>TARA_R110002072_G_scaffold94336_7_pt1 | contig 14994 bp, 14 predicted proteins | sample TARA_R110002072 | Tara Oceans TARA_R110002072 (sample SAMEA4397118) | marine metagenome | biome: Polar Biome; feature: [SRF] surface water layer (ENVO:00010504); material: water (ENVO:00002006), including particulate matter (ENVO:01000060) such as... | depth 5 m | reverse complement strand
GAGCGTTTATCCAAAGTCTGGATCGGTTCGGTGGTCGAGGAGCATCTCGTTCGCCCCATTTCCCTCATCACCATCGCGGAACCGCGATCGGACGTGAATGCACCGCGCGATCTGCTCTTCGGAGCTTCTCAGCGAGAGTGGCACGTTGCTAGACCCGGGCTTACAGAAAGTTCCAACTGGGATGGTCGCGTTTTGCTGCTGGATGAGAATTCGCAGTAGCGGCGCTGCACTATAGATGGATGGATGCGATCCGCCTGAGACAGTTTGACTGTCAGGATATATCGCCGAGATCAGCGCGGCCTTCTCCTGTGCCTCCCTCGGCATCGCGCCGACCATCCGCCATGCCGAGCTTCGCCTTCCAGGCGTAGAAGGTGCCTTCCGACATGCCGTGCTTGCGGCAAAGGTCCGCGCACTTCGCGCCTGTTTCATGCTCGGCCAGGATGCCGATGATCTGTTCTTCGCTGTATCTCGATCGCTTCATTGTCCGTCCCTTCGTTGGGTCGGACCCCAGTCCTCATGGAGGAAAATACCGTGGCAGGTCAGGCTCATTGAAATTTGAAACGCCTCAAAGATCCAAAGCAGCAAAACCCGCGGACGCCAACGCACCCCGCCACATCCGAGCGCTTGTCGCTGGGATCGGGCCTATCAATGCGCTGACCGCCCTGGCCGAAGCCGGCGACTTCCGCCGTTTCCGGCATCATCGTCAGCTCCTCAAGCTCTGCGGCATGGACCTTGCGCATGCGGGCGTCGCGCGGAAGACGGTTCAGCCCATGGCGGCGAAGTATGTGAGAAACGGTGGCGTCAGATATCCTGATGTCGCGGCGTCCGCTTCGTGCGACGGTCTGACTTGACGACCGGGGAGAATTTCGCGGCCGCCTTTCCTCAAGCACCTGTGCTGTGCCCCGGGTCGCCCGTGCGCTCCTCCAGCAGCCTGTTCAGCCAGTCCGGATCCATTTCGGGGACCGAAGACAGCAGAAGCGCGGTATAAGGATGATGCGGCGGCTGGAACATCTCCTGCTTCGGTCCCTGCTCGACAATCTGGCCATTCTGCATCACCACCACTTCGTCGGCGATGGATCGCACCGTGGCGAGATCGTGGGTGATGAACATATAGGCCAGATGGAATTCCGACTGTAGTCTGTCGAGAAGTTTCAGGATGCCTTCCGCCACCAGTTGATCCAGCGCCGACGTTACCTCATCGCAAATGATGAACTTCGGTTCCACCGCGAGGGCGCGCGCGATACCAATCCTCTGCTTCTGGCCGCCCGACAACTCGGAGGGCAGACGATCAATATAGGTGTCGGGGTCCAATTCGATCAGGTTCAGCAGGTCGCGGATCCGGTCAGTCAGCGCCTTGCCCCGGAGCCCCAGATGCATCTGCGCGGGGCGACCGATCAATTCGCGCAAACGCAGCTTCGGGTTCAGCGCGGTATCGGCCATCTGGTAGATCATCTGCACCTGGCGCAACTGGTCTCGGCTGCGGCCCCGATAACTTGCGGGCAGTGGCACGCCATCCAGCCGAATCCGGCCCTGCCGCGGCGACAGCAGACCGGTGATCACCCGCGCGGCGGTAGATTTGCCGCTGCCGCTTTCGCCCACCACGGCGACAGTCCTTTGGCGATGAATGTCAAAACTGACATTCTTGAGGATTTCGACCCTGCCATAACCTGCCGTCACGCCCTGCACGGACACCACCGGCACCGCGCCCTCGGCCACTGGCGGTTGTTTGGCGCGGGCATAAGTCCTCACCGCCCAGAGCGATTTCGTGTAGGCGTCCTGCGGGGTGGCAAGCATGGTTCGGGTATCGGCCTCTTCGACCTCGTCGCCCTTGAGGAGCACTTTGATCCTGTCGGCCATCTGCGCCACGATGGCCAGATCGTGCGTGATGTAGATCGCTGCTGTGTCGAACTGCGCGACGATATCGCGGATCGCCGACAGCACTTCGATCTGCGTCGTCACATCCAGTGCGGTCGTGGGCTCGTCAAAGATGATCAGGTCAGGCCGGCAGGACATCGCCATTGCCGTCATCGCCCGCTGCAACTGCCCGCCTGACACCTGATGTGGATAGCGAAAGCCGATGTCGTCGGGATTTGGCAAGCGCATCCGGCGGTATAGCTCCACAGCGTCGTGCTCGGCCTCGGTCCGGCCCATCACGCCATGTTTGACGGGAGCCTCGCTATACTGGTCGATAAGCCTGTGCGCCGGGTTGAAGCTGGCCGCGGCCGACTGGGCGACATAAGCGATGCGTTTACCGCGCAGGCGTCGCCGCTGGTCTTTCGATGCCTTAAGCAGGTCGATGCCGTCAAAGTTTATACTGCCACCCGTAATCCGGCAGCCGCCGCGGGTAAATCCCATCGCGGCGAGCCCCAGGGTGGATTTTCCCGCACCACTCTCGCCGATCAGCCCTAGCACTTCGCCTTTGTTCAGTGTGATATCCACCCCCTTGATGATCGGCGTCCAAGTCTCATCTGAGCGGCCCTCGATATGGATGTCACGGATCGTCAGGAGGGCGGGCTCAGTGGCGCCTGTGTTCGTCATCCGCTCACTCCTTCAATCCGCTTGCGCGATGCAGCATCCAGTCCACCACGAAATTGACGGCAACCGTCAATAGCGCAATCGCCCCCGCGGGCAGAAGTGGCGTCACATCGCCAAAGCTGATCAACGCTGCGTTTTCGCGCACCATCGATCCCCAATCAGCGGTCGGCGGCTGGAGACCCACACCAAGAAAGCTCAGCGCGGCGATCATCAGAAACACAAAGCAGAAGCGTAAACCGAATTCAGCAACAAGCGGCGCCATCGCATTAGGCAAGATCTCGCGGATGATGAGGCGCCATAGCCCCTCACCCCTGAGCTTTGCCGCCTCGATATAGTCCAGCACAACAATATTCAACGCGACGGATCGGGCGAGCCGATAAACCCGTGTGGAATCGATGACCGCGATGACCAGGATCAGTGTCACGACCGATGTGCCGAAAATCGCAAGCAGGAGAAGTGAGAAGATCAGGGATGGGATTGCCATCAAAACATCCACGATCCGGCTCAGGACCTGATCCGGCCAGCCGCCCACCGTCGCCGCCAGCAGACCGAAGAACGCCCCGAGAAAAAAGGCCAGCGCCGTGGTCATGAAGGCGATGCCCACGGTATTGCGCGCGCCATAGACCAAGCGGCTGAACATGTCGCGGCCCAGATTGTCGGTGCCCAGGATATAGGGCGCGTCCCATGGCAGGAACTGGGCCCCGACAACCTCACGCTCGGTAAAGGGCGCGACAACCGGCGCAAGGATCGCGATCAGGATGTAGACGATGATGACCAGCATTCCGAACCCCGCCGAGACAGGCGCCGTACACAGCGTGCGGGCCGTCTGGCCCCGTGTCAGCCTGACGACAATTACGCGAAACAGCCACCCCGCTCCCATCGCAAACGCGACCGCCGTGGCGATCCAGAAAAGGGGGATCAGAACGGCCATTTCAACCTCCCTTCACTTGCTATGGATGAGACGTGGGTTCGACAGGGTCGCCAATACGTCAGCCGCCAGATTCAGCAGCACATAGGCTGCCGCGAAAACCAGCGCGACCGCCTGCACCACGGGAATGTCACGCTTTGAAACCGAGTCGATCATCAACTGGCCAAGCCCGGGGTAGACGAACACCACCTCGACCACGACCACACCGGTAATGAGATAGGCGAGGTTCAGCGCGACGACGGTAACGATCGGCGCAAGCGCATTGGGCAACGCGTGGCACAAAATCACCCGCATCGGTTTCATCCCCTTCAACTGCGCCATCTCAATATAGGGAGAGGCGAGAAGGTTGATGATCGCCGCGCGGGTCATCCGCATCATGTGCGCCGTTACAACAAGCGTCAAAGTTAAGGCGGGCAGGAAAGCACGATAAAGCTTCTCTCCCAGGCCGCTGTCCGGGTCGATACGCGCCATCGACGGGAACAGCCCTGACTGGGCGAACACGAAGATCAGGATGTAGGCGACAAAGAATTCCGGAAAGGAGATCGACGTCAGCGCGAGGGCATTGACGCCGCGATCAAAGATCGTGTTGCGGAAAAGTGCGGCCAAGATACCCAGAACTAATGACAGTGACACCGCGATTACCGCGGCATAAAGCGCGAGGAACAGCGTATTGCTGAGCCTGCCGGAAATCAGGTCCGCGATGGGGCGTTTGTTGGCCAGCGACGTGCCGAAATCGCCCTGCAAAGCGCCGCCCAGCCAGTTCAGGTAGCGGGTGCGCGCGGGCAGATCGAGGCCAAGCTCATGCCGAAACGCTGCCACGGTTTCCTCTGTCGCCGACTGGCCGAGAACCGCCCTTGCCAGATCGCCCGGTAACATCTCGGTTGCCAGAAAAATGACGAGTGTAATGGCAAACAGCGTCAGCAACCCCAAAGCCAGACGCTTCGTAATCATTGCCCAGACCATCGCCATTTCCTCATCTCCCGTTATGTATTGCAGCGAATTTTCGGCCACCTGTCATAGCCCAAACCGGTCGGTTTCAGGCGTATCGCCCATCGCCATGCGGAGCTTTGCGTTGCAGTCGGTCCCTCGCGTCACAGATCGGACGGCCGTCATTATTGTGGAAATGCCTAAACGCACTACCCAGCAACAGCTTGTGCGGCCTTGGCAATTGCTGCGTCCGTCAGCTCAAAGTCCGCTTCGGTCAGCGCAAGATGCGAATAGGTCTTGCCGGGCGATTTGAAGATGCCGTTCTCGCGCAGCACGGCGTTGAAGCGGGCGTTCTTGGCGGCGTTCGCGCTGACCACATCGCGGTAGCTGCAAACGTCACGATCGGTGAAGACCACGTCGAACAATGTCTCATGGCCGACGATCCGGTGGGCGATGCCCGACGCGTCCAGATGTTTGCGATAGATGCCCATTACGCATTCGCCATTCGCCTTAAGCTGGTCATAAGCCCCTTCGCGGCGCAGGATTTCCATCGTCTTCAGACCCGCCACCGCCGCCACGGGATTGCCCGAGAGCGTGCCCAGCATCATCAGCCAGCGATCGGCGCCGACGATGGTCTTGTCGAAATGATCCATGATGACGCGCCGCCCGGCGACGGCGGCAAGGGGAAACCCACCGCCGATGATCTTACCCAGCGTGCAGACATCCGGGATGACGCCGTAAGCCGCCTGCGCGCCGCCATAGGAAAGGCGGAAGCCGGTCACGACCTCGTCAAAGATAAGCACGATGCCATAGCGGTCACACAGGTCCCGCACCGTCTGGAGAAACCCCTGCGTAGGCGGAATGATACGCTGCAAGGGTTCGACGATGATGCCGGCAATCTGGTCACCCCGCTCTGCCAGCAGGCTTTCCAGAAAATCAACATCATTGAAGGGTGCTATCAGCATTTCATTGCGCACCGCTTCGGGGATACCTGCACTGTCGGCCACGGCCTGCGGAAAATTCACCAGACGCGTGGGCGCAAGACTCATCTGCGCTTCGGCAGACATGCCGTGATAGCCGCCCTCGAACTTCAATATCTTATCACGGCCCGTATAGGCGCGGGCGAGGCGCATCGCATACATATCCGCCTCGCCCCCCGAGGCCAGAAACCGGACCTGATCGGCGCAGGCAACCGCGCGGCAGATTTCCTCGGCCAGTTCCACGCCCGGGGCGTTGTTGGCAAAGAACGTCATACCTTTGGGAAGCTGCTCGGCCACCGCCTCTAGTACCTCGGGATGGCCGTGTCCTAAAATCATCGGACCGGACCCAATCAGGTAGTCGATATATTCCTTGCCGTTCTCGTCCCAGACACGGCTGCCCTTGCCTTCGCGAATAAAGACCGAAGGATCGAAATTGCCGAAGCCGCCCGCCGGAAGGACGGCACAGGCACGCTCGGCCCAGGAATTCATCGTGGTTTTGTCAAACACAGGAAAGCTCCTAGTCAATGATGGCAAAGGGCTGGCCGAGCGTTTCAGCGTCAGGTTCGACGCCAATCCCGACACCCTGCGGCGGGGCGATGCGGCCCTTGCGTCGCACGGGTGCGCCATGGTCGAGGCGGGGCGATACATAGCTCGACAGGTCGCAGGTGTTCAGCAGCCGGTGCGCCGGGGTCGCCGCGGCAAGATGCAAAAGCGCCCCGGTCGTCACGTCCGAGCCCCAGGTATCTTCAATGCACATCCGCGGCCCAAGATGCAGGCAAAGGTCGCGCATGCGGCGCAGCGCGCTGAGGCCGCCGGATTTCGACAATTTCAGTGCCACGGCATCCATGCACCCCAGCTCATAGGCCCGCAGTAACGAGGCCGTATCATGGGCATTTTCGTCGATTTTCATCGCCAGGCCGGTGGCGGCGCGCACCGCCGCGCAGTCCTCTAGCGTGGCACAGGGCTGTTCCAGCATCACGTCCAGATGGGCCACCGCCCGGCCCGCCCGTGTCGCATCCAGCCGCGTCGCGCCACAGTTCCAGTCACCATAGACCAGTGGCCCGTCGCCCACTGCCTCGCGCACCAGCCGCAGCCGCGCCACGTCGGCCTGCCAATCGTCATCCACGCCCAGCTTGACCTGAAACTGGGTCACGCCCTCGTCCTGCGCGTCGCGCGCGATGCGAGCCATTTCCTCGGGCGCAGCACAGGTGATCGAATGATATAGCGGCATGTCCACCGCCTGTCGTCCGCCGAGAAGCGCATAAAGCGGCAGTTCCGCGACTTTGCCGGTGATGTCCCAAAGCGCCAGATCAAGCGCAGATTTGGCATAGGGATGACCTTGAAGCCAGGCATCGGCCCGGCTCATCAGCGCCTCAGGCCCGACCGGATCGCCGCCGATCAGAACCGGCGCCAGATATTCCAGCGCGGGGCGCACGCCGTCGGCATAGGCCGGCAGGTAATGCGGGATCGGGCAGACCTCGCCCCAGCCCGACAGGCCATCATCGGTATCCACACGCAGCACGACCGAGTCGACCGTGGCACAGGTCTTGCCGCCCGCCATGTGATAGGCGACATGGCTTGTTAGCGGCACGTTCCACAGGGTCAGGCGGGTGATTTTCATTTTGAAACCTCATATATCGCGACCGGATCGCCCAGCCCGGCAGGATCGGGAATCACGCCCAGACCGGGCGCGGATGGCGGCGTTGCAAAACCTCCTTCGTTGCGCGCTCCCTGCCCCGGCACGGGATCAACCGAAAGATGATAATGACACAGCCAGCTGGCCAGCCGGTTCGCCTCGGGTGTGGCACTCGCCAGATGGATCGCGGCCGTGTCGGCAAGAGCCGAACCACCCAGATCCTCGATATGCATCTGCCAGCCAACCGACACGCCAAAATCACGGATCTGTAGGGCTTTCGTCAGGCCGCCGACCCGGTTTGGCTTGACCTTCACGCCTTCGCAGGCACCAAGCCTCCAGGCATCCAAATGATCCTGGAATGTGTGCAAACATTCGTCCAGCATGATCGGGTTGGCGACCCGTCGGGCCACATGGGCGCATTGGTCCAGCGTTTCACAAGGCTGTTCGACCCAATCCCGCGCGGCAACCGAGTTCAGCACCTGCACCGCCACGCCGGGAGTCCAGGCGCGATTGATGTCATACGTCACCTTTTCGCCTTTGGGCAGGGCCGCGGAGATCGCCTCGATCCGCGCGATATCGGCCTCGATGTCATGCCCGCCAAGCTTGGCGGAATGAACACGGTAACATTTTTGACTGGCGCGGCGGATCAGGGCAATCATCGCCTCCGGCGTGCCGGTGGAGATTGAGGAATTGACAGCGACAGCTGTGGCTTTGTCCCCGCCAAACAGCTGCCAAAGCGGCATTCCCGCGACCTTGCCCAGAATGTCCCAACAGGCCATGTCGATGGCGGATTTGACATAAAGATGCCCCGGCAATTGGACATCCATGGCGTCGTTCAACGCGCGAAGCGCACGCGGATCACGGCCAAGGATCGCGGGGGCGAACGTCGCGATACCGGCGCGGATACCCGGTCCGTGGGCGGGCAGATAGGTGGTGCCCCAAGGACAGCCCTCACCCCAGCCGCTAATGCCTTCGTCGGTGTCGATCCGCACGAAGGTGCTGTCGAGACGTTCAAACTTCAACCGCCCGCCTGAGAGCCAGTATGGCTCAGCCAATGGCAGGTCCAGCGCCCAGACGGTGATACGGGTGATTTTCATTTTTTGCCAATTCTCGCGTTGCCGGACAATCCCGAACCGCGCCACAGAACCAGCGTCAGGACCGGTTCAGCGTGGGTATCCATTGCATGTGGCTGGTTTGAGTCGTGGTGCCGGCTGCCCCCCGGCCCCACAAGTATCGAAGGCAGGCCATCGGCATGAAACTCGGCCGCGCCGGCGAGAACGTGGTACAATTCCTCTGGCTCGTGAAGATGCATCGGGTAGTGCAGCCCCTCGCCCCAGAAGGCGACAAAGGCGCGGATGGCCTCTGAGCGGAAGTGCCCGTTCGGTCCCAACAGTTCGAACCAGCCATAGCGGTTCAGGAAATCGCGCCCCACCTCGGCCTCGGCGTAGGTCTGTTGCCAATGCGCCACGGAGGCGGCAGCCCTGACCGCATCGACGACCGTCGCGGTCAGGGTCGATGCCGGTGCGCTCGTCCCTTCGATCAGCGGGATACAGCGAACGGCAAGCGGCGCCAACGGGTTCCGCACCGGCGCATCAGGCCATTGCACAAAGTCGCGCAAAGCGGGCGTCGCGCGGACCAGATCACCGACCGCTGACATCAGATTATCGAGTGCGTCGCTCATGGCATCACCACGATGTTGCCGACATGGCGTTTGTCGATAAAGGCTGCCTGTGCCTCGCGGAGCTCGCACAATGGATAGGTGGCCGCTAACACCGGCTTGATCTCTCCACGCTCGATATAGCCGACGAGATCCTTGAAGATGGTGGACGGAATGATGGTCGAGCCGGTGAAGGTCAGATCGCGCAGGTAGAAAGTGCGCAGATCGAGCGTCACCATGGGGCCGGCAATCGCGCCGGAACAGGTATAGTACCCGCCGCGTTCGAGGACGTCGATCAGCTTGGGCCAGTAGGGGCCGCCAACGATATCCGCAACGACCGTCACCTTTTCACCGCCCAAAGCCTTGCGCAGGTTTTCCGGCGCGTGCGGCAGGATGAGATCAGGTCCGAGCCGGGCCACATCGGCATGTTTCGCCTCGGATGCCATAGCGATCACCCGCGCGCCGCGGCGCTTGGCGAGCTGTACCAGCGCACCGCCGACCCCCCCCGACGCGCCGGGCACCAGAACTGTGTCATCGGCGGTGACATTCGCGCGCGACAACATCCCTTCCGCCGTCGAATAGGAGCAGGAGAAGGTCGCAAGCTCGGCATCGCTCAGGCCGGATTCCAAAACCGCCATGTTGCGCACGTCAGTCTTGGTATATTCCGCAAAACCACCGTCTATCTCGGAGCCGAAGTAGCCAGCCTTGTCCATATTTTCCGGGTCCGACCAGTCGCGCAGCCAGCCGTCGGTCATCACACGTTTGCCGATCAATGCCGGGTCGGCGCCCTCGCCTACGGCGACCACCCGACCGACAGCGTCCGCGCCCTGAATGCGTGGAAAGCTGATCGGTCGCCCGCCCCAGGTGGAGTCTTCTTCGGCAACCGTCTCGTAGGCCTCGCCGGTCGTCGCCTCGCTCACCACTTTGGAGTACCAGCCCGAGCGGGTGTTGACGTCGGTGTTGTTCAGCCCGCAAGCCCCGACTTTGATCAGAGCCTCCATCGAGCCGGGTTCGGGCATTGGCCAATCTTCATGCCAGACGTATTTTTCCAACCCGCCATGGCCGGTCAGAACCATGGCCTTCATGGTTTTGGTCATGCGTTCACCTCCACAGCTGCGTCGGTGCGTGGCAGGACGCTGTCCGGGTCATAGGCCGGGGCGCCAAGAACACGTGCCGAACGGGGATCACCCATCACGATGACCTGAAGCTCCGTCCCTGGGGCAGACAGATCGACCTTGATGTAGGCAAAGGCCAGCAGTTTGCCGACACCATGGCCATAAGCGATCGAGCTGACCGTGCCGACGTGTTGCCCGCCAAACATGACCGCCTCACCGCCATTGCCGTCGGATTCTCCGTCACCGTCGATTTCCAGATAAGCGCAGATCCGGCGCAAGGGCTTTGCCAAGGCGGCCTCGGTCGCGGTTTTGCCGCGAAACGGCTTGTCCATGCGGACGAACCGCATCACATCGGCTTCGGGCAGCGTCATCTCATTGGTCAACTCGCCCGCGCCCTTGAAACCCTTTTCCATCCGCATCGCGTTCATCGCGAAGGATCCGTAGTTGGCCAGGTGATGCGTCTTGCCCGCCGCCTTGACGGCCCGGAACGCCGCAAGGATCGCATCACGCGGGCCATGAAATTCCCAGCCAAGTTCACCCGCATAGGACATGCGAAATGCCCAGAGCGGGTGCCCGCCAACGGTGATTTCCCGCGCGGTCATCCATTTGAACCCGGCATTGGACAGGTCGGCATCGGTGCAGGCGGACAGGATATCGCGCGCACGCGGCCCGTTGAGCGTGAACGCGCCCCATTCGGTTGAGCAATTGGTGATCGTGATGGTTTCGCCCTGCCGCGCATAGCGCAGATAGTCCATCAGACGTTGCTCAAAGAAGGCCGCACAGACCAGATAGAAACGGCCCTCGGCCAGCCGAAAAATGGTCATTTCCAGCTCGATCCGGCCACTTTCGGTCAGAAGATGGCCAAGAGCGATGCGCCCCGGCGCGGATGGCAGGCGGTTGGGCAGCAGCGCATCAAGGAAGGTTGCCGCGTCCGGGCCGGACACCTCGACCTTGGTGAAGGCGGAGATGTCCATGATCCCCGCCCGTTCCCTGACCGCGCGAACCTCGGCGCCCACAATGTCGTGCAGCGCGGTGCGGCGAAAGCCATAGATGTCCTTGGCTTGCGTGCCCTTCGGCGCGAACCAGCGCGGGCGCTCATGCCCGAACACTTCCTCGAACACCGCGCCCTCGGCCTTGAGGTCGTCATAGAGCGGCGAGGGCTTCACCGGGCGGGCATCCATCCGATTGAAATGCGGGAAGGGGATTTCGTGGCGCAGAAGGTAGTCTTCTTTCGCCTTGGCAATCTGAAATTTGTGATCCGCGTAAGCGCCGAACCGGCGCGGATCGAATTCGCGCATGTTGATGTCGGCCCCACCGTGGACCATCCAGCGCGCCAGTTCGCGGGTCAGACCCGGCCCCCAGCCGATGCCGATCTGCGTGCCACAGCAGCACCAGTAATTGCGTAGACCGGGGGCAGGCCCGATCAGCGGGTTACCGTCGGGCGGATGGCTGATCGCGCCATGCACCACGCGCTTGATGCCCAGTTCCGCCAGCACCGGCATCCGGTCCATCGCGTTTTCCAACCACGGCATGATGCGGTCATAATCCGGCTCGAACAGTTCATGTTCAGCCTCCCACGGACAGTGATCCTCCCAGACGGTGTTGGGGTTGGCCTTTTCGTAGATGCCGATCAGGCCGGATTTCTGCTCCATCCTGATATATCCGGACACCAGCCTGTCATCGCGCACCACCGGCAATTCCTTGTCGAGGGTCCGAAACTCCGGAACGGTGTCGGTGATCAAATAGTGATGCGTCATCGACGTCGCCGGTAAATCATAGCCCGACCAAAGCGCCATCTGCCGCGCATAGGTGCCGCCGGCGTTAACCACATGCTCACAGGTGATCTCGCCCTGTTCGGTCTCGACCAGCCACTCGCCGCTGTCGGTCTGCGTCACATTAGTGGCGCGGCATTGGCGGATGATCTTCACCCCCAGTTGCCGTGCGCCCTTGGCCAGCGCAAAGGCGGCACCCGCCGGATCGACATGGCCATCGTCGGGTGTATGCAGCGCGGCCTTGACGCCGTCCAGATTATAGAAGGGATGCAATTCGCGGATTCGCTCGGGCCCGATCATCTCCATCGGAAAGCCCAGCCCCTTGCCGACCGAGGTAGTCTGATAAAGCCAGTCCATCTCATCGTCGGTATAGGCCAGCCGCAGCGAACCGCAGCCGTGCCAGGTGACGGACTGCCCGGTCTCTTCCTCAAGCACCCGTGAATAGAGGTCGATGTTGTAGCCGACACATTTGCCCAATGCGAAGCTAGAGGTCGAATGGGTGATCTGCCCCGCCGCATGCCAGGTGGAGCCGCTCGTCAGTTCGGCTTTTTCCAGCAGCACGACATCGCTCCAACCCTCATGCGCGAGGTGATAGGCAAGGCCGCAGCCCATGATGCCGCCGCCGACGATAACGACCCTGGCGTGAGATGGAATCATGCAGCGCGTTCCTTCAAACAAATGTTTCCTATAGACAGGTGTAAAAGACAAATGTAGCTTCGTCAATCATGAAACAAACAAACGTCCCAAACTCCGTCACCTCCGCCGAGCTGCTCGAAAAGCTGCAGTCAGCGCGTGCCGATTTGACGCCAGAGCTGGCGAAATTGGCCAAATTTCTGCTTGAGAACCCCTATGAGATCGGCGTCAATTCGATACGGCAGCTGGCCGCCAAGGCCGATGTCAAGCCGAACACCCTGGTACGTTTGTCCCGCACATTGGGCATGGACAGCTATGAGATTTTTCGCGAAGTGTTCCGCGACGAGATCCGCCAGGGCCGCGAGACCTATCCCGACCGCGCCCGCTGGCTTCAGTCGCTGGCACAGCGCGGCCAGATGGGCGCGCTCTATGCCGCCTCTGCGGAGTCCGCCATCGACAATATCGTGAGCCTGTTCGCCGCGACCGATCATCACCAGATCGAAACCGCCGCAAAAGACATCGTGGCCGCGCGGCGCTGTTATGTGCTGGGCGTCGGGGTGAACAATGCGGTTGCCTGTAATTTTGCCTATCTCGCCGGAATGGCAATCGACGGCGTGCGCGCCCTGCCCCAGGGCGGCACCCTGCCGGTGGATGGCATCGCCCGTGCGGACGGCAGCGATATCCTGATCGCCATGACCTTCCGGCCCTACCGGCGTGAAATCGTCGAGGCGGTCGCCGTAGCCCGCGCGCAGGGCGTGCCGGTCATCGCCATATCCGACAGCCTTGCCTGCCCGATCATGTCCAATGCGCAGCACCGTTTCGTGGTGCCGACCGACACGCCGCAGTTCTTCATCTCGACGATCGCGCTGACCGCGTTCTTCGAGGTCTTGATCGCGTTCATCATCGCCGAGGCCGGTGAAGATGTCGTGACCTCAATCGACGCCTATCACGCACAACGTCAGGCTCTGGGTATCTACGTCGAGGAAAAGGATTAGCAGACATGACCATTCTGGACCCTGCCATCCCGGTCCGCTCACTGGAGGCGCGCTATTACACCGACCCCGCGATTTTCGCCCAGGAACGCGACGGGTTGCTGGCGCGCACCTGGCAATTTGCCGGCCATGAAAGCCAGGCGCGCGGACCTGGCGATTATTTCAGCTTTGAGCTGGCGGGCGAAAGTCTGTTCTGTATCCGGGGACGCGATGGCATCCTCAGGACATTTTACAATGTCTGCCAGCACCGCGCGCATCAACTGGTCAGCGGCTCGGGGACCACGCGTCTCGTCGTCTGTCCCTACCATGCCTGGACCTACGAGACGACAGGCCAATTGCGCACTGGTCCCAATATCAAATCCGTTCCGGGGTTCGACAGCTCCAGGATCTGCCTGACCTCGGTGCGCACGGAAAGCTTTCATGGTTTTATCTTCGTCAATCTCGACGCTGACGCAGCGCCGATGGACGAGTGGTATCCCGGCGTGCACGCCGAACTGGGGGAATATGTGCCCGGTATTGCAGCACTTGAGCCGTTGGAGTGGGTCGAGATCCCCGAACGGTGCAACTGGAAAGTCTCGATCGAGAATTACTCGGAATGCTATCACTGCTCGCTCAACCACCCGACCTTTTCCACCGGCGTCATCAAACCCAAAACCTACAACGTCCAGCCATCCGAGCGAGGTTATGTGCTGCGCCACACGACCGAATGCCAGTCGCTCGATGCGATGACCTACGATATCGACCTCTCAAAACCCCATGCAGACAAATATCGCAGCTTTTTCCTGTGGCCGATGTTCTCGTTCCAGGTTTATCCCGGCAATATCCTGAACACCTATCACTGGCGCGCCCATGACGTCGATCAATGCAGCGTCTGGCGCGGCTGGTTCACGCCCGGCGGTGAGGACAGCGAGGTGATCCGGCACCTGGCGAACCAGGACCGCGCGACGACCGTGGTTGAGGATATCCACCTTGTCGAAAGCGTTTATCGGGGCCTGCAAAGTCGCGGCTACAAACCCGGCCCGCTGGTGCTGGACCCGGCTGGCGGCCTGAACTCCGAGCATTCGATCCAGACATTGCAACAATGGATGCGCGACGCTGTCGATGGGCGCGACGCAAACGAAAAGGGCCTGTGACAATGGATACATTCGACGAAGACCTGTTTTTGAAAGGGCTTGCACAGCGCAAGGCGACGCTGGGCGCGGCCTATGTAGAAAAGAACCTCGCAGCCGCCGATGACTTTACCCGCCCGTTCCAAGAGGCGATGACCGCTTGGTGCTGGGGGTTCGGCTGGGGCGACGAGGTGATCGCGCCCAAGACACGTTCGATGATGAATCTCGCCATGATCGGCGCATTGGGCAAGATGCACGAATGGGAGGTCCACTGCCGCGGCGCGCGCAACAACGGCGTCAGCCGCGACGAGATCCGCGCGATCATCCACGTTGTCGGCATCTATTGCGGCGTCCCACAGGCGCTCGAATGCTTCCGCGTGGCCCGCAAGGTACTGGACGATGATGAGGACTGAACAATGGGGGACCGTTCTGGGCAGGGTATGGTCAACCACCACAAATTTTTGCCCCCCGGCCCCATAGCCAAAGACCAAATGGCAATGCTGAGGTGACGCTATGAAAATTACGCGCATCCGGATCTACAGAACCGATCTTCCTTATGTCGGTGGCACTTATGTCTGGGGTGCGGGAAACGTAATCTCAACCGGCAATACGTCAGTTGTCGTGGTGGATACCGACGCTGGCCTGCAAGGCTGCGGGGAATTCGCGCCGTGCGGCAACACCTATATGATTGCCCATACCGAGGGCGTCGA
>TARA_R110002072_G_scaffold19002_4_pt1 | contig 14994 bp, 15 predicted proteins | sample TARA_R110002072 | Tara Oceans TARA_R110002072 (sample SAMEA4397118) | marine metagenome | biome: Polar Biome; feature: [SRF] surface water layer (ENVO:00010504); material: water (ENVO:00002006), including particulate matter (ENVO:01000060) such as... | depth 5 m | reverse complement strand
CGCGCCGCCGTTCCGGGCGCGCTTGCGGCCACCCGCACCGCCTTGGCGAACGCCTGGCCGCTGGGTGGCGGCCGCTGGATCCCGGGTCGGTGATGCCGCCCCTGGCCGGGCTGTACGCCATCACCTCGGCGGCCGTCTGTGCCGACGACGCGCGCCTGCTGGCCGCCGTCACGGCGGCGCTGCGCGGCGGCGCGCGCTGGGTGCAGTACCGCGACAAGCACGCCAGTGCGGCGCAGCGCCTGCGCCGCGCCGCCGCGCTGGTGAGCTGCTGCCATGCGCACGGCGCGGGGCTGATCGTCAACGATGACCTGCCACTGGCGCTGGCGGTCGATGCCGACGGCGTCCACCTCGGTGCCGGCGATGGCGACCTCGGCAGCGCGCGCGCGCAACTGGGGGCGAACCGCGTGCTGGGCGTGACCTGCGGCGATGACCTGGCCCGCGCGCGGCGGGCCGTTGACCACGGCGCGAGCTATGTCGCTTTCGGTCGGCTCTATCCGTCGAACACCAAGCCCGACGCGCCACCGGCGCGGCTCGAAACGCTGCGCGAGGCGGCGCGGTCGCTGCCGGTACCGGTGTGCGCCATCGGCGGCATCACGCCGGCGCGGCTGCCGGCGGTCACGGCCACCGGAGCACGGTTGATCGCGGTGGTCGACGGTCTGTTTGGCGCCGACGACATCGAACTGGCCGCGCGTGCCTACCTGCGAGGGCTGGGCCCGTACAATTGAGGCGCCGTTGCCCCGTTCCCCCACCGCATCAGGTCACTGACCCGCCAGTGACGAGGATTTCGCCGTGACGCCCCAGCAGCCTCCGCAGTCCACCGCGCTGTTTGAGCGCGCCCAGAACACCATCCCCGGCGGCGTCAATTCGCCGGTGCGCGCCTTTCGCAGCGTCGGCGGTGTGCCGCGTTTCATCGCCGGCGCCGACGGCGCATGGATCACCGACGTCGATGGCCAGCGCTATGTCGATTACGTCGGCTCGTGGGGGCCGATGATTCTCGGCCACCGCCCTGCCGAAGTGACGGCCGCGCTGCACGCGCAGCTCGACATCGGCATGTCCTACGGGGCGCCGACGGCGGCCGAAGTGACGCTCGCCGAGCTGCTCTGCGAACGGGTGCCGGGCATGGCGCAGGTGCGTCTGTGCTCCAGCGGCACCGAGGCGACGATGAGCGCCCTGCGACTGGCGCGCGGCGCCACCGGGCGCGATTACATTCTCAAGTTCGAGGGCTGTTACCACGGTCACGGCGACGCGCTGCTGGTCAAGGCCGGCTCGGGGCTGCTGACCTTCGGCGTTCCCACGTCGCCGGGTGTGCCTGCAGAACTGGCCCGGTACACGCTCACCGCGACCTACAACGACCTCGACAGCGTCGACGCACTGCTGGCCGAACATGGCGCGCAACTGGCCGCGATCATCATCGAGCCGGTTGCCGGCAACATGAACTGCATCCTGCCGCAGCCCGGCTTTCTGCAGGGTCTGCGCGAGCGCGCCACCGCCACCGGCGCGGTGCTGATCTTCGACGAGGTCATGACCGGCTTCCGCGTCGGCCCGCAGGGCGCGGCCGGCGTGTACGGCATCACACCCGATCTGGTGACCCTGGGCAAGATCATCGGCGGCGGCCTCCCGATGGGCGCTTTTGGCGGTCGTCACGAGCTGATGCAACACCTTTCACCGGTTGGCCCGGTGTATCAGGCGGGCACGCTGTCGGGGAACCCCATGGCGGTCACGGCCGGGCTGGCGACCCTGCAACGGCTGGCCGATGGCCCGGTCTACCCCACACTCGCGGCCCGCACCGAGCAACTGTGCACCGGACTGCAGGCCGCGGCAGACGCCGCCGGGGTGGCCTTCACGACCACTCGGCTGGGCAGCATGTTCGGCCTGTTCTTCGGCGCCGGGCCCATCCGCGGATATGCCGACGCGCGGGCCTGCGACGGCGCCCGCTTCAACCGCTTCTTCCACGCCATGCTGGCGCGCGGCGTGTATCTGGCGCCGTCGGCCTTCGAGGCGGGCTTTGTCAGCCTGCGACACGGCGAGGCCGAGCTCGCGCACACCCTGACCGCCGCCGCCGAGGCGTTTGCATTGGCGCGATGACCGATCTGGCGCAGAGCTTTCTGGCGTGGACCGAGGCCCACCCTGGATGGGCACTGCTGACCCTGTACCTGGCCGCCGCGACCGATGCCGTGTTCATCATCGGCGTGTTCGTGCCCGCCGGACTGGTGCTGTTCTCCATGGGCGCACTGGTGGCACTGGACGTGCTGCCCCTGTGGACAACCCTGCTCGTGGCGGCGGCCGGAGGCGTCAGCGGTGACGCCCTGTCGTTCTGGGTGGGGCGGCGCTACGGGCGCCGATTGCTGGATCACCCCTGGAGTCCGCGCCGACAAAAATTGATCGACCGGGCACAGCTTTTTTTTGACCGTCATGGCGGCAAGGGCATTTTTCTTGCCCGATTTCTCGGGCCCCTGCGCGCCATCCTGCCCACCGTGGCCGGGGCCTCGGGGATGCAATGGAGCCTGTTTCTGGCGGCGGACGCCGTGGCGGCCATGGGCTGGGCGCTGGCATTCGTCATGCCGGGTGTGGTGTTTGGCGCCTCCCTGGGGCTGGCGGCCGAGGTGGCCGGACGGCTGGCGCTGCTGCTGGTCTGCATCGTGCTGCTCAGTTGGGGGGCGGTGGTGCTGACCCGCCTGGCACTGCTCAGTGCCTCGGTGTACGCCGAGCGCTGGGCGGGGGGGCTGCTGGACATGTCGCGGCGCTATCGGCGACTGGGCCTGTTTGGCGCCAAGCTCGCCGACCCGCAGCAGCCCGAAACCCCGGTGCTGATGTTGCTGGCGGTGCTGCTCGGCGCGCTGGGCGGGCTGGCGCTGTATCTGGTGGGGTCGCCCAGCCTGCACGAGTACCCCTGGCCGACCGACGCGACGGTTTTTCAGGGGCTGCGCGAGCTGCACACCGCCTACGGGCTGTCGGTGGCCAGCCTGTTCCTGCACCTGGGAGAATGGCCGGTCTACGTGCCGGTGGCCGCTGCGGTGCTGGCCAGCCTGGTGGTGCAGAAAAAAATACGTGCGGCGGCGCACTGGGTGGCCGCCATTGCCTTCGGCTGGGCGCTGTCGCTGGGCATGACCCAGATCCCGACCCTGCCCGCGCCGTTCGTCTACTTTGGCCTGCCGGCGCCGCCCGGCTACGCGGAACGCGACCTGGTGCTGGCGATCATCATCTACGCCTTTCTGCCGGTGGTGTTGACCACCCGGCTGCCCATGCAACAGCGCGGCTTCGACTACGGCTGGGCGGCCATCATCATCGTGTTGATCATCGCCGCACGGCTGTACGTCGGCGCGCAGTGGTGGAGCCACGTGCTGGTTGACCTGGGCATCGCCCTGATCTGGACTGCGCTGCTGGGGCTGGGGCTGCGGCGGCACCGCCCGGTGCGGATTCACCGCGGCGAAACCCTTCTGGTGGCGGTCATCACGCTGGTGGCGGCCACCAGCCTGCAATGGGCGACCGACATTCAGCAGCGCGCCGAGCAGGAACCGGCGACGCCGCGCATCACGCTCACCCAATGGGAGGTCGATGGCTATCAAGCCTTCCCGACCCTGCGGCAGGACATTGCAGGGCGGCCGCGTCAGCCCTTCAATCTGCAGTGGGCAGGCCGCCTGGCCGACATCGAGGCGTACCTGAAAGCCGATGGCTGGTCGGCGCCGCCGTCGGCGGCCAGCAGTGACGTGCTGCGCTGGCTCAGCGCGCCCGAGTCCATCCAACAACTGCCGGTGCTGCCGCAGATTCATGCCGGTGAGCGCGATCTGTTGCGCCTGCGCCGCCCGCTCAAGGACCATCGCGACCGGCAACTGCTGCTGCGCCTGTGGGCCTCGGGGGCCAAGCGTGCCGATGGGCAACCGATCTGGATCGGCTCGCTGGTCCTGCAGGAGTCGCGCGCGGTCTACGGCGGACTGATGCACTATCCGCTGGCGATCGCGGCCTACGACCCCAGCCGCGTCTTCCCCGACGCCCATCCCGTTTACCGCCCTGACTACGGCATCCACCTGCTTTCAACGCCCGCTGCGGGCGCATCGTCCCCATGACCGACACCTGGTTTTCCAAAGTCCGCGCCAAGCTCAACCAAGGCGACTCCTTCCTGACCCGCGACCTGGGCACGCTGTTTTCTGGCGACACGCTGGATGATGACGCCCTCGAACTGCTGGAAGAACGCCTGCTGCTGGCCGATGCCGGGGTCGAGGCCACCGGCACGCTGATCGCCACGCTCAGCTCCGAGATTCATCACGGGCGCGTCCGCAACGAGGGCCAGTTGCGCGAGGCCCTGCGCAAGGCCCTGTTGGAGATTCTGCTGCCGGTGTCGACGCCGCTGGACATCCCCCCCTTCATCAAACCCTTCATCGTGTTCGTGGTGGGCGTCAACGGCGCCGGCAAGACCACCACCATCGGCAAGCTCGCGCATCGCTACAAATCGCAGGGCCGCAAGGTGATGCTGGCCGCGGGCGACACGTTTCGCGCGGCCGCCGTCCAGCAACTCACCACCTGGGCGGAGCGCACCGGCACGCCCATTTCGGCACAGGGTGAGGGCGCCGACAGCGCCAGCGTCATCTTCGACGCCGTGCAGGCGGCCCGCAGCCGCCAGCTCGACGTCGTGATTGCCGACACCGCAGGGCGTCTGCACACCCAGGGGCACCTCATGGAGGAGTTGCGCAAGATCAAGCGGGTGCTGCAGAAGCACGACCCCTATGCCCCGCACGAGGTGCTGCTGGTGGTCGATGGCACCACCGGCGGCAATGCCCTGGTGCAGGCCGTGCAGTTTCACGAGGCGGTGGGCCTCACGGGGCTGGTGATCACCAAACTTGACGGCACCGCCAAGGGCGGCATCGTGCTGGCCATCGCCAAGCGACTGGCCTTGCCGATCCGCTACGTGGGAGTCGGTGAGGGCATCGACGACCTGCGCCCCTTCGATGCGCGGCAATACGTCGATGCGCTGATGAACACGCCCGAGACCGTCACATGAACCCGCCGCTGGTCGAGTTTGAGCGCGTCACGCACCGCTATCCCGGCGGTCACGACGTGCTCACCGACGCCAGCCTGCGCCTGAATCTGGGCGAGATGGCGTTTCTCACCGGCGCCTCGGGGGCCGGCAAATCGACCCTGCTGAAACTGATTGCGCGTCTGGAGGTGGCCAATCGCGGACAGGTGCGCGTCAACGGCCAGAACGTGGCCGCCCTGGCGCCGCGCCACGTGCCCGATTACCGCCAGCATCTGGGGCTGATCTTTCAGCAGTTCAACCTGCTCTACGACCGCAGCGTGTTCGACAACGTCGCGCTGCCCTTGCGCATTCAGGGCCATGCCGACCACGACATTGCCCGGCGGGTGCGCGCCGCGCTCGACTCGGTTGGCCTGCTCAACAAGGCGGCGGTGATGCCGATCCGGCTCTCCGGCGGCGAGCAGCAGCGCGTGGGCGTGGCGCGCGCCGTGGTCACCCGGCCACTGCTGATCCTCGCCGATGAACCCACCGGCAACCTCGACCACGACACCGCGCTGGGCGTGATGGACCTGTTCCAGCGCTACAACCGCGCCGGCGTGAGCCTGCTGATCGCCACCCACGCCGAAGAATTGATCGAGCAGATCGAGGGCTATCGGGTGTTTCATCTTGATGGCGGACACCTGAGCCTCCATCCGTCCGGCAAGGCGCTGCGACATGGCCGCTAAGCCCCGCGCGCAAGCGCCGCCGCGGCCGCCCGGCGCAGTCCGCCGCTGGCTGCGCGGCCATCGGCAGGCCATTGCCCAGACCCTGCGCCATGTTCGCGCCGCGCCACTGGGCACCCTGCTCACGGCGGCGGTGGTGGGCTTGACGCTGGCGCTGCCGGCGGCCTTGCACGTGCTGGTGCGCAATGCAGGCGAGGTCAGCAGTGCCTGGCAGGGCGCGGTGCAGGTGTCGTTCTACCTTGAAGATGCCGTCAGCGCCGCCGAGGGTGCGGCGCTGGCCGCCACCCTGAAAGCGGACGCGCAGGTGAACGACACCCGGTACATCTCGCGTGAGGCGGCGCTGGCCGAGTTCCGGGCCCATTCCGGCTTCGCCAATGCACTGGACCTGCTGGACGAGAACCCGCTCCCGGCGGTGATCGTCCTGACCCCTGAGGATGACCTGAGCCGCGAGGCCATCACCGCCGTGATGCAGCGCCACGCGGCCCGTCCGGAGGTGGCCTTCGCCAAGCTCGACCAGCAATGGCTGGAACGACTGCATGCCCTGCTGCGCCTCGTGAACCGGGCCATCACCCTGGTGGCACTGGGCATCGGCATCGCCGTGATCATCATCATCGGCAACACCCTGCGGCTGGAAATCGAGCGGCGCCGCGACGAGATCGTGGTCATGAAGCTGATCGGGGCCTCGGCACGATTCATCCAGCGCCCGTTCCTCTACACCGGCGTGCTGCTGGGTTTGATGGGCGGGGTGCTGGCCTGGACACTGGTACAGGCTCTGGTGCTGGCCCTGACCGGGCCGGCCGCCTACTTCGCCAGCCTTTATGGCAGCGACTACGCACTGGCCGGCCTGGGGTGGGACGCAAGCCTGGGCGTGCTGGCGGGCGGCCTGATGCTGGGCACCGCCGGCGCCCTGTGGACGGTAAAACGCCATCTGGCCGGGGTCGAGCCCCGCTTTTCAGGGCCGGGAAGTTGACCGGCGGTGGCTGCGAACCTTTGTCCGGAATAGCACTCCAAGCCAGCGATTGCTAAAATCCTGCCCCATGGTTTCGGGAGTGCCGTCCAGATGAATGCTTTAGCCCTTGCCAATGCCCAATTCCCGGTCCCCCAGACCGGCAGCATCGAAGCGTATATCGCGTCGGTTTCGCGTATCGCCGTGCTCAGTCCCGAAGACGAGCGCGAAATTGCCGAGCGCCTGCATCGTGAACAGGATCTCGAGGCCGCGAAAACGCTGGTGCTGTCCAACCTTCGCTTCGTGGTCCACATCGCACGCGGTTACAAAGGCTACGGCCTGCCGCTGGCCGACCTGATCCAGGAAGGCAATGTTGGCCTGATGAAAGCGGTGAAGCGCTTCGACCCACAGGTCGGCGTGCGCCTGATCAGCTTTGCGGTGCACTGGATCAAGGCCGAGATTCACGAATTCATTCTCAAGAACTGGCGCATCGTCAAGATCGCCACCACCAAGGCGCAGCGCAAGCTGTTCTTCAACCTGCGCTCGTCCAAGCGCCGCATCGGCTGGATGAACCGGGAAGAGGTCGAGGCCATTGCCCACGACCTGAAGGTGCGGCCCGAAGACGTGTTGCAGATGGAAGGCCGGCTCGGCGGGCAGGACGTGTCTTTCAGCGCCACCTCCAGCGACGACGATGACGTCTACGAGCCCGAAGCCTTCATCGCCGACCTGCGCGACGACTACACCGACATCGAAGACGCCGAGTGGCAGGACGAGCAGGAGCAGCGCATGCACCGTGCGCTGGTGCAGCTTGACGACCGTTCGCGCGACATCCTGACGCGTCGCTGGCTGGCCGACGAAGGCGACAAGGCCGGCCTGCAGGTGCTTGGCGACGAGTACGGCGTGTCGGCCGAGCGGATACGCCAGATCGAGTCCGCCGCGATGAAAAAACTGCGCAAGGCCATCGAAGTCGCGGCCTGACACGCCCCGGGACGTACCAAAAAGGCAGCGCGATCGCTGCCTTTTTTGTGGCCCACTGGCCGGACAACGACGGCTAATCCATCAATGCCGCAATCCGGTCGTACGGCAGGTAATGGTCGACCAGCAACAGCGCGAAGATACCCATCAGGTAGACGATGGAGAAGCCGAAGGTCTTCATCGGCAGACCGGGCACCGGGCGATATTTGAGGCGAATGGCGTACTGCAGAAACCGCCCACTGAGCAGCACCGCCCCCGCCAGATAGACCACGCCGCTCATGCCGAACACGAACGGCAGCAGGCTGCCGACAAACAACAGCACCGTATACAGCAGCACCTGCGTGCGGGTGTACGCGATGCCATGGGTGACCGGCAGCATGGGCACGTCGGCATCGGCATATTCCTTGTGCCGCTCGATTGCCAGCGCCCAGAAGTGCGGCGGCGTCCAGATGAAGATGATCAGAAACAGAATCAGCGCGTGCGGGTCCACGGTGCCAGTGACCGCCGCCCAGCCCAGCACCGGCGGTGCGGCCCCCGCCGCGCCACCAATGACAATGTTCTGCGGCGTGGCACGCTTCAGAAACAGGGTGTAGATGCCGGCATAACCCACCAGGGCGAACTGCGTGAGCACCGCCGTCAATGGGTTGACGGCAAACCACAGCAAGACGAACCCCGCCAGGCCGATCACGGTGGCAAAAGCGATGCTCTCGGTCATGCCCAGCGTGCCGGTGACCAGCGGCCGACCGCAGGTTCGCGCCATGCGGGCATCGATGCCGCGGTCGATGATCTGATTGATGGCGGCCGCTGATGACGCTTGCAGCCCGATGCCCAGGGTGCCCCACAGCAAGGCTGAAAGCGGCGGCAGCCCCGGAACGGCGAGAAACATGCCCACCACCGCGGTGAACACGATCAGCATCACCACCCGGGGCTTGCAGAGTTCGTAGTACTCGTGAACGCGTGAGTTGGCGGCAGGCGTACTCATGGCGGGGCTCAAGCGCTGCGCCAGAGGCGATGGTTGGCGGCAACCACCGCCAGCAGCAGCAATGCGGCGCCGAGGTTATGGGCCGTCGCCAGGCCCAGAGGCAATTGCAATTCGACGATGCCGATGCCGATCAGCACTTGCAGCACCAGCGCCGCCGCCAGTGCTGTCGCGTGCACGGGCAGGCGTGCCTTGCGCCACAAGCGCAGGGCGAGAAACCCCAGCAGCAGCGTGGTGACGATGGCACCCAGACGATGCACGTAGTGAATGGTGGCGCGCGCGTCCTGACTCAGAATGCCGCCTTCAAAATCTTCACCGATGCCATGCCAGATTTTGAAGCCACTGCGAAAGTCGGTCTCGGGGGGCCAGTAGGCGCCGTTGCAGGTGGGGAAGTCGGGGCAGCCGAATGCGGCGTAGTTGGTCGACGTCCACCCGCCGAGAAAGATCTGCAGCGCCAGCACCACCAGCGCAATCAATCCAAAACGCCGCAGCCCCGGCGATACATGGGGCGGCGGCTTGATGCCCGGCGAGGCGCTGCGCACGGCGCGGCGCGTGGACAGGGTCTGCAAAAACAACAGCGCCAGAATGGTCATGCCGCCGAGCAGGTGCGCCGTCACCACCGCCGGTTTCAGCAACCAGGTTACGGTCCACATCCCCAGGGTGCCCTGCAGCAGCACGGCCACCAGCAGCACCCACGGCAGCTTGGTGGGCATTGAACTGCCGCGGTGGCGCAGGCTGATCACCGCGCTGGCCACCAGCAACAGACCGAGCGTCGAGGCCGCATAGCGATGAATCATTTCCAGCCACGCCTTGCCCACGTCCACCGGGCGCTCCGGGAAGCGCGCCTCGGCACGGGCAATGTGTTCCTCGGCCTCGGGCACGGTCAGATGACCATAGCAGCCGGGCCAATCGGGACACCCCAGGCCGGCATCCGACAGGCGCACGTAGGCACCGAGGACCACCACGACCAGGCACAGAACCGTGGCGACGACCGACAGGCGATAGAACCAGTTCATCTCAGCTCACAAGCATTCGAGGGCGCGCATTTTACGGCAAGCGCCCGGTGGCAATGACCGGCTCACCCGACCTGCGAAACCCGCATCAGTCGCTTGATGTCCTTGAGCACCTTGCGAAGATCGGGTTGCGGGGCGTAGCGCATCATTAAATTGCCCAGCGGATCAACCACGAACACCGTGCCCGGTTCCGCTTCGGGGAAGGCGGCCGCCGCCGCATCCGTGTCCAGCGGCGCGTAGATCTGCAGATCGGGGTGCACCTCGCCGAGTTGCGCGGCCAGTGCCTCAAGCCGGCTGGCATCTTCGACCAACAGGATGCGTCGCAGCCGCAGTCGCTTCTCGTTGAGCAGCATGCGCGTCTGCCGCAGGTCGTACAGGGCCGTCTCGCAGCTGCCGTCGCAGGCGCCCTCAATCCGCATCACCCAGCTCCAGTGCCCACGAATCGCGGCCAGGCCCACGGTTTCGCCGTCGACCTTGCGCCACTGCGGCTCGGGCAGCGGCTGCGCCGGACGGATCAGCTCGCCGTAATTGGTGCGCCCTTCGGGTTGCCATTCGGGCGCAACGAAATACAGCACCGCGGCCATCACCAGAGGTGCCGAAAACAGCAGACCCAGCAGCACCAGCTGCAGCCGTCCCTTGACCCGCGATTGCGTCATGCCTTTACCCTCAAATTCAGCGTCACAAAGAAAAAAGTCAGCACTGCCGCAAACATGAACCATTGCGCGGCGTATCCAAAATGGCGGGTGGCAGGCACCGCCGCCGTCAGCGACCACGCCCGAACCCCGGGATGCCGGTCGTCGGGGTCCAGCAGCAGCAGCCCGTCCGCCACCGGCGCGTCCAGCAGGCAGCCCAGGGTCGCCGCTGTCGGGTACAGCACCAGCGCCGGTGACTGCGTGAGCGGGCTGCACTCGGCCTGCGCCAGCGCGATGCCGGCGCGGGGCAAGGGGCGCCACAGGCCCTCAAGCGTCTGCGCCTCGGTGGGCAGTGGCGGCAGGTCGGGCAGTGCGTCACGCCCCCCGTTCCACGGCATCCAGCCCTGGTTGACCACCACCAGCGGCCCCTGATCGGGCTGGAACACCGCCCAGAGGTGAACTCCGGGGTGCCGGTCGTGACTCTGATTGTCCAGCAACAACAGGGGTGCCGACCGATATTCACCCCGCATGCGCACCGGCAGGGGCGGCGTGATCTGCGGCACCAGCGTCTCCGACCAGGGCTGCATCACCTGCGGCGCCGCCGCATCCTCGTCGAGCGCCACCTTGGTGAGCCCACGGTTCAACTGCCAGCCGCCCAGCGACAAGAGCAATGCCATCAAGGGCAGGTAGCCCAGCCAGGACCAGCGTGGAGGCCGAAAGCTGCGCGTGCCGGTCATCGGCCGGAAGGCACCCTGGCCGGGTCACGCCCGCCCCGCACGCAGGCGCGCCGACCTCGCCCTATCATGGTCGCCCTAATCGCAAAGAGCCTGCTGGTGATCGCCAAACTCATCATTGCCGCATTGCTGCTGGGCATCATCGCCAGCCTGTTCACCAGCGCATTTTTCCTCGTCAAGGACAACTCGTCACGCAAACGAACCCTCGGTCTGTTGAAACTGCGCGTGGTCCTGTCAGTCACCTTGATCATCTTCGTATTGGTCGCCTACGGTCTGGGCTGGATCATGCCGCACGGGCCACAACCCTGAGCGCTGCCATTGAGACCATAAAAAAGGCCCGTGATTCGGGCCTTTTTTATGGGTGGAGAACCGCACCATCAGAGCCAGTAGACCACCACGAACAGGCCCAGCCACACCACGTCGACGAAGTGCCAGTACCACGCCACGCCTTCGTAGCCGAAATGTGAATCGGGCTTGAAATGGCCTTTCATCAAGCGCAGCGCAATCACGATGAGCATGATCGTGCCCAGCGTCACGTGCATGCCGTGGAAGCCGGTCAGCATGAAGAAGGTCGAGCCATAGATGCCCGAGCCCATGGTCAGGTTCAGGTCGCGGTAGGCGTGGATGTATTCCTCAACCTGGAAGTACAGGAACAGCACCCCGAGGGCAACGGTGGCCCACATCCACAGGATCGCCGGCAAACGCTTGTCTTCTTTCAGCGCGTGGTGCGACAGGGTGATGGTCACCCCGGAGGTCAGCAGGATCAGCGTGTTGATCAACGGCACGTCGAAGGCGGGGATGGTCTGGAAATCGCCGCCGAGCGCAGCCGGGCCATTGCTGGGCCACACCGCTTCGAAACCGGGCCAGATCTGCAGATTGGTTTCAATCTTTTCACCCGCGCCCGACAGCCAGGGCAGCGACAGGGTGCGCGCGTAGAACAGTGCGCCGAAGAAAGCGCCGAAGAACATCACCTCGGAAAAGATGAACCAGCCCATGCTCCAGCGATAGGTCATGTCGACCTGCTTGCCGTACTCGCCGCGCTCACTTTCCGAGATCACGCCCCCAAACCAGCGGAAGACGATGTAGATCACCAGTGCCAGGCCCGCCAGCATCGGAATCGTGCCGAAGCTCTTCGATTCCAGATAGTTGGAGACGCCGAGCACGAGAATGGCCAGGCCAATCGTCATCATGAACGGCCAGGCGCTGGGCGCGGGGACGAAATAGCGGTCTTTGTTTGGCGCTGCTGTGGCCATGGTGACTCCCTCGATCTGCGTTGTTATGCGTGACGGCAAACGTTGATGAAACGGGTCCGATTGCGACGTGCTCAGTGCACCGCGGCAACCTGGGGTACATCGAAAAAGGTATACGACAGCGTGACGGTATTGATATCAGCCGGCAGGGCCGGGTCAATCATGAAGCGCATCGGCATCTGCTGTGCTTCACCACTGGGCAGAGGCTGATTGTTGAAGCAGAAACATTCGGTCTTGCGCAGGTGGCGCGCCGCGTTCCACGGCGCGATGTTGGGGACGGCCTGACCCACGGCGGCATCCCCGTGATTGGTGACGTTGAAAATCACCGTGTGCAACTCGCCCGGATGGACTTCAATGGACGGCTGTTCAGACGAAAAATCCCAGGGTGCCGAACCATTGACGGTGGTCACGAACTCCACCTTCACCGTTCGGCTCAGATCCGGCTTGACCGCCTCAAGCGCCTCGGCCGCGACCAATGCCGTACGTCCATTGATGCCCAGCGCATCACACAGGGCGTTATACAAAGGCACCAGCGCGTAGCCGAAGCCGAACATGGCCACCACGACCACACCCAGGCGCATCGCATGACGGTAGCGGCCTGCGTTCTTCATCCGCCGCGCGTCACCTTGAGGTAGAAACCCAGAAAAATCACAATCGCCAGCACCACGTGCACGCCGAACAGAATCCAGTTTCGGCGCGCACGGGCAGCCAGCTGCTGCTCGGTCAGCTTGTCAGGCCGGTTGCTCAATGGGCCTTCGCGGTCTTGGTGGCTTTCACCTTCACCGGCTCGCCGTCGTCACCGATCTGCGGCTGATCTTCGAACGTGTGATATGGCGCAGGTGACGGCACGGTCCATTCCAGTCCGGTCGCGCCTTCCCACACGCGGTCGGTCAGATCGCGCTTGCGCCCGCCCCAACCGTAGCAGCAGGCGAGCATGTTGTAGATGAAAATGAACTGGGCGAAGAAGAACACGAACGCCCCGACCGACGACCAGACGTTGAAATCCAGGAACTGCACGGCATAGTCGGGCACGCGACGCTGCATGCCGGCCAGACCGGCGAAGTGCTGGGGGAAGAAGGTCACGTTGATGAAAATCGCCGACAGCCAGAAATGCAGCTTGCCCAGGGATTCGTTGTACATGCGACCGGTCCACTTCGGGATCCAGTAGTACACGGCAGCGATGATCGAGAACACCGCGCCCGGCACCAGCACGTAGTGGAAGTGCGCCACCACGAAGTAGGTGTCGTGATAGAGGAAGTCCACCGGCGTCAGCGCCAGCATCAGGCCCGAGAAACCCCCGATGGTGAACAGAAACACGAAGGCGATGGCGAACAGCATCGGGGTCTCGAAGGTCATCGAGCCTCGCCACATCGTCGCCACCCAGTTGAACACCTTCACGCCGGTCGGCACGGCGATCAGCATGGTCGCGAACATGAAGAACAGCTCGGCAGCCAGCGGCATGCCCACGGTGAACATGTGGTGCGCCCAGACGATGAAGCTGAGGAAGGCAATCGACGCCGTGGCATACACCATCGAGTCGTAGCCAAACAGCCGCTTGCGGGCAAACGTCGGGATGATGGTGCTGACGATGCCGAAGGCCGGCAGAATCATGATGTACACCTCGGGATGCCCGAAGAACCAGAAAATGTGCTGGAACATCACCGGGTCACCGCCGCCCGAGGCGGTGAAGAAACTGGTGGCAAAGTACTTGTCGGTCAGCAGCATGGTCACCGCGCCGGCCAGCACGGGCATGACCGCGATCAGCAGGTAGGCGGTGATCAGCCAAGTCCAGACGAACAGCGGCATTTTCAGCAGCGTCATGCCGGGCGCACGCATGTTGAGAATGGTCACGACGATGTTGATGGCGCCGGTGATCGACGAGATCCCCATCAAGTGGACCGCAAAGATCAGAAACGGAAACGCATCACCGGTCTGCAGCACCAGCGGCGGGTACATGGTCCAGCCACCGGCGGGCGCGCCGCCGGGCAGGAACAGCGTTGACAGCAGCAGCGTGAACGCCGCAGGCAACAGCCAGAAGCCCCAGTTGTTGATGCGCGGCAGGGCCAGATCGGAGCAGCCGACCTGCATCGGCACCATCCAGTTGGCCAGGCCCACGAAGCCGGGCATGACGCCGCCGAAAATCATCACCAGCGCGTGCATCGTCGTCATCTGGTTGAAGAATTCCGGATGCACGAACTGCAGACCGGGCTGGAACAGCTCGGCGCGGATGACCAGCGACATCATTCCGCCAATGAAGAACATGGTGAACGCGAAGAACAGATACAGCGTTCCCAGATCTTTATGGTTGGTGGTCTTGATCCAGCGCATGATCCCCTTGTCGGGGCCGTGGTGGTCGTGATCGTCGTGGTGATCAGCGTGTGCGTGGGCCATCTGTTGCTCCTGAACTCGGGTGCGTCTGAAAATTAGGGCGGTAAAACCAGTGCGGGTTTAGCGCAGCGCGGCAACGTCGGCCGGCTGAACCACACCGCTGTCGTTGCCCCAGCTGTTGCGGGTGTAGGTGACGACTGCGGCAATGTCGGCGTCAGACAGATTGGCGAACGGCGGCATCATGCCCTTGCCTTTGAGAATCTGCATGACCTGCGCATCGGCATCGCCGGTGACCACCGCACTGCCCACCAGCGAGGGGAAGTTGGGCGGCAGGCCGGTGCCCGCAGCCTGGTGGCATGCAGCGCAGTTGCGGGTGTAGACGGTTTCACCGGACGCCATCAGGGCATCGAGGTCCGTTTCGGCCGGGGCCTCGGCATCCGCGGCTT
>TARA_R110002072_G_scaffold3937_4_pt1 | contig 15000 bp, 14 predicted proteins | sample TARA_R110002072 | Tara Oceans TARA_R110002072 (sample SAMEA4397118) | marine metagenome | biome: Polar Biome; feature: [SRF] surface water layer (ENVO:00010504); material: water (ENVO:00002006), including particulate matter (ENVO:01000060) such as... | depth 5 m | reverse complement strand
CCCGACGCTCTTCAGATCAATAGAAATCTCCGATTGATCTTACTCGAACTCGATTTTCCGATCGACGACTTCATTCAAAAAATGGAAACCCGCGGTTGACCAGCAAGGTCGAAGGCAACACCCCAGATACATAAAGCGCGTTTGAACGAACGGTCTTCTTCTATCACACTGTCCATCGCCAACGGCGCGACATTCTTGTCGTTCAGGAGCGTTCCTTGTCTTTCTCACGCTGTGCTGCATTGTACGGATGAGCTTGCTATGATTCAAATAGGAGGGGGGCATTATGGCGTATGTGGGCAGACTATTGTTGCTGGCGGGGTTGAGCGTGTTTGCGCTTACCGCGGAGGCGAAAGTGGACTATGCCGCGCAGTGCCAAGCGGACTATGATCGTCAAGTTGAGTTGCTGGAACCACTGAGTTCGGCCCCGGTGATTATAGAGCCGGAACGGATCGATCCTCGCGACGCCATTCTGAACGATGCTCGGTCGATCAGGGATGACGCGCTGGCGTGTAAGGCAAAAACTGATGTTGATGAACGCGCGGCGTGTCTTGACGTCATTGGTGCTCGTACTCAGGCTAACCGGAAGGCTGCGCTTGATGCGCGATTGCTGGAACGCAGCGACACAGTGGTCGCATCAGAGACGCCGCTGGACAGGCGCCTTATAGAGGGCATGAACGGGCCGCGGAGTCCGCGTGCTCGGAAGGCACGCGAGGCGTTGCGAAATGCACATGCACGCAATGCGGCCCTTTGGCAGGCAGCTGAGAGCGCCAGGAAGGAGTGTCTCTTTTATACGCCTATCCCTTCTGTAAACGGAGTATGTTCTCCTCCTCACAACTTTCCAAGTTGGAGCGGCGAGGTGACCGACGAAAATGGTGACGCGGTTCTGCCGGACCTCTGCTTTGGTCCTCCAAAGCCCCCGCCGCCGCAGCCAACGAGCATGCAGACAAACCGCGCCCCGTTTAGTCCTGCTAGTTCGATACGCGTGGCGTTCAATGGTGGCACGCCTGCAATACGTAACGCGATCCGTAAAATTGCGCAGGAATGGGCAGATGCGACGAACGGGCCGGTCGGATATACCGACAATGGATCTCCCATTTATGATCCGTACCGTCTGGAGAAACCTCTAGCGTTCGACTTCGGTAAGAACACGGCGCAAGGCTTTGAGTTTAACACTTGGTCGCATGACGATACCCAGTTTGCCGCCGAGATACGCATCAGCTTCGATGATGATGGATACTGGTCACTCGTTGGGACTGAGAGCACTGACCCCTCCATTGCGCACCCGGGGGCAGCATCAATGAACCTAGCAGGCATGCATGGTTATAAGAGACCACCTGAGGATTGGCGGAGGCTTGTATTTCATGAGTTCGGACATGCTTTGGGTTTACAGCACGAGCATCAACACCCAATCAGCGCGTGCGGAGCGGCGCTGAGACTGGAAGATGACGAAGGCTATAAGCTGACGCTGGATGAAGGCGACGCGGCGATACCGGATAAAGCTGGCCGTCGGCCGGGCGTGCTGACCTCGCTGGAGTACGCGCCCAACTACTGGCCACGCGAGGATGCCGCGTTCAATTTGGGACAGCTGAAGAAAAGTGGTGATCTGGACACGACGCCGTTCGATCCGGATTCGATCATGCGGTATGAGTTTGCTGCCGAGTGGTACCGTGATGACGCGCCGACCGAATGCCTTCCAACAGGCAAACCAGTCACTAAGCCGTCAAAGATGGATTTTGCGATGGTGGCGAAGACGTATCGCAAAATGATGCGGCGCCGGCTGAAATAGGTCCTTAGCAGACGATGTCTCCTAGTGACCAACGGCAGACTAAATGTACGATTGTCGAACGTCTGCGTTCACGCCCACAACGATCGTTCAACACAAGGAGCCGAATGACGGTGCTTGGCGAGTTCCTGCCAGATGGGCCAGCCTTCCCGAAAGGACGTTCTTGGCCCTTAGTGGTCATTGAGATCCAAAATTCTAACGGCAGCTTCCGGCGTCATAGGAGACGAAACGAGGTGGCTCAACGAGCGGCAGCAACTCGCCAAAAACGGTCGTTGCCCGGCAAAACTTGAACGGCGGTTTTAGGTTCAAGAGTGTACACAAATTTCACCTGGTCGGGCTCGACAATGCAGGAACAAGAGCCAAGGCTAGAACTGCGACAACCGCACCCGCAATGCCTGTCGCACTCAATCCTATTGCTGCGATCACACCGCCCCCGAGGGTAGCGCCTATGCCCTGTCCAAAATAAACCATGGAACTGTTGAGGGCGAACGCGATCGTCACTGCGGCGCCAGAGGTGGCTGCTAGCCGTGCCTGAACGACGGTGGTCGTTGCAACAGCGCAGCCGATCCAAGCGCCATCGTCACGATCAGGAAAGGCACCGACAGGCCCCCAAAATCAAAACGCATGCCGAGCGTGAAGGCCACCTGCGTCAGGCCGGCCAACACGAACAGAATGAACAGTGCCTTTCGAACAGCGAGTCGTGCAGACAACGCCCCGACAGGTACACCGATCAAGCTGCCGATGCCGGTGGCAATTTGAACACCACCAATGGCTGCGCCCGTAAGTCCGGTCGTCTGGGTAATGACAGGTCCGATATAGCCAACCGTCACGAAGGTTGCGACGAAACCCAACATAGTAATCGCCATGAGTTTCGGGTTTTCTCCACCGAGCGCGGTTTTGAAATTCGCGCCAGCAAGCTGTGGGGCCTTAACGTTTCCGGGCGCTACAAGTGCGATCAGCAATGCAGCGACGATGGCGACTCCGCCTGCAAACCAGAATGCGGCACGCCAACCAAAAGCATCACCCAGGATGGTTCCAAGCGGCATCCCCAGCAAGAATGCCAACGTATACCCAGCCATGACAGCAGCGATTGCATCCGGTCGCCTAGCTTCAGGCACCATGTTTACACCGATCGTCGTCGCCAGCGGTATCGTGAGTGCGGCAACGAATCCGCCCAGGAAACGTAACCCCGCCAGTGTCACGAAATGGGGTGCCAGGGCTGACGCAAAGTTCATCGCCACCATGCTCACCAGCACGCCGACAAGCAGTCTCTTGCGATCGACGCACGACAACAGCCGCGCCAGGAAAGGACCGCCGAATCCACATGCAATCGCGAACACCATTTGCAGCTGCCCGATCAGAGGGACGCCAACACCAAGACCCTCAGCCATTGGATCAATCAGCCCAATAAACACGAACGCACTGGTGCCGAACGCAAACGGCGCGAAAACAAGGCAGAGAATGCGGGGGTTCATTTTGGGCCTTCAGAAGATTTGTGTGTCTTGCCAATAAAGTCCATCAGTTCGGGAATGACGGTTTCAGGAGCATCCTCCTGAATGAAGTGGCCCGCGTTTTCGACCCGTTTGACCTCCGCATGTGGAAAGGCCTTCAGCCACATGCCGTCGAGTGTTTCCGCGCTGAACGCGACATCCTTCATCGGCCAGACTATCTTGACAGGCTTGTTGGCAAAGGCAGCCTCCAACTTGGCGCCTTCGGCCGCCACAAAATCACTTATCGGGCCCTTTGGTCCGGACGGAATCTGACGTGGGAAAGCGAGGATTCCTGACCGGGACGACCAGGTAGGATGTGGCGCGAGATACGCCGCCTTGTCAGTTTCGGTCAGGCGTGACGGATCGTTGAGCCCCGTCCGAAATAAGAACCCCTTCACAAAAGCGTGGGCTCCTTTTACCAACAGCTCGCCAACAATCGGCGTACGAAACGCCTTGAGGATGGCGGGCAAGGGAACCTCGCCAACCGGGCGCTGGAAGAACGTATTCAGGACGAAGAGCCCCGATACCCTTTCGGGGTGACGGGCTGCCCAGGTCAAACCGATCGGACCGCCCCAGTCCTGAACGACAAGCGTCGCGTTTTCCAGGCCGAGTGATTCGAGTAATGCTTCGCACCGGTCAGCATGCCTGGGAATGGCATAGACATCTGACCGGGTCAGTTTGTCCGACCTTCCGAACCCCAAATGGTCCATTGCAATCGCGCGAAAGCCCCACCCCGTCACGGCTTTTATAAATCGCCGATAGAGATACCCCCAAGTCGGATTTCCGTGCACGAACACAATAGGTGGCCCGTCGCGCGGGCCTTCGTCGATATAGTGCAGTCGTCCCTCAGGCGTGTCGAACCATTTGGGTGCGTAAGGCCATGCGCCGTCAAAGGTCCAGCCCGCGTCCGAATTGTTCACAGCGAACGCTCCATAAAATACATCCCGAGGCCGCCAAGCATTGCTATTATGGTCCAGGGGTATGGCGCAGGCGTTCGCCACAGGGCCTCGTTCCCGAAGATGGCGAGCCCGATGCCCAGCGCGGCAAAGCCTGCGCTCATTGCTGTCGCCACTGCCGCGAACAGAAATCCAGACGACTGCCATGCAGCGAATAGAAACAAGCTGACCATCGCAAGCACAGCAACCGATCCGACATGCCATGAGAAATGGTGGAGCCAGATCACATCGTCAGGCAGGTTCGAGGACTTGAGAGGCCCAAGGACTTTTGGAGACCCAGCCACCTCATGGGCAATGACACCCAGCAAGGATAGGCCAGCGGCAATATGGAACAGGATGTCAGATATCTCGGTCATGGCGTCACCAGGCCTCCTTGAAAGGACGAAGATCAAGTTCATGTGTCCAGGCCGTGCGGGGCTGGCTATGCACTATCCAGAAAGCTTCTGCGATCGCAGCCGGATCGAGGGCTCCATCCTCTCCAAGCTTGTCGAGATAGTCGCCAAACCGGGATCTGACCTGATCGCCATTGACGACGCCGTCAATAATCAGGTGTGCCACATGTACGCCTTCCGGGCCGTACTCCCGTGCCAGCGCCTGGACGAGGTTTCTGAGTGCGCCCTTTGCAGACGAGAAGTGCGCAAAGTCAGGCTTGCCGCGCAGGGAAGCAGACGCACCTGTAAACAGCATTGAGCCACGCCCCTGGCGAGCCAGAAGCGGCATCGCACGTTTAGCGGCCAGAAATCCTCCAAGGCAGCAGACACGCCGGTAGGCTTCAAACTGCTCGGCCGTCAGTGTCTCAAAAGCGACAGGCGCATTGTTGCCGGCATTATAGATGACCGACGCAACCAGCATTTCTTTAGCCGCCAGCGCGCCGAACACGACGTCGAGATCCTGCTCTGATGTCACGTCACAGGACATGGCGTCAGCTGATCCTCCTTGTGCGGTAATAGCTGTGCGCGTCGCCTCGACTTTTTCTTGCGTCCGGCCGGTTACAAGTACGTGGTAGCCTGCTTTCGCGAACCGAAGGGCTATTGCGCCGCCAACACCGCACGGCGTACCGGCGCCGAGTACTAGGATGGTTTCTGTCATTCAGGTCCCCCTCATCCCCCAGACCTGGGGACACAGTTGATTTATGAAGGCTGTAGTGGAACAATCGTTCCAGTAAAATAGATGCAGCGATCTGGACAGTAAGTCAACGGACATGAAAAATGATGAGCATTGCCTCAAAGATTGCGGTATCCAGCGCTAAATGGTCTGCGTTTCACCAATGCCGGGCCGATATTGTCTGGGCATCAAAGGAGGCCTAAATGCCAAGACCCCGTTCGAAATCGAGAGATGACCTCATCTCCAGCGCGACGGGTGTGTTCTGGCGGAACGGTTTCAATGCCACGTCTATTGAAGACCTGGTTGTTGCCAGCGGTGTAGGCCGGGGCGGCATTTATTCGGACTTTGGCGGGAAGGAAGAGTTATTTCTGGCGTGTCTCGAAGCTTATCGCGCGCACTTCGCGGACCCAGCGATCCAAATCCTGACATCGGAAACTGATGGTCTCAAATCAATCGAAGCCTATTTCGACTATTTCATCGGACTTCACGAGAAGCGGGGCATGCCGGGCCCGGGGTGCTTCATCGCGAGCACGATGACTGAACTCGCGCCCCATCATGCAGATGCGCTGCGGATTGTGAACGCGCATAGTTCCGATTTGAAAGCGGCATTCGAGACCTCACTGAAGCAGGCGACACGCACAAGCGATATTATGATGAACAAAACTGAGATTTCGGAGATTGCGGAATTTCTGGTGACGTCCAGTCAAGGGCTCTGGTCCTATGGAAAGAGCGTTTCTGACATACTCATTCTAAAACAATTCAAAGCGACGCTTCTCGAACTGCTGCGTTTTCGACTCGGACTGCCCAAGCTGGATGGAAAATGAGGTTAGTCTCCCGAACCTAGCTTTAGAAATTTGTTCGCGGTGAACGTGATCAGTTACCAGCGTCGCCGGTCTGCTCCAGACCCGCCACTCACTAGTGAACCTGCGACCGTCAATTTAGGGCCAAGAACTGCCGTCGAACCTCATAAGGCCAATGACCGCTTATGACCCAATCCGGAAGTCTCCTATCGGCGTCAGATCGGACTCTGCGCGTGGTGATTTCCATCGGAGACTTCACAATGCCTCAACGCTCTACGCATGCTAGTAGGGCAGTCACGCTGACAGACAAGCTCTGGGCCTATCTTCAGGGCTATGCGGCAAAGCACAAGGCCGCCGGCAACGGGTTCGGACTGGTCGGACCTGATGACACGTGCCGCACGCTTTCTGCGAGATATTATAAGGATGGTTTTGAAATTCTCGTCAGCCGGGGCAAAGGCAAAAACCCCCGTCGTCTGCCCCCGCGGGAGTGCGCCCGGCTCATGGGTTTGCCCGACAGTTTCAAAATTCCGGTCTCCGATACACAGGCTTTCAAACAATTCGGAAACTCCGTCGCCGTGCCGGTGTTTCGGGAGGTTGCGCGTATCATGACGCCTCACGTCGTGGAAATCCTGTCGCCCACAAAAGATGCGCATCAGAAAAAATATGCCTGACGTTCATTACAGGCAGACATGCAGCCGGAACATGTCGGCCGTTCGCGGCTGGAACTCCCATCCGGAGCTTGCTGTCAGAAAAGATCTGCACCGCCTCGGGTTCAGATATCGCCCTAACGTGAAGCAGCTGCCGGGAAAACCCGATCTGGTTTTTCCGAAGCTTGGCGCCGCCTTATTCCTCCACGGCTGTTTCTGGCACGGGCACGACTGCCCCCTGTTCAAAATGCCCACGACACGAACAGACTTCTGGCAAAGCAAGATTGCCGGAAATGTCTGGCGGGATCATCGATCTGCCGCGTCCGTGCGTGAGTTTGGCTGGCGGACAGGTATTGTCATGTGTGGAGGGCCATCGATCACGAGGGCGACGCACTGGAATCCTCCGTCACGAAGAAACGCGACCAAGCCGCCGCGCTGAAATTCCCAAAGAATGCAATGAAGCGGTACGGCAATCCACATGTCGTGGTGACAGACAGATGCCCTTCTTATCGGGCGGCTATGAAAGCGATTGGGAACGAAGGCCCCCAGGAAACCGGGCGTCATCTCAATAACCGCGCCGAAAACTCGCACTTGCCGCTCCCAAGGCGAGAGCGGGCCATGTCCCGGTTCCGGCGCATGCGAAGTTTACAGAAATTCGTCCCGATCCATTCGTCAGTGTACAATCACTTCAACTTCGAAAGGCATATCAACTCCCGAACAAGGTTCAAACAAAAACGAGACACCGCTCTTCGCGAATGGCGCGACCTTCTTGTGGCCTGGGACCCGCTGGTCCGCGAATTACGGAGGCGGGTTCGCATTCGACTGGCAGCACACTTGGAAGAACTGGCGTTCCGAGTTTGTTTGCTCGGAACGCCAGGATATTCAAAAGCGTATCGCCTGCAGCAGCAATGCGCTTCTGCATGAAGCAAACTACAAGCTCAGATCGAGCTTGATGCCGATCACCCGCGCATAGTCGTATGGCAGGATCTGGTCAGTGCCACCTGGATCTCCTCCGCCGAATGGGCGTACGAGTGAAGCATACTCCTGATCAAAGAGGTTTTTTGCGAATAGCGAGACCTTGAGGCCATTGGACTGAGACGCCAGTCCAATGGCGACATTCGCACGCGAATAGCTGCCCTGAGCCGACAAAGGATCGCCGTTGAATGCATAAAGTACCTCATCCTGCCAGAAGTACGTACCGTCAGCAAACAAGTCCCAACCGATAGAGTCGATTGGCTTGCGGTAATTGGCCACGAAACTCAAAGACAAATCGGGGGCGTTAGGAAAGGGGGCACCACTGGCGTCTTGACTGTCAGGCGTATTCTGCGTGCCGCTGCTATCATTGTCGACACAGCCGCCCGATGTACCCTGGCCTGGATAGCATGGAGCATTTGTGAAGTCGGCGAAGGTCGTATCCATGAACGTGGCGGCGCCGGAAAGGGTCAAATTGTCCGTTACGAGCGCGCTGAAATTCAACTCCAGACCCTGTGTTTCCAGTGAGGCGGCATTTCGCAGACCGGTCGTGTTGGTATCAGGATCATACACCGTCGTCTGATAGTCTTCAAACTCTGTGTAAAAGAGAGTTCCATCGAGAAAGAGTCTGCCATCGAACCATTCGGTGCGAGCGCCAATCTCAAAATTGGTGGGAATCTCAGGAGCGGCAACTTCGAAGCCGTTAGCGACTTCAAAAGGAGAAATGCCAATAACCAAGTTGACTGCTTTGCCTTTATAACCTCGGCTCCAGGTGCCGTAGATCATCTGGTCGCCGAATTCATACTGAACGCCGAGCAAGCCGGATAGTGCGTCGTCCTCGGTTGTTCCGCCAAAAGCGAGGGCTGGAGCAAAGGGAAAATCCTCGTCCGGATGCATCGAACGATCAAAATTCCATCCAAGCTCTTCACTTGTGTAGCGAAGACCGGTCAGGAGTGTAAGGCTGTCCGTAATGCTGATATCGGCCTGACCAAAGGCGGCATAGCTTTTCGTATCGATATTGCGATCGACGAGGTAGCCACCCACATTTCCGCCAGCAGCAACGAGTGAATAGAGAAGTTCGGTGTGGGCGACCATGGTCTGATCGAAATAGAACAAGCCCCCAACAAATTTGATCGGCGATTCATTTGTGTTCGTGACACGGAACTCCTGGGAAAACTGATCCTGATCGATGACCGCCGAGTTCTCCAGCAGATCATTGAAATTGCCGGGGGGATTGAGATCGAATTCGTTATTGTCGAATCCAGTCCAGCTTCTGGAGCCCGTGATTGAGGTAAACTCGAGATCTCCAGAGCGCCAATTGACTTCGAGCGTAAGGCCCTTCTGCTCCTGATCCTGGACCCAGAGGTTTTCACGGTCAATGAACACATCGGTGTTTCTCGGGCCTGGCGTGACGGCGTTGAATTCCGGCGTCGTCGACCTCACCGTCCCATAGGTCAGAGCCGACACTGTGCAGCAGTTCTGGTCGCGCTTGGCAATGTCCGCTGACAGGAGCACATCGATGTCTGCATTCGGAGTCCAGAGAAACTTCAGGCGTCCACCATACTCCTTCTTATCATTGAATGCGTTGCCGGTGTTGACGTTTGTATAGTGGCCATCACGGTCGTTGTCATAAGCTGTCAGGCGGACACCAAGCACGTCCGCAATGAGCGGACCAGTGACCGACGCCGCGAGCTTGACTTCATTAGCATCGTCTTCCGATTGGTTGGCGATGCTTACGGATCCATCAAATCCAAACTTGTCTAGACGAGGACGTTTGGTCACAATATTAACGACACCCGCCGACGCATTCTTGCCAAAGAGCGTTCCCTGGGGCCCCCGCAAGACTTCAATGCGCTCGACATCAATCAAATCATTGATTCCCATGGCCTGTCGGCCCAACACGACGCCATCCACATATGTTGCCACACTGGCCTCAACGCCATCGCCGAATTGAGTAGTCCCAATACCTCTGATCTGCGGCCCACGCCCACGAGAATTCGCCGAATCAGCAAGCGTCAACCCCGGCGCCAAGAGCGTGAGATCGTCAATTTCAGTAATATTGGACGCAGATAGAGCATCCCCGCTGACAGCAAGCACCGAGACAGGAGCATCGGCCAGAGATTCTTCAATCTTCCTTGACGTGACGACTATGCGTTGCAGCCGCTTCGGTGCCACCTCAGCACCTTCATTGGCTGATACCTCTTGTGCATTTGCTCCTCCTACGGACATCGCGACCCCAAGCGCCGCGCATGCTACTGAGAATTTCAATCGGTTTCTCATCATGTTTCCTCCAGACATTCTATTGATGTTTCGCTGAGCCTGCGGCCCCACATCCAAGCAAGCAGACTGGGTGCACTATGAATGTCTCTTAAAATAATACAACCGTATAGTTTCGGGTATTTGAAAATAATCGCGCTCGCGCGTGGCGGCGATGCCGTGCGAATGAGAGAGCGATAATTTTTTGCAGTACCCGGATCCTTCGCGACAGATGTCCGCGCCGCGCACCTTGAAAAGCCTTCAGGTCACCTGAGTAAACAAGGTTCCGTTTTGACAGCAATTTAAGGGCCAATGCGCCGTTCGTCGGAAACGCGCATTCTAAACACCATCAAAATCGTATTGGATGGTTTTGGCCTCACTCGCCCGATAACATCCGCTCATCAGCCGAAGTGAGGGAATCGAGCTGCTCCCTCAAACGGGCTGCTACTACAGGAAACTCATCTATCACATTGTTGAGTTCTGTCGGGTCATCCGACAAGTCATAGAGAGCCTCGGTTCCGTTGTGAGGAACAACGCCGCGCAGATCCCGGATCCATTGCGGTTCCTCCCACATTGCGCCGCTTCCGCGGCCAAAACCACCGTCCGGCAGATACACCCAATTACCAGCACGGAGGCCAAGGTTGCCATTTGCTGCATGATAGACGAGCGCGTCCCGCCCAGTATCACCTTTGCCTCGCAATAGGCCTGCGAGGCTTACGCTGTCGCGCGCAGCCCCTTCGGGAACAACCAGCCCTAGCAGTTCGGCCATTGTCGCATAAATATCAATCTGGCTGACAAGCGCGGCTTCTACCTGCCCTTTTGCTAATCCGCCTGCGGGCCAGGACGCAATAAAGGGAACCCGATGGCCGCCTTCCCAAGCATCGCCCTTAACCCCTCGCAAACCTGCTACGCCGTCATGTTGAAAGCGTCGGAAGAGCCGGTACGAGAATGTCTCAGGACCGTTGTCGGAAGTTAGCCAAATCAGTGTATTGTCGAGTTGCCCGGTGGCTTCCAGCGCGTCGACGACGGCTCCGACGGCAGCATCGGTCTGAACAACGTAATCACCATAGGTTCCGGCGCTACTGCTCCCATCGAATTCCGGTAATGGTACGATCGGCGTGTGCGGGGATGTCAACCAAAGATTGAGGAACCAGGGCCGTTCCGCGCTGTCGCGATCACGGATAAAATCGACAGCGCGCTGTTGCAACGCCGGGGTCACTGCATCGAGACGCCAGCCGGGCTCTCCTGGTCCGCTACCGTGGATTCCGCCGGAATAGCCAGTTGTGATAAGGAGTGAGCGCGGCACATCCGTCAGAATGTCAGCGTGTTGAATATGGTCGTCTTCGATCCAGGCATAGGGCGGAAAATTTGGGACATCGTCGCCAAAATAGCTGTCGAATCCATGGTCGACTGGCCCGCCGAGCAACGGTCGGCTCCAGTCAAATAGATCGCTCGTCGCGGTGCTAATCCAGCCGCCTTCAAGAATGTCGTTTCGATCCGGCTGCTCTCCCCGCCATGGCCACAGAAATCCAAGGTGCCACTTGCCGATATGAGCTGTTTCATAACCCGCACGAACAAAGAGTTCAGCAAGAGTGTCCTGCTTCGGCGAGATTATGGGAGGGTCCCATGGCATCAGCACACCATCGCGAAGCGGTCCTCGCCAAGCGTACTCTCCGGTAAGGAGTGCGTAACGGGAAGGAGTGCATACAGTGCTGCCGGAATGGCCGTCTGTAAACAGAATACCGCGCCTGGCCAAGGCATCGATATTTGGCGTACTAATCTTCGAATTCGAATTGTAAGCGCTGACGTCCCCAAGACCGAGATCGTCAGCGAGAATAATAATGACATTGGGTCTTTGGATTGACGCTTCTTCTGGTTGATTTGGCGCTGCAACAGCCGATGACGCATCAACACAAGCTGCGAGAAAGATGGCCAGCACGGCCGCGAATATTTTGCCCGGCCCGGACTTCACGTGCAGAATTTGACCTGTACACCGCATCGTTATTCCCGCCCCTGAACAATCACCCATCACACTATACATTTGTATTGATTCAGCAACCCCTGACTTTTGCAGAGCCTTAAAAGCACCGAGCTCCAGAATCGCTTCACAGTTATGACGGGCAGAAAAGCTCGATCACGGTAGAGATATGCGCCTCCAAAGCCTCATCCGTGGTCACATCATAATCAAGCGCAAGGCGAGCCTCTTCGGCCAGCGCGAACATGTTTTGGCAGGCTCCCGCTATGATATAGAGCAGGGACTCAGGGTGAAATGTTGCTGAAAGCAGCCCGTCTGTTTGAAGACGGCGTAACGTCCGCAATGTGGCAATGTGATTATCTCGGACAAACCTCTCCACGACCTGAGCGAGGCGCGGCGTTGGTGTCAGGGATTCTTGCATCATGAAACGCGCGTGCTCCGGGTGTTTCGCGCAATAGATGACGTATCGCCTCAAGTAATTCCGGAACACATCCAGTTCACCCGATTCGAGCCTCAGGCGTTCTTCATCGTCAAGCGAAACTTCGCGATTTATGCGCTCAAACAGGAATTCGACTGCAGCCAACCAAAGCTTTTCCTTGGTCTCAAAATGATAACGAATCATACCATGCGACAAGTCGGTACGCGCCGCGATGTCTCGAACCGTAGCGCCTTCGAATCCGCGGTGTGCGAATTCCTCGAGCGATGCCTGCAATATTGCTGCGCGGGCTTGAGCGGGGCTCTTCGGTTTGCGTAAAGCAGAGTGAGAAGGTGATTTCATTGGTCTTTGCTACTACAGCGCGGGGTGCCTGCCCAGTGCCAGCCCCGCCGCCTGTGCGCTAGCTTCTGCGATTTGCCAGAGGAAGGCGGCTTGTTCCCAGCGGTCGGTCTCTTCTGTTTCGATCGAGTTTAAGTCCAACGTTCGCGCATAATAGAAATAGTGACTGCCGCCGGGAAAGGACATCGAGTGCGGAAGGAGCTCCGGTGCGAATGGCAAGATTTCACCAGGCTGAGCCGTTTTCAAAAACCCGCTGGCGCAGCGACGCCACATCTCCCTGAAATCATCGACAAAGCCGCGATCATCGTGAGGTCCTGTTAGGCCGACCTGAGCACAACACGGCGTTCCGATTCGACCATGCATGTATCGCACCCGTTCGAATATGGGAGTCAGAGCGTCAAATTTCGCTTGCAAATCCCCATAAGTCATCTCCTGGCCGGTGTACCAATGCGACAGATCCGCGTTAAAGCGAATGGCAGGCAGACGCTCTACTAAGTCCAAAGTCCTCTTCATATCCTGTGTGATGGTAGCGCGATGTGTCTCTACGAAAAGCGGGTAATCCTCATCCAGGCTGGCGTCAATTACCGACTCCACCAATCGGTCCATCTCCTTGTCACTTTCGAATCCGGTCCCCACGTGAAGTGTTGTTGCCCCACAACCTAACCGACGATGCTCCTTTGCCACTCGGCGTGCGTGCGATTCGTGCTGCACCCTAGCTTGGCCTATGACGGGTAGCGCTCCGCCAGCGACCAATTCCGGCCTGGGGAGTTGAAGAGCAACGACTCCACAATGGGTGAGATCGATCAATTGGGATGTCAAATCCGGGGGCGCGCTCGACCATGCAGGTAGCGACCAGAGTGTGCCGATGTTGATATGGCGCACCATGCAAGGCGCCCCCAGCGGCTCGCCTGCGCGCAAGATAGCGGTCACTCGCTTGGTTTCGAGGGCGTTGCGACCTGCGATGTGATAATCTTCTCGGCTTGGGTTGCGTCTTCTGGGCGAACGAAAGGTGATATCAGGTCGGATTTCCCCTTCCACGCATATGGATCCACGCCGCTGACCATCTCGAAGTCGCGAAAATCATCGGTCGTGCGCGGCCGTGAGGCAACTGACCATGGCAGCAGGGAACGTGCATTCATAACATGGTTGACAATGGCGCGCCTGTATCCTGAGGACCGCGTATTATTCAGTGAACGGTGCAAAAGGTATCCGTGGAAAATGACAACATCGCCTGCATCCACCTCCAGCGGAACGCCGCCTTCCCGTTCATACGGAAAATCAAAGGCTTCGTCGGATGTATCGAATCTCGAGTCGCCGTGTTTTTTTGTTGGCCAAAGAATACCCTGTTTGTGACTACCAGGATGCACCCATAATCCGCCATTATCGATACGGGCATCGTCAAGAGCGATCCATACTCCCGCAAGGGATTGGTCCCGAGTTGGAATATAATATTCGTCCTGGTGCCAAGCTTGTCCGGGCTTGCCTGCGTTCTTGATGAATAGCATCGACTGCATGCACTTGATGTCTGGGCCAATAGCGGCATTCAAGAATCGGACAATTTCCGGCTGCGTCAGTGTGGCGCGCACACGCTCGGACACCTTATGAGGAAAATGAACAGCTAAAACCTGTTTCATCAATTCATCTGGCGACGGATTTCCCGAATTGAGGGCTTCCACGCCCCCAACGGCTCCTCGTTGCCCTGAGCAGATGGCGATCGCTTCGGAACGCAACTCTGCGACGTCTTGTTCAGAAAACACCTTTTTCAGAACGGCATAGCCATCTTCATCATAGGCTCGGCAAAGGTCTGATATAATCTCACTTGTCTTCATTTTCTGGACGCTTTTCGTTTTTGATTTTTCATGTTGGCATAAGCCTTATGGCTCACCATCGAAACAAAAACAATACGCCTGTATAGTATTAGGCAGATCCTTACTGACAATTTGCTGCGGGATTTGCAGCCCGCAATTGGGATCTGCGACACATCATGTGAATCGCAAGTCAGCCTTTCGACGGGTGCGACTCGATATCCTTGAGAAGTTGCGCATGCTGAGCATGATCCAGTTTGTATCCGCTAAGAAGAATCAGGATGACGATCACGCCCGCCGCCGGAACGAGTGCCATGATCGCCTTCATTCCCAGCAATGTTTCCGCGCTTTGCGGTTCGTTTGGAATATAGCCCACCCATTCGAGTAGAGCGCCGAGCAACAATGCGTTGATTCCGACGGCCGCTTTCTGTGCGAAG
>TARA_R110002072_G_scaffold302681_4_pt1 | contig 15011 bp, 8 predicted proteins | sample TARA_R110002072 | Tara Oceans TARA_R110002072 (sample SAMEA4397118) | marine metagenome | biome: Polar Biome; feature: [SRF] surface water layer (ENVO:00010504); material: water (ENVO:00002006), including particulate matter (ENVO:01000060) such as... | depth 5 m | reverse complement strand
CTACAAGTTCGAGATCGCCGGAGCCGACGGCAATGTGATCGAGAAGGCCGATCCCTTGGCCCGCGCAACGGAGGTGCCCCCCGGCACCGCCTCCATCGTCGCGCCTGCACCGGAATTCACCTGGAGCGACGACGACTGGATGCAGGAGCGCGCGGAGAGGCATGCCCCCGATGCCCCGATCGCGGCCTATGAGGTTCATGCCGGATCGTGGATGACGAATGACGAAGGCGGCCCGCTCGACTGGCAGGCCATGGCGCACAAGCTCGTGCCCTATGTGGTGCAGATGGGGTTCACCCATATCGAGCTGCTGCCGATCATGGAGCACCCCTTCGGCGGGTCATGGGGCTACCAGCCGCTGTCGCAATTCGCGCCCTCCGCCCGGTTCGGATCGCCCGCCGATTTCGCCGGCTTCGTGGACGCCTGCCACCGCGCGGGCATCGGCGTCATCCTCGACTGGGTTCCGGCGCATTTCCCCACCGATGCCCACGGCCTGGCGCAATTCGACGGCACGCCGCTCTACGAGCACGCCGATCCCAAGGAAGGCTTCCATCAGGACTGGAACACGCTGATCTACAATCTCGGGCGGCGCGAAGTCTCGGGTTTCCTGCTGTCGAGCGCGATGTGGTGGCTCGAGACCTTCCATATCGACGGCCTGCGCGTCGATGCGGTCGCATCGATGCTCTACCGCGACTATTCGCGCGAGCATGGCGAATGGGTGCCCAACGTCCATGGCGGGCGCGAGAATCTGGAATCGGTCGCATTCCTCAAGGCGATGAACGAGGCGATCGCCGACCGTTGCCCCGGCGCCATGACCATCGCCGAGGAATCGACCGCCTGGCCGGGCGTCAGCGCGCCGGTGGCGGAAGGCGGGCTGGGCTTCGACTACAAGTGGAACATGGGCTGGATGCACGACACGCTCCAGTACATCGAGCGCGACCCGGTCCACCGCGGCTGGCATCATGGCGAGCTGACCTTCCCGATGGTCTATGCCTGGTCGGAGAAATACGTCCTGCCGATCAGCCATGACGAGGTCGTCCATGGCAAGGGCAGCCTGTGGGACAAGATGCCCGGCGATCGCTGGCGCAAATTCGCCAATCTGCGCACCTATCTGGCGTTCATGTGGACCCAGCCGGGCAAGAAGCTGCTGTTCATGGGCTGCGAACTGGGCATGGAAAAGGAATGGAACCATGACGAGGGGCTGCCCTGGCACCTGCTCGAACAGCCCGATCATGCGGCCGTCCAGCGCCTGCTGGGCGACCTGAACAGGCTCTATGTCGGGGAACCCGCGCTCCATGCCCGGGACTGCGAGCATTCCGGCTTTTCCTGGATCGTGGGAGACGATGCCCGCAACAGCGTCTTTTCCTTCGTCAGAATGGCCGAGGGGCACGAGCCGATCGTCGCGGTTTTCAACATGACGCCCGAACCGCGCCATGCCTATCGCATGGGGCTGCCGCAGACCGGACCCTGGCACGAGATTCTCAATTCCGATGCGATGGATTACGGCGGCGGCAATATCGGCAACTCCGGCCTTGTCGAAGCCGATGGCGACCCCCTGCACGGGCAGGCCGCGTCCGCCGAACTGACGCTCCCGCCGCTCGGCGCGGTAATTCTCAAACCCGGAGTCGCCAACCAGTGATCGAGGTTCCCGACCGGCTGCAGGCCGGCTCACCCTATCCGCTGGGCGCGTCGTTCGACGGGCTCGGCGTCAATTTCGCGGTGTTCTCCGCCAATGCCGACAGCATCGATCTGTGTCTGTTCGACCCCAGCGGTCGGCGCCAGATCGCCTGTCTGCCTCTGCCGGAATGGACCGACGAAGTCTGGCATGGCTACCTGCCCGGGGCCAAGCCCGGCCTGCTCTACGGGTTCAGGGCGCATGGCCGCTACGAGCCCGAGAACGGCCACCGCTTCAATCCCAACAAGCTGCTGCTCGACCCCTATGCGAAGATGCTGTCGGGCTCGGTGCGCTGGACAGACGCGCTGCATTCCTACCGGGTGCGTTCGAGCCGCAAGGATCTCAGCTTCGATCGGCGCGACAGCGCTGCGGCCATGCCCAAGGCGGTGGTCACTAGTGATGCCTTCGACTGGACCGGCGATGTCCGCCCGAACACGCCCTGGACCGAGACGGTGATCTACGAAGCGCATGTGAAAGGACTGACCCAGCTGCTGGAAGATGTGCCCGTCACCGAGCGAGGCACCTATGCGGCGCTCGCCCATCCCAAGGTGATTGCGCACCTCCAGCATATCGGTGCCACGGCCATCGAACTGCTGCCGATCCATGCTTTCGTGCAGGATCGACGTCTTCAGGAAGCCGGTCTGACGAATTACTGGGGCTACAACACGCTGTCCTTTTTCGCCCCGGAGCAGCGCTATCTGGCCGACGATGGCGACGAGTTGCGGATCGCGATCCGGCGGCTGCATGCCGCAGGGATCGAGGTCATCCTCGACGTGGTCTTCAACCACACCGCCGAGGGCAGCGAGCTGGGGCCGACCTTCAACCTGCGCGGTCTGGACAACGCGACCTACTACCGCCTCGTCGAAGGCGAGCCGCGCTATTGCGTCAACGATACCGGAACCGGAAACACGCTCGACCTGTCGCATCCCCGGGTGCTGCAGATGGTTGCCGACAGCCTGCGCCACTGGGCCACCAGCTACCGGGTGGACGGGTTCCGCTTCGATCTGGGTGTTACGCTGGGCCGCGACGGCAACAACGGCTTCGATCCGCGGTCGGGCTTCTTCGACGTCCTGCGCCAGGACCCGGTGCTCAACGGGCTCAAGCTGATCTCCGAACCCTGGGACATCGGACCGGGCGGCTATCAGCTCGGCAATCACCCGCCCGGTTTCGCCGAATGGAACGACAAGTTCCGCGATGCCACGCGGCAGTTCTGGCGCGGCGACGCGGGCATGCGCCCCGAATTCGCGCGCCGGATCGCCGGATCGGCCGACCTGTTCGACCGCCGCGCACGGCGCCCCTGGGCCAGCCTCAACTTCGTGACCGCGCACGACGGCCAGCCGCTGCGCGACGTGGTCAGCTACGAAGAGAAGAACAATTGGGCGAACCAGGAAGAGAACCGGGACGGCCATTCGGAAAACTACAATTGCAATTGGGGGGCCGAAGGACCCACCGACGATCCGGCCATCGAGGAAATTCGCAACCGCGTCTCGCGTTCGATGCTGACCACGCTGTTCGCCTCGCTCGGAACCCCGATGCTGCTGGGGGGCGACGAGTTCGGCCGTTCCCAGCAGGGCAATGACAACGCCTATTGCCAGGACAACGAGATCAGCTGGTTCGACTGGGAAAAGGTGGAAAGCGAGCAGGGGCGGGCCTTAAGCGATTTCGTCCGCCGCCTCACGGACATGCGCCGCAATTATCCGCTCATCCGGGCGAACAATTTTCTCCACGGCGATGTCGAAGTGGCCGAGGGCATTCTCGACATCGACTGGTTTGACGAACGCGGGGAACACCTGAGCGCCGACGACTGGCACAATGAACAGGGACGCGCGCTGGTCATGCGCCGCGCGCATCGCCTCGCCGACGGCAGCATCGAAGCGGTGACGCTGCTGATGAACGGCAGCGGCGAAACGCTCGACTTCCGTCTGCCGCCACCCGCCGAACTGCTGCGGATGCTGGTGATCGACAGCGCCGATCCGCAAGCGCCCGAAAGCGAGGTTGGAGATGTCATCAAGGTCGAGGATCGCGCGATCAAGGTCGTCGTCGGCACCGGGAAGATCGATTGATGGCGAGGCGGTGGGGGGCCGAACCGCTTGGTGATGGGGCGCGTTTCCGCCTCTGGGCACCCGATCGCGAAACGGTGACGCTGGAAATTCGCGGCGAAGAGTCGTTGCCGATGAAGCGGGAGAGCGAGGGCTGGTTCGTCGGCGAATCTCCGGCTCGGGCGGGGATGCGCTACCGCTTCCGGCTGAGCGACGAGCTCGCGGTCGCGGACCCGGCCTCGCGAATGCAGGACGGCGGTGTCCATGGCTGGAGCGTGCTGACCGATCCCCAAGGTTTCGACTGGCAAACCCGCGACTGGACCGGCCGGCCGTGGGAAGAGACCGTGATCGAGGAAGTCCATCCCGGCGTACTGGGCGGCTTCGCGGGTGTTGCGGAGCGCCTCCCCGCGCTTGCCGAACTCGGGGTGACTGCGGTCGAGCTGATGCCGGTGGGGGCGTTCTCGGGAACCCGCAATTGGGGGTATGACGGAGTGCTCCCCTATGCGGTTGCCGAAAGCTACGGTTCGCCCAACGAGCTGAAGGCGCTGGTCGATCGCGCCCATGACCTCGGGCTGATGGTCTTTCTCGACGTGGTCTACAACCATTTCGGGCCCGACGGGAATTACCTCGGCGTCTATGCGAGCGAGTTCTTCGACGAGCATGCGCACACCCCTTGGGGCGGCGCGGTTGCGGTGGCGCGGGAACCGGTGCGCCGCTTCTTCATCGACAATGCGCTGATGTGGCTGGACGAGTACCGCATCGACGGGCTGCGCTTCGATGCCGTGCATGCGATCGCCGACGACGAATTCCTCGATGCCATGGCGCGCGAAATCCGCGCGAAGCTGCCCGGCCGGCACATCCATCTGATGCTCGAGAACGAAGGCAACGATCCCGAGCGGCTGGCGCCGGGTCTCTACGACGCACAGTGGAACGACGATTTCCACAATGTGCTGCACGTTTTGCTGACGGGAGAGAGCGAGGGCTATTACCGCGGCTTCGCCGAGGAACCGACGCGCAAGCTCGCCCGCTGCCTGGGCGAAGGCTTCGTCTATCAGGGCGAGACGCCGCCCGGCTCCGACCACGCCCGCGGCAAGCCCAGCGGGGATATGCCCGCCAACCGCTTCGTCTCCTTCCTGCAAAATCACGACCAGATCGGCAATCGCGCAATGGGCGAGCGGCTCACGCAGCTGGTCGATCGCGATCGCCTGCGCGCCGCGACCGCGCTGCTCTTGCTGTGTCCGCAGATCCCGATGATCTTCATGGGCGACAGCGAAGGCAGCCGCTCGCCCTTCCTGTTCTTCACCGATTTTCACGACGAACTGGCCGATGCGGTGCGCGAAGGCCGCCGCGGCGAATTCGCGGGCTTTGCCGGTTTTTCCGACGAACGGGCGCGCGCAAGCATCCCCGACCCTAACGATCCCGCCACCTTCCGCCGCTCGCGTCCCGAACCGGGGCCGGACGCCGAGGAATGGCGCGACTTCTACCGCGACCTGCTCGCACTGCGGCAGGAGCAGGTCGTGCCGCGGCTGAGGCGCGCGAGAGGACTCGGCGCGGAGGTGCTGGGCGAGGGAGCCGTGGCTGCGAAGTGGCGGATGGGCGACGGCGCCGAGCTCGCGATCGCCTTCAACCTCGGCGCAAAGCCGGTGGATTTCCCGCCGCAGGAAGGAACGCTGCTGTTCGAGCTTGGAGAGGCGGGTGAGCCGGCAAGTCTGTGCGCCTGGATGCTGTCATGAGCGCGCTGCACGATTTGGCCCGGCAGGCAGGCCTGCAGATCGAATGGGAGGATGCGGCGGGTCGTCCCCAGCGGGTGGCGGACGAGAACCTCGTCCGGATCCTGTCGGCACTGGGCTATCCGGCGCAGGACGATGCCGAGATGACCGAGAGCCTGCGCGCCTGCCGCAGGGATTTGCAGCATCGCAGCTTCGTTTCGGCCCGGAGGAACGCGGCCTTTGCCCTGCCGCAGGGCTGCGGGGCACCGGGAGCGGCAGAGCTCGAGCTGGAGGATGGCACGGTCCGGTCGGTCTGCATCGCCGAGACGGCGGGCGGCCTCAAGGCGCCCCGCATCGCCGAAATCGGCTACCACACGCTGCGCGGTCCGGGCTGGCAGCTCCGGCTGGCGATTGCGCCGGAGCGCTGCCTCGGCATCGGCGATCTGGCACCGGGACGGCGTCTCTGGGGCCCGGCGGTGCAGATCCCCTCGCTGCGCGATCGGCAGGAGCGCGGGTTCGGCGATTTCGGGACCCTGCGCGAAACGGTCCGCCAGTTCGCCGAAACAAGCTCGGCGGGGGCGTTGGCGATCAGTCCGACCCATGCGCTGTTTCCCGCCGATCCCGTGCGCTATAGCCCCTATGCCCCCTCCAGCCGCCTGTTCCTCAACATCCTGTTCGCGGACCCAGGTCTGATCGGGCAGCCTCTGCCGGCAGCCTCGTCTGATGAGCTGATCGACTGGGATCAGGCAATCCCCGCTCGGGTCGAAGCGCTCCGCGCCGCCCATGCCGCCTGCGGCGCGGATATAAGGGCGAAGGTGCAGGCCTATCGCGAGCGCATGGGCGAGGAGCTGGAGCGGCATGCGATCTTCGATGCGCTGCACGCGCATTTCTTCGCCGGCGGCGCGCGCGGCTGGCAAGACTGGCCCGTCCAGTACCACGATTCCGGGAGCGAGGCGGTCGCCCGCTTCGCCGCGGGGCACCGCGATGAGGTCGATTTCTTCCTGTTCGCGCAATGGCTCGCGGCCGAAAGCCTCGATGCCGCACAAGAGGCGGCGCGCGAGGGCGAAATGCCGGTCGGCCTGATCGCCGACCTTGCGGTCGGGATGGATGGCGGCGGCAGCCATGCCTGGAGCCGTCCCGGCGACCTGCTCAACGGCCTATCGGTGGGCGCACCGCCCGATCTGCTCGGTCCCGACGGGCAGGACTGGGGCCTGACCACTTTCTCTCCCGCCGCCTTGCAACGCACCGGGTTCGAGCCCTTCATCGCCACGCTGCGCGCAGCACTGCGCCATGCGGGCGGGATCCGGATAGACCATGTGCTGGCGCTGAACCGGCTCTGGGTCGTGCCGCATGGGGGCAGTCCGGCGGACGGCGCCTATCTCGCCTACCCGCTCGACGACATGCTGCGCATCCTCGCGATCGAATCGCATCGTGCGAACGCGGTCGTGATCGGTGAGGATCTGGGGACGGTACCCGAGGGGCTGCGCGACCGGCTCGAGGCGGATCATGTGCTGGGTATGCGGGTGCTCTGGTTCGAGCGCGATGACGAGGGTGGGTACATTCCGCCCGAGCGCTGGCAGGAGCAGGCCGTGGCCATGACGGGAACGCACGATCTGCCGACGATCGCCGGCTGGTGGCAGGGGCGAGACATCGACTGGACATGGGCGCTGGGGCGCTCGTCTCCGCATGCCTCCGAAGCCGAGGCCCGCACCGAACGCGGGCGCGAGCGCGCCGAATTGTGGGATGCGTTGGTCGCCAGCGGCGCGGCGGTGGGGCCGCAGCCCGATATCGACAAGCCGGCCCCCGTCATCGAGGCGATCCTGCGCCATGTCGGATCCACGCCCTGCGAACTGGCGATCATACCGCTGGAAGACATCCTCGGGAGCGTGGAACAGCCCAATCTCCCGGGCACCACCGACCAGCATCCCAACTGGCGCCGCCGCATGCCCGCACCGACGAGCGATCTGCTCGCCCGTCCGGAGGTCGGGGGGCGAATTGCCGATCTCGGGGCCAGCCGATCATGACGCCGCGCGCCACCTACCGCCTCCAGTTCAACAGCGATTTCCCTTTCGCCGCTGCGGAAGCGATCGTCCCCTATCTGGATGAGCTCGGGGTCAGTCATGTCTATGCCTCGCCGATCACCACCGCGGTTCCGGGTTCGCAGCACGGCTATGACGTGACCGACCCGGGGCGGGTCAATCCCGAGCTTGGCGGGGAGGACGCCCTGCGCAGCCTGGTCGCGGCGCTGCGCGCGCGCGGCATGGGCCTGATCATCGACATCGTGCCCAACCACATGGGTATCGCGGGCGGGCACAACCCCTATTGGAACGATGTGCTGCGCCGAGGCGAGGCAAGCGAATACGCCCGCTGGTTCGACATCGACTGGCGCGAACCGCTGCTGCTGCCGATTCTGGGGGCGCCGCTGCCGGAGGTTCTGGCGGCCGGCGACGTGACCCTCGATCGCAGCGCCGCCGATCCCGAACTGGTGCTCTATGGCGAACAGCGCCTGCCGCTTCGCCGCGAAGACCACGCTGCGCTGCCCGAGCCGGACGATCTCGAAGGCCTCGCCGCGCTGCTCGGCCGCCAGCACTATCGCCTCGCCTGGTGGCGGCAGGCCAATGACGAGCTCAACTGGCGGCGGTTCTTCACGATCAACGAATTGGCCGGGCTGCGGATCGAGGACCAGGACGTCTTCGAGCGCACCCATGCGCTCTATTTCCGGCTGTGGCAGGAAGGTCTGATCGACGGCGTGCGGATCGACCATGTCGATGGCCTCTCCGATCCCGCCGGATACTGCCGCGAGCTGTGCCAGCGCTTCGATGCGCTGGAGCGGCCCGCCGACGCGCCCGAGGGTTCGGCCTATATCGTGGTCGAAAAGATCCTCGGTCCGGGAGAAAGCCTGCCGCGCGACTGGGGTGTCGACGGCACCAGCGGCTATGATTTCATGGAAGAGGTGTCGGCGGTCCTCCACGATCCTGCCGGGGAAGCGGAGATCCTCGCGCTGTGGCATGAATTCAGCGGCCGCGCCCTGACCTTCCGCGAGGAGGAACTCCAGGCGAGGCAGGACATGCTGTCCTGGGATTTCGAAAGCCAGCTGCGCGCCTGCACCGAGAGCTTCCTGGCTCTCGCACGGTCGGATCCGGGTTCGGCCGGTTGGACGCAGGCCATGCTGCGCCGGAGCATCGAGCGGCTGCTCTGGGTTTTTCCCGTCTACCGCACCTATGGCACCGGGACCGCCGCACCGCCCGGCGATGCTGCGGTTCGGGAACGTGTGCGCGAAGATGTTATACGCTTCATCCCGCCGGGAGAAGCGGCAGTCGCCGATCGGGTTCTGCAATGGCTGGGCGGCAATGGTCCCGGCGACGCGAATTTTGCCGCCGAAGCCGTTCGCCGGTTCAAGCAATTGTCGGCCCCGATCGCGGCCAAGGCAGTGGAGGATACCGCGTTCTACCGCTTCGCGCCGCTGCTCTCGCGGCTCGACGTCGGCTTCGACGCCGATCGTATCGCCAGCTCGGTCGAGGATTTCCATCGCGCATGTTCGGATCGCCTCGATGCCTTCCCGCTAGCGATGCTCGCCACTGCCACGCACGATCACAAGCGCGGCGAGGATGTACGCGCCCGGCTCGCCGTGCTTTCGACCATTCCGCATGTCTGGCGGCAAAGGGTGGAGACCTGGGACGAACTGGCGGGCGGACAAGATTGCGGGGTCGCTGCGGCGGACCGATACGCGCTCTATCAGATGATCTACGGATGCTGGCCCGAGGGGCTGCAGCCCGGCGATCGCAAAGGTCTGGCCGCCTATGCAGAGCGCCTCGCCGCTTGGCAGGAGAAGTCCCTGCGCGAAGCGAAATTGCGGTCGTCCTGGGCGATGCCGGACACGGAGTATGAAACGGCCGCAAGGGAGTTCGTCGAAAGCCGGCTCGATCCCGCACGAAGCGAGGGACTGGCGGCTCCGATCCATGATTTCGTCGCGGAAACATCCGGCGCGGCATCGGCCAATATGCTCGTTCAGGCGGGGCTGCACTTTACGGTTCCGGGCGTGCCCGATTGCTATCAGGGCTGCGAACTTCCGGACTACAGCATGGTCGATCCCGACAACCGGCGCCCGGTCGATTTCGCCCAGCGGAAGCAGATGCTCGTAAAGGCGCTGCCAGCCCATCCCAAGCTCGAGCTCGTCTCCAGGCTGCTGCTGCTTCGCCGCAAGTTTCCGCAGGTGTTCCTGCGCGGCACCTACGAGCCGGTGGCTTCGAACGGGGTTCGCAAGGACCATGTCCTCGCATTCGAGCGGCGCTACGGCGATACAGTGCTGCGCTGCGCTTTCGCCCTGCGCTGCGCCGCGTCCATTACGGGTTCGGACACGACCATTCCACGCAGGGAATGGTGGGCCGATACGCAAGTGCATTTCGGCATCGGCGGTCGCGCCGCGGCCGATCTTTTCGAGGGATCTCCCGTCTTTGTAAGCTTGGAAGATCCGGATGGGCCTTGCTCTTCATCGGTGACCGGGCCCTAGGCACAGCAGGAGCGGCAAGTTCGTTGGAGGCCGCAGATCACGACCAGCCTCGGTCCCGGATCTGTCCGGCAGGCAAGGCGCAGATGCAATTCGGTCCATCGCCCGATGACCCATTCATAGCACTTGAAAATCGAGCCGGGTTCACCGAAACTTCCCCAATGATTCGTTATAGTTACTCCTCGACCCTTGGTGGCCCCCTACGCACGGGATCTGCGGCATGACCCGGCCTTCGGCGCAGCGCAGTTCCGCGCTGCTCCAGCAGAGATCGGCGCTCGCCAGCTTCGGAGAGCTCTCCTTGAAATCGGAAGATCTCGATGAGATCCTCACCGAGGCTTGCCGCCTGGTGAGCGAAGCTCTCGACACCGATCTCGCAAAGGTGATCGAACTGCGCGACGGGGGCAATTCCTTGTTCGTCCGCGCGGGTGTGGGCTGGAAACCGGGCGTGGTGGGTGAAATATGTCTCGAACGCGACCCGGGCTCCTCGGAAGGACGGGCGCTCGAAACCGGCGAGCCGGTCATTTCCCCCGATATCGCCACCGAAGACCGGTTCGAGTTCGCCGAGTTCCTGAAGGAGAATGGCGTCCGGGCACTGGTCAACGTCATCATCATCGGCGGCCATGACAAGCCGCCCTTCGGCATTCTGCAGGTCGATAGCCGCCAGCCTCGCGATTTCAACGAGGACGACATCTCCTTTCTGCGTACCTATGCCAATCTGCTGGCGGCGGCCGTCGACCGGATGCAGACCGACAGCGAGCGACGGTCCGAGCAGAGCAGGTTGGCAGCCAGCGAGGCGCGCCTGCGCACTCTGGTCGAGGGTATCCCGCAGCTGGTGTGGCGCTCGGCTGCAGGCGGGAACTGGTCGTGGTCCAGCCCCCAGTGGCGGGAATTTACGGGTCGGTCCGAAGACCAGAGCCTTGGCAGGGGGTGGCTCGACGCCTTGCATCCCGACGACCGCGAAGGGGCGATACAGGCGTGGAACAGCGCCGACGGCGATAACCCGCTCCAAGGCGAATTCCGGATCAGGAATGCGGCGGGCGATTATCACTGGCACCAGCTTCGTGCAGCTCCAGCTCGAGACAGCGACGGCACGGTGATCGAATGGCTCGGCACGGCGACCGACATCGACGAATTGCGCCGCTTGCAGACCGAACAGCGCATGCTGGTGGCGGAATTGCAGCACCGGACTCGCAATCTGATCGGAGTGGTGGACGGCATAATCGGACAGACGCTCAGAGGCGCGTCGCTGTCAGGCGAGGTTCGCGAAAAGCTGCAGGGCAGGCTGCAGGCGCTTTCTCGTGTGCAAGGCCTGCTGTCGCAGTCGCATCAGGAATCGATCACGCTCGAGCGCCTGATCAGTCTGGAACTGGAGGCGATGGCAGCGGATCGCAATACGGATCGGATCGAGGTCGCAGGGCCGCACGTATCCATCGACGCCTCCAGCGTGCAGACATTGGCGCTCGTGCTCCACGAGCTGGCCACCAATGCCCGCAAATATGGCGCTCTCAAGCAGGAGAATGGCACGCTCAGCGTGGCGTGGGAGTGTGTGGATTATGGCCAGTCGTCCGGCCTGCAGCTCACATGGCGCGAAGAAGGGATTTCCATCGCGCCGGATGCGCCGCTCGGCGCGGGCTTCGGCTTCTCGCTGATCAAACGAGCCATTCCGCACCAGCTGAATGCCAAGACCCAGCTCGAGTTCGGCGACGACTGGCTGGCGTGTACAATCGTGCTTCGGCTCAAGGGAGAGCAGAGGCTTCATGTCTGAGGAACCAAGGCCTTTGCGACTTGCCGACAAATGCGTACTGATCGTCGAGGACGAGTTTTTGATAGCGTTCGACATTGCCGATCAATTCGAGGCCGCAGGAGCGCGGGTGTTGGGCCCCTTCGCCGACGTGTCGACCACGTTGCAGGCCATCGAACACGGCGATGTGCCGGATGCGGCGGTGCTGGATGTCAATCTGGGAGGAGAGCGGAGCCTTCGCGTCGCGCAACGGCTGGCGCAAGACGGTATCCCGTTCGTCTTCGTAACCGGCTACGACAGCAACTGCCTCCACGAAGAGCGCACGCTGGCGCCGATCCTGCAAAAACCCTTCGCTTTCGACGCCGCTGTCGCCGCCCTGTTCGCGAACTGATCGCCTCGGCTTTGCGCGAGCGCGGAGGTGCTTGCGCAATGCGGCGCGCTGCTCCACCTCTCCGCCCGGACTTGAGGGAGGACACGGCCGGCATGCATTTCCAGCTTACCGAACAGCAGCGCGAGCTGCAGGACAGCGCGCGCAACTTCGCGCAGAAGGAGCTGCCCGAGCTCGCCCGCGAGATGGAGGCGAAGGATTTCTCCGTCCCCGCGGAGATGGTCCGCCGCTACGGCGCGATGGGCTTCCTCGGGGTCAATCTGCCCGAGCAATATGGCGGGCTGGGCCTCGGGCATTTCGAGGCGATCCTCGTGCTCGAGCAATTCGCGATGATCTCCAACGCGGTCGCCTTCCCGGTGTTCGAGGCGCTGGTCGGGCCGGTGCGCACGCTCGAGCGATTCGGCTCCGAGGAACTCAAGGCGCGGATCATTCCGCAGGTCACCGCGGGCGAGGCGACGGTGGCGGTCTCTATGTCCGAACCCGATGCCGGGACCGCGCTGACCGAGCTCACCACCCATGCCCGCGACGAGGGCGATCACTACCTGCTCAACGGCACCAAGCGCTGGACCAGCGGGGCGGGACACGCGCGCTATTACGTCACCTATTGCCGGTTGTCCGACGAACCCGGTGCCAAGGGCATCGGCGCGCTGCTGGTCGACAAGGAGATGGACGGCGTCTCCTTCGGCGCGCGCGAGGAGCTGATGGGCTTTCGCGGAATCGAGACCCGCGACATCCTGTTCAACAATGTGAAGGTGCCCAAGGCCAATCTGGTGATCGGCGCGGGCGGCTTCGGCCAGCTGATGCAGGCCTTCGGGCTCGAGCGCTGCGGCAATGCGACGCAGAGCCTCGGTCTCGCGCAGGCCGCGCTCGACCAGGCGATCGCCTACACGCAGGAGCGCAAGGCCTTCGGCAAGCCGATCGTCGATTTCCAGGGGGTGCAGCTCAAGCTCGCCGAAATGGCGATGCGGGTCGAGGCGGCGCGGCTGCTGATTTACCGCGCGACAGTGAATGCAGCTGAGCAAGAGAACGGCCTGCCCTCGGTCTACGAAAGCAGCGTCGCCAAATGCTACGCCAACGAGATCGTCCGCGAGGTCACCGCGCAGGGGATGCAGGTGATGGGCGGCTATGGCTATCACAAGGAATACGGCATGGAGCAGCGGCTGCGCGACGGCTTCGCCTGGGGGATCGCGGGCGGTGCGATCGACGTCCAAAAGACCAACATCACCGCCGCGATGATCGGCAGGCGGTTCGACCAGCGGCGTTGATTCGGCGCAGTGTATTGCCTAGATAGGACGCCTATGGATGACCCGATCGAAGACGACGGCCCACTGACGCCGCTCGACCCCGGCTACAGGTCGGTGATGCGGATCGCGACCGCGATCTGGCTGGCGGTCCTGCTGGCTCCGGCGATCGCCGCCGAGGTCGCGATCCCGGGCTGGCATGGCGTCGTCGTGATCCCCTATCTGCTGCTCGCCGCAGCCATCCTGCTGCGCCTCCCGCAGCGGCGCTGGCAGGCTCGCGGCTATCGGGTGGCCGACGAGCGGCTGCGGGTGGTCAGGGGGCTCTTGTTCCATTCGGACACGGTGGTGCCCTTCGGGCGGGTCCAGCATATCGATGTCGACCAGGGCCCGCTCGAGCGCGCTTACGACATCGCCACGCTGACGGTGCACACTGCGGGCAGCCACAACGCCTCGGTCCATCTGCCGGGGCTCAAGCACGCCGATGCGCTGGCGATGCGCAACGCCATCCGCGCGGCGATCCGGCGCGACACGCTGTGACGGGCGACCGGCCCCCGCCGGATAAGCGGTATGTTACCGTGCCTGCTACGGCACCTGCCCCATCACCTGCCACGCTGCCGGTAGCAGCCGGGCAGGAGGAGAGTGCCCCCGACGACGCGGGCGAGCCGCAGCGCACCGATCCCAGGAGCTTCATCGTCGGCGCGGTCGCCTCGCTCGGGCAGGTCGCGCTTCCGCTGGCCTTCGGCGCCTATGCGGTGCTCGACGGCGAACCCGCCCGGCTGCTGTTCGCCGTTCCAGCGGTGCTCGCCATCCTCGCCGTCAGCACCGCGCTGGCCTATCTCCACTGGTACCGCTTCACCTATCGCATCGGGGCCAGCGACATCCGCGTCGAGAGCGGGGTAATTGCGCGCGCCGCGCGTTCGGTGCCTTATGAGCGGATCCAGGATGTCAGCCTCGAGCAGAAGCTGATCCCGCGCCTGTTCGGGCTGGTCGAGGTGCGGTTCGAGACCGGGGCCGGGGGCAAGGACGAGCTCAAGCTTTCCTATCTGACCGAGGCCGAGGGCGAGCGGCTGCGCGAGGTGGTCCGCAGCCAGAAGGTTGGCGCGGTCCTCGCGCCCGATACCGATACCCTCGCCGAACCCGTCGAAGCCGCGCCGCCGCTGTTCACGATGGGGCCGCGCCGGGTCGTCACCTTCGGCCTGTTCGAATTCTCGCTCGCGGTGGTGGCGGTGGTGGCCGGTGCCGCGCAGCAGTTCGATTTCCTGCTCCCCTTCGACCTGTGGGATTTCGACGCCTGGCAAGACCGGCTGGCGGGTCCCGGGCGCTGGCTGGCAGGGCTGGGCGTCGCCGCGCAGATTGCTGGCGGGATCATCGCCGTGGCGACCTTCCTTGCGATCGGCTTCGCCACCGGGCTGGTCCGCACCGCCCTGCGCGAATGGGACTTCCGGCTCGAGCGGACCGACAAGGGGCTGCGCCGCCGCCGCGGTCTGCTGACGCGCACCGATGTGGTGATGCCGATCCACCGGGTGCAGGCGCTGCGGATCGGGACCGGGGCGGTGCGCCGCTGGTTCGGCTGGCGCGAGCTCAAACTGGTCAGCCTGGCGCAGGACAGCGGTTCGGCCAACCACAGCGTCGCCCCTTTCGCGCAGGCCGAGGAAATCGCTCCCATCGTGGCGGTGACGGGGTTCCACCTCCCGGGCGAAGGGCTCCAGTGGCA
>TARA_R110002072_G_scaffold302883_1_pt1 | contig 15029 bp, 17 predicted proteins | sample TARA_R110002072 | Tara Oceans TARA_R110002072 (sample SAMEA4397118) | marine metagenome | biome: Polar Biome; feature: [SRF] surface water layer (ENVO:00010504); material: water (ENVO:00002006), including particulate matter (ENVO:01000060) such as... | depth 5 m | reverse complement strand
GTAAGGGTGAGGTCGAGAGTTCAATCCTCTCTCACAGCACCATCTCGCTTTTTGAGCCCGAAAATCCCTCTAAGTACCTGAAAGGGAAGGAAAATTCGGGAGTTCCATACACCCCATTTAGGCTATATCGCAGTGGCCCCGAAAACGCCAATCTGAGCACGGTTTGGCGCAGAGCGAAGTCACCATTCTTCCATATATTCCAAGGACTTGATAGGAATTTCAAGGAGAGTTCAATACAATCCTCTAGCCGTCCCTTTGGTGGGATGGATTTTGCAATTCGCTCCTGAAGCACGATCTTGTCGCGTTCCAGCTTTTCGATTCTGGTTTCATAGGCGCTGACCACGGACGCGCTGTTTGCCTCAACGATCCGATCCAGCATGCTTTCAAGCTGCCGGTTGAGGTCTTCGAGTTGCCTCCTCAGCGCCTCTTTTTCATTATGCGCGATAACGAGGCGCATGTTCCATGCGTCACGCAACATGGCCTTGGCCAACTCGAACAGCCCATGGGCGGGCTCCATCTTTTTGAGGATTTCGGCAAAGCTATCCTCCAGTTTTGCCTTCGGAACCGACTTGCCTTTGGCCTCGCAATTCCGTGTCTGGCAACGATAATATGCATAGTGCTGATACTTACCCTTCGACCATGCAGCCGTCATCGCGTTGCCACAGCAGTCGCAAGCCACAAACCCGCGTAGCGGAAAGTCTTCGTTGAAGTCTGCGCGCGCGGCAGGACGACGCTTACGCCCATCCAGAACGTCCTGGATGCGCTGGTAGGTCTCAAAGCTGATTAGACCTTCGTGCTGGCCCTCACGGACACTGACAGCCCACTTCGGGGCTTCCACGTATCCGGCATAGACAACCTTTTTCAGAAGACGGTTCACCGTCATCGGGCGCAGTGTGCCGTCCTTCTTATCCTTCGGGAAGTGAGGGTTGCGCTCCAAAAACCTCTGCACTTCGGCCTGTGAACCGAAATGCCCCGTAGCAAAGCCTTCGAGCGCTTGGCGCACCACAGGACCAAGAACCTCATCTTGAACGAGAACCCTGCCACCTCCGGAGGGTGCGTTCACATATTTGTATCCAACAGGCGCACGGAAAACCCAATAGCCGTTTTCAACGCGTGCCTTCATCTTCTGCACAACTTGACGCCGGTTTTGCTCACGTTCGAGTTCGCCCTGCGCCGCAATCACCGTTTCGATGAACTTGCCCTCAGGCGTGTCTTCAATGCGGAAATTGAGGCATTCGATAGTCGCGCCACGTTTGGCGAACTCTCGGCGCAGCTTCAAATGAAATTCAGTATCGCGAGCAAAGCGTTTGAGATCGTCGAAAACCACGACATACGGCTTGCCTGCCTGCGCATCAAGATAGCTGAGAAGCGCCACCATGCCGGGGCGGTGCATGAAATCACCGCCGCCGCTTACGTCATCAGGAAATACGGCTTCGACGGCATAACCCTTGTCATCGGCATAGGCACGGCAGCGTTGTTCCTGGCTTTCAAGGCCGCTGCCCTCCAGCCGCTGCTTGGTTGATGAAACGCGGCAATAAATCAGTGCTCGCGTCATCTCTGTGCTGTTCGTGTACTCATCTTTCATTCCATCTCCAGACTGCCATCAAGGGCTCAATCCAGGGCTATCTTCATCGTTTTCGGGCTTGTCTGAGCATACCGCATCAAATGCGCCAGCGGCGTTTTGAGTGTTGGTTCCGGCGTCTTTTCCACAGACTTCTTGGACCGGATGCACACCAAAGCCAAACTCAACAAGCCCGACGATTATTTGCCAAAAATTTTGAAGGAACTCCTCCTTCTGGGCATCCGTCATATCCGAGTCATCAAGGTACGACTGATACCTCTCCACATCCACCTTCAAAATCGGTTTTGCGGATGCATCGAACTCCATGCTCAGACCTTCCAAGTCTGAGATACTTGTTAAATCACCATCCATCGTTTCTCCTTTCGGAGGCAGGTGTTTCCACCTATTTGCATTGTACCACATTCTGCTAAAATCCCCTAATTTCTGCGGGTTACAGAGGTTTTGACCTCTGAGAAATTCATGACGGTCACATGCTCTGAACACGTCGCTGCGCGCGTTCCTGTTCTCGCTCTTGCCGCGCCGCTTCAACCTTGGGGCAGTGGTGTTTTTCTTCCAGCGCCTTGCCAGTTTCATAAAGCTCGCGCCCTTCGACAGCGCGATAGCTTTCTGTCATCAGATGCTTAGCGCCGTTTTCGGTGATGCTGAGCGAACGGGCCAGATTGCTGCCTTCGTGGTCATAGGCCTTATAAAACGGCATTGTCTCACCATCACGGATAAGGCCCTCGATGTTCCTTGCGGCCTGAAGCGCCTGTTCACGGGCGGTCTCAGGCAGGTTCTTTTCGTTTTCGAGTATTGCCTCGCGCGTAGCGTTCATGGTCCGGCCATAGCGGGCGGCATAGATGTCGCGAACGATGACTTCGCCCTTCATTGCGTCAAACTTTTCCGAGCGCGCAAAGGCATGGGCGTAGTCGGTTAGCGGTTCGCGAAACGAGCCGGTCTTGTGAATGTGCCGATCGATGATACCGGCCAGGCCCACGGCGATATCAAATTGCGAGTCCGTCAGATTCCTGCCGGTGAAGCTATCGCGGGCTTCCTTGATCCGATGTTGTGCATTGGGGGTCAGAACTTCGTTCATGGTAGTTCTCCTTTCGTTGGAATTGAGGGCTATCGGCTCCAAGACCGCACGCGCCGGTCTTGGCCCGAACGACGATCCACTGCCTTCTGAAAATCTTTGATGGGTTTTTCGCGTTGCTCGACGCGCGCTTGGGCATTCTCCAGCATGGGCCGAAGCGCCTCGCATTCTTTCTGATCAATGCGTGTTAGGTCGTTCTTGTGCGCGTTACGCACCTCCATGTGCGCGCGGCGATTGATTTCGTCCTTGTTGAAACCGTCGCTCGCGTAGCGCTTGAAGACCAAGCCACGCTTGACCGATCCGGCCTCATTGATCAGGCGACGACGCACCTCATTGACCCGGTTCGGATATTCCAATTCGTACTGGCGCTTCGTGAAGCGCCGCTCGCCGTCAAACTTCTCAACTACCTTTTTGTAAGCCTTCCATTCATCCGTATTCAGGGCTCTGGCGGCTTCCTTGCGCAACTCAAGAAGATCGCTACGCGGTTGAAACAGGCCTTTGACTTCATTCGTAAGGCTGGTCATCGCAGAATTCCTTGTTTTTCATGCGAAATTTGCGCGCGGTTGAAGCGATCTGCTAGGATCGTTTCGTAATGAAATTCAGAGACATAGACGACATTGTGGAATGGCTTGAGCCGTTGGATTACGAAACATTCTGGAAGGAAATAACACCCTTCTGCCTGGTCATGCTCCCGCGTGAGAAATGCGATGCAGACATCGCCAGTGGGGCTACCGACGAAGAGACCGTGCTTTGTGTGATGAAGAACTTCGCCCGGATGGAACTGGCGTCCATCCTGAAGCTCGAATGGCGGGATAGCATGATGCCCTCGACGGTAACGCATTAGCGTGGCTCCTCTTTGAAAAACCGCACCCATGCGCAGCGCCCGTTTTGCGCTGGCAGATCGAACTGGCCATATGGCCCGATGAAACTGCAGCGCGTGTAATTGCGGTGTGCAAATGGATCGTAGCCCTGACCCTCGTCGATCCACGAGTACGACCCGATTACATGAGGCAGGCCGACGAGTTGATAGGTGAGCCACAAAGCTGCGGGCACGACGATCCAGACCAAATAGCTCAGCTTGAAGAAACGCGGTTTCATTGCCGGTACGCCTTTTCGATTTGGATGGTGACTTTGGGATCGGGCGGCAGTTGCGGCCCTTCGTGCGGGTTATCGGCCAACTCGCCATGGCAGAACGGGTCCGTCTGGTGTTGGGCGACCTTGAGGCAGAGTATCCAGCCGACGTTTTTTACGTGGATCAGTTGCTCATTGGGCTTCATCCGCATGAGGCGCTCGGCGGATATGAGACGATCTTTGCCGGTGCTGATATTGGCGGTGTAGTCCAGTACGCCGCTGTTCAGACCCAGGCTATGTTGCTGGACCAGTGTTTCGCCGATGGCGCGGCTAATACGCTCGCATTCTTCAAAAGAGCTAAACCCAAAATACTGCTTGATGATCGCATTCTCTTCGATCGTCGCGGTTTCTTTGTCCGAATAGGCACGCTGAATTTCCGACCGCGATTGCGCGATAAAGTGCAGATTGGCACCGTATCCCCTGACAACTGTCATCGCAGAAATCAGGGACTTGAGCGGAGCGTTCGTGGACTCATCAAGGATGAAATCCACAGGAATTCTCTGACCCGACAGGACAACATCGATGAATGATTGCAGGTGCAGGGCATAATGCGGACCAAGGCGCGCCATGTGGCGCTGCGGACCAACAATGAAGACGATGTAGCGCTCCCTGAGAAGGTCTTCGTGGGTCAGCACAGCATCGCGACCGGCACGGTGGAGCGGGCTTCCAGCCCCATAGATACGCAGAGATTTCAAGGCAGCGGCACGATGCTGTCCCCAATGCTCTTTATTGTTTTCTTGCATGTCGAGGACATGCGCACCCAGCGCCTTTCGTACTTCATCACCTTCTTCAGCGGCGATGCGCGCTGCGCTGAGCAATACATCTTGATCTGCCAACATGGACCAAACCCCGCCCGGAACTGCCAGGCGGGGGTCGCAGCTCAAAAGTTCGCTCTCACAGAACTCTTGCAGCGTACGCGGCTCGTCGCGAAAATACTGGTTTTTTGCGTCGTTCGGCGGCTCAGGAATGAGCGCGTGGTTTGCGTTGTCGATGGCAAAAACCAATTCGCCATTTTGTTCCTCGTACGCCGCTCGCAAACTGCCGAACGGCGTGAGTGATACACGATATGGATTGTCCTCCCCCAGAACACCAAAGTCGTCGATGATCGCCACCTTGCGCCCATAACGGGCACACATATCGGCGGCCTGCGCAGCGATTTCACCATCTTTACAGTCATTGATGATGATCGCCCGGTTTCTGTCCGGTAAGAGCGATAGAAGCCACGGCATGGCCCCGCAACTGGTCTTGCCGCCCCCGGCAGCTGACAGTAGCAGGCTATGCGAATGCTTTGGGGCATAGATAGCTTTGCCATCGACGGCGCTGATGCCAAGGAGACGTTTGACCTTCTTAGTCATCGATCATCCCCGCATTCTTCAGCGCATTCTCATCAGCAAGATCAGACGGATCAGGGGCGCGACTCGTCGCAGCGAGGCGGGCAAGTTCTTTCTCACGGCCATAGATTTTGACCATTGCGCGTAGCGCTTCGATGGTTTTGCCGAATGCCCCAACACCAAGGATGATGCTGAGCAGCCCAAAGCCCCACCATTCGGGAGAAGATGGCCAAAGCCACCAAGCAAATGCGCCAAGCATAAAGGCCTGAAAGAAGTGCCCGTTGACCGTGAGGACCGAGGCGGCTGGTGTCTTGCCCAAGCTCATGACTTGTCCACCGGCTTTGCCGCGCGGATGGCGGTCGCAATCTCGCGGCGCTTGCGGTTCAGGTGACCATATGTGCCCCAGACCACACCAGAGAGCTCGGACCCGTGCAGATCGCGGCTGTGGAACCGTAGACGCCCAATAGAAAATCCAGCGTAGAGGCTGATTCCACAGGCGAGTGCGATACCAATCTTTTCGCCTGGCCAAAGGATATCTGCAAAAGCCACCCCGAAGCCAGCGAGTGCAGTTGCAGTCATTAAACCGGCCCCGAGCAACTGGCGTCGTGCAGAAACGACAGTCAGATTCTCCAGCCGATAGTTGTCGTTACGGGTTTCGACCTCATTTTCTTTGACGGTGACTGGGCTAAACAGCATGGATCAACCCTCCTGTCCGAAATTGCAGGCAGGCGCATTCAGCGCACGCGACAGGGCCGAATGCCGGTTCTCAACCGAAGACGGGGTGACTAAGCGTCCGCTTGCTGCATACAGCGCGAGCGAAATTCTTTCTTCCTCGATATAGACCGTCTCGGCACATTCGCAGCGCGAACCAGACCGCGATGCCGCGCGGCGGATGCGTTCTTCTTCCGCTTCACGTGCGCGTCTTTCTGCTTCTCTAGCAGGAGCCGCAGGATCAGGATTGCCGAAACGATAACAGAGTTCACGCAGTTCCGGATAAAACAGGCCAACCGTTGAACTGCAATCTGTGCCGCGCGGTATGACCTGACGCGGCGCACGCGTTGCTTCAAGGTCAGCGCGAAGGTCAGATTCACAGATGTGACCCCAATCAGACCGCGCGATTTCGCGGCGGGCGATTTCCGGACCCGTGACAAACGCTGACACACCCGCAATTGCGGCAGCAGCCAGGATCATCGTGGGACTGATTGGAAGGGTTGAGGCATCGACAGCCATAGTGGGTCTCCTATTGTGATGAAGAGTGGAATTCGGTGAATTGGCAGTGACTCCGAGCGAACGCTGCAAGGCGATCAGCGTTCATGGGAAGCGCCTGCGCCTCAGAGCCGCTAAGGCCTTCAAAATCGGTAAATTGCGGAAGGCTTCCGGCTCGCATTTGCGCCAGCGTAATCCGGCGGGACACCGCGCCAGAGCCGTCGTTGATATAACACCACAGATGGGAAGGCGCTTCTGCAACCACATCCAATGCCGACGTGAACGCGACACCAGTGATGACGGCTAAATCGGTGCCTTCGATCGGAAGGCTGCGGAAGAAGTTGAAATTTTCAGCATCTTCAAGTGCGGCAACAAACTCGCTGACTTGTTCGCAGTTCGCGGTATCGCGTCCAGGCGGGCACCAATTTCGAGGCTGCCATTCACCGAAGAATGCCAGCTTCAGATGCTCAAATTTCTCACGCACGGCATAAAAGTCGGCATCCCACAAAACGAGGATTGTCGCGCCGCTAAGTGTCACGGCACCCAGCGCCGCGATGGTCGTCCCCCGCAAGAAGCGGGGAACCCAAGCGTATTTTTTTGAATTGGCGGTCATTTCCGACCCCGCGAGGTCGAAGAATGATCCTGCCCCTGACCGAGCGCGCCGTTTGCGTGAGCTGGCACCGGCGACAGGTCAAGCAGGCCATCGAAATCCGGATCATCATCGTCATTTTCGTCGCGTGGTGGAGAACGCTTCTCGATTTCCCAAACGAGCGTGAGATAGGTCGTGACGAAGAGCGCCATCGGCAGACATAGTTCTGCCACCGCGATAACAGCTGCAATGGCGGCAAAGTCGGCAATGAACCGAAGGCTATCGAGCATGCCGGGGCGTGCCGGGAAGGTTGGCGGCGTCAGTTCCTGACCCTCGATATCGCCAAGCGCGTCCTGCAACTGATCGCCGATCCCACGCAGGAAGGCGTTTAGGCGCTGCGTGCCCGCCGCGTTTCCAGCGATGGAGGTGCCCGTGTGCAGCTCATCTGTAAAGCTTGCCAGCAAGGCCAAGGGTAGCGCTTCCCGCAGAGCCGACGCCATTTGGGTCATTTCACTGTGGAGCGCCTGTAGCGCCGCTCGCCGTGCCATGATTGATCGATCAGTATCGGCCAAAATGTCCTGATACTCACCGTTCAGGTCATTTAAGTCGGCCAGCAGTTGTTCGCGTTCAAACGTACCGCGCTCGAAGGCCGTCGCGACCGAACGCGCCTGTGCTGCAAAACCTTCAAGGGCGATGGCGATATCACCGCGCCCGCCATTTCCCTGGCGGGACAAGCACGATGTGGCGATTTCACACGCAGTTGTCGTTTCGACCTCATCGGCTAGACCTTGCACGACAGGAGCAACGCGCGTGGAGACGAGGGCCGCATCGTTGACCACGCGGATGAAATTGGTCTGCTCGTGTCCCGCTTCGTCCAGAACCCGCAACTGGACATCCGGATAGACCATCCCCGAAAACGACCCGATGAACATTCCCACGCCCGAGACGCTCATCCCGGTCAAGGCAACGAAACCAGCAATTCGAAACCCGAGTGCGGCGCGCGGAGCCAGCTTTTCGACGCTAACTTTGTTGATCCCGTAGGCGGCGAAGCTGGCGGATACGGTAATCAACAGGACTTTCAGGTTGGCCAGCGGGCCGGTTTCGGTGTTGAGCGTGAACAGCGAAATTCCGAGCATGACCGCAGCAAGCAGGCCAAGGACAAGAAGCGCTGTTTCCTCGAAGCTTTTACCTTTCGGCCTCTCATGCCTGAGCTTCGGTTGGTGGGATTTCTGGTTGTGCGATGTGCGTTTGCGCGCTGACATTTTGCTACTCCTTTTCAGCTTTGGGAAATCAGTGTCAGACCGCATGAACCGCAAACGAGTTTCGCGGAGGGTTTCGCCCAGGCATTCAGACCGCAGTCCGGACAGGTAAACTTCACGCGGTCTTTTTTCTTCTTGGGCTTGGCGGGAGTCGGTTCGTCACCCGCTTCGGGATCATCTTCAGGCTCGGGAAGATGGGGCCGGTCATGCCAGTTGATCTGGAACCCGCCTGCTAGAAGCTCGCTGCAATCCAGATCGAATTGCCCACCTGCTATGATCTCGTGGCTCACGCGGTAGCCAGTCATTTTTCCAGGTTGATCGAAGCTGACTGGCATCAAACCAACTTCAATCATTTTCGCGGCCCAGACCTTGTCGTGATAGCCGCGCGAGCCTTTGCCGCCTCGTGCATTCAGCGGGCCGTGGTCGTGTCGCCAAAGGTGAACCATCTCGTGAACAAGCGTGGAAAGCGCGTCTCGGTCGCCACGGGCTTTCAGATGAGCGGGGTTCAGGCTGATCTCATGTGCCAGCTCACCATTTTGATTTTCGAACCGATCAGGACAAAAGAACCCGAGCACATGCCGCAAGCGTCCAAAACTAAAGATGCAGTCCGAGAGTTCCCCTCCAAACAGGCGTTCGTTGAAGAAACGCATGGCGAAGACCAAATCCTCGTAGGCCTTTTCCGTCAGAGCCTTTCCTTCATCATTCGATCGTACGATCGAAAGGGCTTCATCGCCCTTGAAGGCATCATCGAGGTTGATTGGTTTGTCAGGTTTCGAACCCATTTTCTTGCCATGGCTTTCTTCAAAACCGGCGCAGTGCGACCGGCGGTTGCCTGTCCTTCTTGAAGAAAAAGGCACTCCTTGAATCCGGGTTTTCTCTGGAAATGACCCGAAAACAGGATGAACATGGGCAAGCGCGAGCGGAGATTCTCTCGGGCTCGCAATAAGTTGCCTGGAAGAAGGATGAATCGTTGCAGGAATTCGATCTTGGTCGTCTGAGCGATCCGTCCGTGCGACAGGAATACGAGGTGCTGCTTCGTCGCGCTGCCGCAGTCGCCACGAGTACGATGAAGGCTTACGGCGATGGTCGCTTGCCGATCTCCTGCCGATTTGTTGAAGCGGACGTATTCAACGCGCGGGTTCGCAGGTCCGAAGAATGCTACGCGATCGAAATCAACAACTCTGTGCCTTTGCTCATGATGATCCTCTTCGGGGCACTGCTATCCCATGAGGAGATGCTGCCATATCTGGATCATGGCGGCACGCTCGCCACCGACGAAACTCTACCTGCAATCGCTGATCCGCTGGATTTTGGAAACCGGGCGACATGGCAAGTAGCCCTTACCAAAGAGCGCTCTTTCGCAGCGCTAACCCTTGCCGATATGTGCAGTTTTTTTATATTCTGTCATGAGATAGGACACGTGGTTGCTGGCCATGCGGACGCGCTTCACGAACTCGAAGGCGAAGACGAGATCGCGGAATTGGTTTCGGTCGCACGACCGAACAAGATCACGGATGAAGTCCGGCAGGCGTGGGAGCTGGATGCAGATGCCGTCGCGGCCACGCTTTTGATGAGTTTCATCGAAGAGCTTTTGCACCTTCGATCTTCGCGGGCCGAACTGGAAGTATTTCTGGGTGAAACAGAAACAGCGTTGCCAAACCTGTTGGCAACTGTGGTGGCCGCTCTATTTGCCTTCTTCTGCTATGTGACCGGCGCGCGGGATCGTCTTGACCTAAAAAGCTCACACCCGCACCCTCTGGTTCGCGCCCACTGTCTGCACGATATGATCCTTGCTGCTGCCAAATCAAAATGGCCTATTGATCGAGAGGCATTTGAGAATTGCTTCGATGATCGCCTCGATGAAGCGATGCGAGCACTTGATCAAATGAGCCTTTTGCCGGGCAGTGTTTTCGAAAAAGGATTTGCTGGCCAGATTGCGGAAGAGACGGCTTGGCAAGTGCAAAATCAAAAGGATGTTCGAACCGAATTTTCGACGTGGAGCTGGATTAATTGGGGGTAGCGTCGCAAAGTTTCTAAAAGAGGTAGTTCATGGGCGTCAATGTTCCGGGTCTGCGTCAGAAGTTCAAATTGCTTGTGACGTACGGCGTATACAATTCGATAGATGAGATTGCCGATAAACTTGGCAAGCGCCCCAAGACTATTCTGTCATGGGCCGATGGAACGCCCAGCGTTGATCCCGACAGTGTTCCCAACCGAAGCTTTCAAGCATTTGCCCGAATTTTCGCAGACGCCATTGGTGTTGACGCAGATGATCCAAAAGTAAGCGATCTGCTTTTGGCTCCACCATCGTGGTTGGAGGCAGAACTGAGACAACGGTCGGGAATATCATTTCGAAAACTACTGGAAGACGAAGCCGAGAAATCGGCATTCGAGATGGAGCGATATCCAACTGAGTCGATGATGATCCGGACAGTGCTCATACCGCCGCCGAGTGCTGACCATCGCGCCTGGCTGGGTGAGTTTTTTCGTCTTGTTTTGAAACGAGACCTTAGGCGCTACAACGTATTTGCGCTGCAATATACCAATGCCCAATGGGGACCAGTGCCTTTTACGTTGAAACCCGAAACTGGAAACCTACATTTGCCCGGCTTTCAACCAGATCGTAAACACGCGTACATGCAAGAACTGAGCGATGAAGGCCTAAGTCTGTTTGCGGTTGTCGCGTGCCGTCAAGAGCTCCCTGAGGTTCTTCAAATCCATGCCGCTGAAGAAACGGCGCTTGATACAAGTTCCCTCAGCGCACTGGTCGATGTTTTACACAAATCAACCCGCGCAGATCGGCGCTTTTTCACTGTTTCGGTTCACTTTGATCGGGGGTAACTCGCTGACATGAAGTGACGTAGCTTTTCCGGTAATCTCCAAGTCTTGGCAAAGGTGTCTTCTAGTTCCGATCAAGCTCGCTAGTAGCCTGCACATCGACGTCAGACATCGTCGCTCTTGTCGGTGTTGAGCAACCGAAGGGTATGACGCGTTTCTGGCAGCGGGCACCACACCGTCAATGGCCTGCCCGCACCACCGGCTGCGCCGCCGTGTTGGCCATGACCGTGCGGTTCTTTCCCGCTGCTAGTCGCTCCGCGTCCTTCGGGACGATCAACACCCTAACAAAAGGAGCGACACATGGGACTTGATATGTATGCGTCAACAACCAGCGAAACAATCGAATCGGAAGTGGATTTCAAACCCGAGGAAGCCAACGAATTGCACTACTGGCGGAAACATCCTGACCTGCACGGCTGGATGGAAGAACTCTACTACAGCAAAGGCGGCGCATCAGATTGCTTCAACTGCGTCACCGTCACACTGACGCTGGAAGACCTCGACCGTCTCGAAAAGGCCGTTCGCAACCAAGACCTTCCGGAAACCAGCGGTTTCTTCTTCGGCCAATCCTGCGACGAAGATCGAGCTGGCGATCTGGAGTTCATCGCCAAAGCTCGTTCAGCTATCGGCGACGGGAAAACCGTCTTCTACGACTCCTGGTGGTAACACGATATCGACCGGGGCTCTCGCGTCCCGGTCGTACGATCAAATAGATATGAGCCAACGGCACCGGCCAGTTATTGCAACTGGCCGGTGCCGTTTCTTCCGTACGATCGGATAGGAATCGAGCGTACGATCGACTTTTCCGTCCGATAGTTTCAAACCTTGAGCATGAGTTTTCAGAAGCCCTGGAAACGAGTTCGAAATTGACGCAAGCGGTAGAAATCCGCGCAGCCGCAAGATGTGTTTTGTAGTACAAAATTCAGAATTTTGAACAAAACCATCTTGGCAAGGTGGCCCGCTGCGCGCCCCCGTTGCATCCCCCCGGCTGGTGGCTCTTTCAGGGCGTTGAACCCGTTTCAGAGCCAGAAGACCGTATCGCCGGTCAAACACTCGCGGGAGACTTCGCTCTCCCTGCACCCATCGATCAAGGGGTTATCGCGCCCCTTGAAACCACTCGCACCGTGTGGCCGTTGCATCACCAATCGGGGAGCGTTCCGGCTACCCCCGATACCCCCAAGACCATTTCATGGAGACCAGGAAGGGAGCATTCGCGCTGCCCTTCCTTGGAACCTTCCCATCGACCAAAGAGCCTTCGTGCCCCTTGGAACCCAGACCAACCCTACGCGGATTGGATGCCACCTTCTTTGCGTAGATGGATCACGCCAACCTTTCGCAGGTTGAAGGCGTATCGTTGAGGCCCGCCATGCCTGTGTGGATAATTCCATATCTTGTGTTTCTCAGCGTGCAGACCTCTATCCAAGTTGCTAAAGTCAGTGCAAAACTTGGGAGCCCCAGCACTTGAACGCCGTCGAAATTGAAGAAGCCATTTCCGCACTTTCCGAGCAGCCTTTTGATGCTGCCGAGTTCCCTTTTGCCTTTCTCGAAGCTTTTGGAAACAAACCGACGACCATGAAGCGCTTACGATCTGGCACGTCGAACAAGTCCGACGTTGGCGGCGTTCTTCAAACAAGCAACATCCACATAAAAGTCAGCGAGCCGGGTAGCGTTGGCGAGGCATTGGCGGCGCTAAAAAACAGCCCCACGACCAGCCGAGCTAAAGCCAAATTTGTCCTGGCGACTGACGGTTCGGAGTTCCAAGCTGAAGACCTGAACACCGGCGAAGTCATCGTATGTGACTACGCCGAGTTCCCGGACCATTTCGGGTTCTTCCTTCCACTTGCAGGCATCTCCACCGTCAAGCAAATCCGCGAGAGCTCGTTCGACATCAAAGCGACGGGTCGCTTGAACCGTCTCTATGTCGAGTTACTCAAGACCAACCCGGATTGGGGAACGGCGGAACGTCGCCACGACATGAACCACTTCATGGCACGGATTATCTTCTGCTTCTTCGCCGAAGACACCGAAATCTTCGCGAAACCCGACCTCTTCACCAGCACTATCGAGACCATGAGCGCGTCTGACAGTTCCAACACCGATGAGGTGATCAGTGAACTGTTCCGCGCCATGAATACAAAAAACACCGATCGCGCGGGTGGCAACATTGCTCGCTGGGCCGATGTGTTCCCGTATGTAAACGGTGGGCTTTTCTCGGGTTCTACGGACGTGCCGCGTTTCAGCAAGATCGCACGCTCTTACCTACTGCACATTGGCAAACTCGACTGGACACGGATCAATCCTGACATCTTCGGATCGATGATTCAGGCCGTAGCTGACGACGAAGAACGTGGCGCGCTTGGCATGCACTACACCAGCGTCCCGAACATCCTGAAAGTTCTCAATCCACTCTTCCTGGATGACTTGCGCGAGAAGCTTGAAGAGGCTGGCGAGAATCCGAGGAAGCTTCTCAATCTGCGAAATCGAATGGCCAAGATCAGAGTGTTCGATCCGGCGTGTGGGTCCGGAAATTTCCTTGTCATTGCCTACAAGGAAATGCGCGCGATTGAAGCCGAACTCAACGAGCGGCGTGGCGAGGCGGACCGTCGTACTGAAATACCACTGACTAACTTTCGCGGGATCGAACTCCGCGATTTTCCAGCCGAGATCGCGCGGTTGGCACTAATCATCGCCGAGTATCAGTGCGACGTGCGCCACCGTGGACAAAAGGAGGCGTTAGCCGAATTCCTGCCGCTGGACGCAATGAATTGGATAACCTGTGGCAACGCTCTGCGTCTAGACTGGTTGAGTATTTGTCCGCCTACTGGAAGAGGTGTAAAGCACCATGCCGATGACCTGTTTCACTCTCCCCTGGATCAAGCCCAAATCGACTTCGAAAACGAAGGTGGCGAAACCTTCCTTTGTGGGAATCCGCCATACAAGGGGAGCAAATGGCAAACTCCAGAACAAAAATCGGATATGGTTCATGCATGGAGCGCCAAACCAAGTCTAGCAAAGACTACTGATTTTGTAAGTGGGTGGATTGCCCGATATTTAGACTACTCCAAGAGTGAACCAAACGCGGTTGCCGCCTTTGTGACGACTAATAGTATCTGCCAAGGACAACAGGCATCGGACATATGGCCTCATGTTTTTAGAAATGATGTCGAAATCCCATTTGCCCATGTTCCATTTAAGTGGAGCAACCTAGCCAGTCACAATGCTGGTGTTACAGTGATCATTGTTGGCTTAGGCAAGAAATCGACCTCAAGTAAGAAGTTGTTCGATGGCGATGTTGTGCAAAGCTGCACGGTCATAGGACCTTATCTTGTTCCCAATCGTTCCGAAGTTGTGTCCAAATCAACTACGCCAATTGGGCAACAATCTCCGATGCTCTTTGGGAATATGCCACGGGATGGCGGTAACTTGTTTGTAGATACAATCGAGGCAGCAAATCTGAGAGCAGACCCAAAAGTCGGACATATGGTGAGGCGCTTCTTAGGTTCTGAAGAATTGATAAACGGCAAGCAACGGTACTGTCTTTGGATCAACGAAGAAGAAGCCGATGTTGCCGCTGAGAACACATTCATCGCAGATCGATTAGAAAAAGTGGTGGAAAACAGAAAGGCCTCGAAAGCGGCTTCAACTCGCGACTACGCTGCGAAGCCATACCGGTTTGTGCAAATCGCAGGGGTTGCAAAAAGAACTCAAATATTGGTTCCCGGAGTGAGCTCAGAAAACCGAGAGTACTTGCCTTGCGACTATACCGACGAAACCGCTATCGCGTCGAACAAATTATTTGCTCTGTATGACGCCCCGCTTTGGAACATGGCATTAGTCGCGTCTCGGCTGCATTGGGTCTGGATTGGTACTGTTTGCGTTCGTATGCGAACAGACTTCAGCTACTCGAATACCCTTGGTTGGAACACGTTCCCAATTCCGAAACTAACAGAGAAGAACATAAGTGATCTCACCCGATGGTAAGCGCTACGGCCTCACCCTATGCGGCGAGGCTTGATGGCTG
>TARA_R110002072_G_scaffold108788_8_pt1 | contig 15033 bp, 8 predicted proteins | sample TARA_R110002072 | Tara Oceans TARA_R110002072 (sample SAMEA4397118) | marine metagenome | biome: Polar Biome; feature: [SRF] surface water layer (ENVO:00010504); material: water (ENVO:00002006), including particulate matter (ENVO:01000060) such as... | depth 5 m | reverse complement strand
CGGCTTGCTGTTCGTCTAAGGCACGGATGGCTTTATCCAGATGTTCCGGTAGCATGATGTCGTCAGAATCGACGATGGCAATCGTCTCTGATGCCATGAAATGGAACAGACCGTTGGCAATTTTATAAGGACCGCAGTTTTGTCGGGTCTTATACCAGCGAATATTGGGAGTATCAGCATATTTCCGCTTGAGTGCTCTGTCGTCTTCTTTCGAACAATCATTTACAAGATGAATCAGCGGTTTAACATTTAACTGCCACAAAACGGAATCAATTGTCTGCTGTACCAGATGCAGATTGCGATAGTAGGGGATGAAAACATCGACATCGTAGCTGGCTTCCTCAGAACTGCAGGATAGGTAATAACGCCTGGGATTAACCAATTGCTCGGACCAGCAACTCCAGTCACAGAGACGTTTCCACTGATCGCCCATCGTTTTGAAGAAGAACTGCGCGAAGCCCTTCTCGGCTCGTGGGACAGAAAACACGTGATCTTTCAGCAATTCTGTTCGAAGTGCAATACAGCCAAAGCCGGAACCGCGGATCTCGGTAACCTGGTTTTCATTCGCTGCAGGAGACTGGATGTTTCTGATGCCTCTAAAATCATCATGTGACCAGACAAGTGCTTTTCCATCTTCAGGAGATACATATGACGCACTCACGCAGCCTACGTCTTTTGAGAACTGCTTTAGAAGTCGTTCAAGCACATCGTCGGGGGGAAGAACACTATCTTCGAGGATACAGCAATAAGGTGTGATGACGATCTCGCGTAATTGATTTAATACACGACATTTCGTCAGCTCACCTATTTGATTTGCAGTGCCATTTTGTGGTTGCCTTTCAGTATTAGAATCCCCTGCATAAAAAACGATATGCCGGACGTGAGGATAGTCCGTTGTTTTGATCCAAGAACGAACCTGTTTTTGGATACTTTCCGATTGACTGGTGTCGAACAGGATGAGTTGCAACTGATTTTTAGGCCAGGTTTGTTGTTTCAGAAAGGATTCCATCTGCTTCCAGGCTGAGGAATGACCTGTCAGATGAATGCAGAGAGTGATTTCCTGGCGGTTCAAACCGCTGGCATAAAAATAGCCTTTTTCGATTCGTATTGCCCGCGATCGCTGGCTTTTTTGTCGATCATGCACTCGATAGTTGAGATGTGATTTCTGTTTCTTGAATTTCCAGCCATCTAGTGCGAGACGCTGGAACATCCAGTAATCTTCTGATAGTAATTGTTCGTCAAAACGATCTTTCCAGGCATCACAGTTGAGTAATGCGTCGCGCCGGATCAATGAACCTGCATCGACAAAATTTTCGCGGAATAGTTTTCCAACTGTGTATTCAGGGAAGTTGGTCGTTTCTTCTCGACCGCCGAATTTGTGTAGGTCAGCGTAGACAACTCCTATGTTCGGATTTGTGAATTCTTGTAAGCCGTTTTCGATATAATCGGGTGGGATGGTATTATCGGCGTCTAAGAACAGAACGATGTCCGATTTAGTTGCGAGTAAGCCATCATAGCGGGAAAGGTGAGCGCGTTGGTTTTCGACACGGAAACATTGAACGCCTTGCTTTGAAAATTGATGAGCGATTCTTTTAGTGGCATCGGTACTGGAGTCATCGACGATGAGGATTTCGTCGGGGAAGTGTGTTTGGCTAAGAATACTTTCAATGGCTTTTGTTAGATAACAGCCATAGTTGTGGCAGGTAATGATGACTGCTGTAGAAATGAGATCTATGTCTTTGTATGTACAAGTACCATTCTGTTTGTTATTGCATTGAGTGCGTATCTGAATCCTTTCTGATAGTAGCATAACTTGATTTTTCTAATATCTTATAATTAACCCACGTCTAATATATTCAATCACAGAACAACCCAAGAATGAGTAGAGTTGATATATCATTCAGAGATTATTTCATATGTTATTTACAGGTTCCTAACCTTAACCCCGCACTTATTCTTTGATTTGTTGCACAACAAGTAAGTACTTCATCAAATTGAGAAATTAAAACCCATCTCTCTACTGCATTGCCACATTGATGAAAACACCAATAACGTTCGTCACCATTGGGTGCAATGTCACCTCCATCATAAATAAACTTTAAACAGCATCGTACACAATTAATAATTTAGAATGTAAGAAATGATAATGGGGCGGCTCCTGGATCCGCCGTAGACACACTAAAGGAAGCATAAACTGTGCCGAACAAGATTGGATCTGCCCCTTTTATCCTCTCCACTACAACCCAATCTACAGAATAAGTTTTTAGTCTTAGTTCGAAATCCATAAAAATCGACCGAATTATCATGGGTAAGTTAGAACCTTAGTTCTTCAAATCTGGAGAATAGTCGATAAAACAATCTGGTAATGCAACTTTCAACTGTGCAACTCCTGCCTTGGTTACTTGTGTGTTATTGAGATAGAGTGTACCTAAATTATCGAGGCCTTTCAGATGAATCAGCCCAGTGTCATCTACTTTCGTATTCTTTAGATTGAGATATTCCAAATTCGACAAGTCTTTCAAGTAAACCAACCCAGAACTACTCACTTGTGTGCCTTTGAGACTGAGTCTTTCTAAGTTTATGAGTCCTTTCAGATGGGCCAAATCGGAATCGCTCACTTGAGTGTTATCCAGCCAGAGATATTTCAGCTTTGTAAGTTCTTTCAGGTAGACCAAACCATATCCGCTCACCTGTGCGTTATCCAGCCAGAGGTATTTCAGCTTTGTGAGTTCTTTCAGTTGGTTCAAACCTGAATCACTCACTTGAGTATTGTTGAGAAAGAGACTTTCTAGATTTGCAAAACTCTTAAGGTGGACCAGCCCGGCGTCACTTATTTGTGTCCGACTTAGAACGAGCTGTTTCAGGTTCTTAAACTCTTTCAGACAGGCAAGATCACTGTCACTTGTGGATGTCCTATGCAAGTTGATACGTGTGACCGATTCAAATGGGATGAATTGATTGCTTCTTAGGGTGTCCTGGATAATTTCTGACGGGAAACCTTCCGTATGATAATCAGACTCCTCACTACTAACCTGACCTCCCAATGATTTGATCCGCTGGATGACCTGATAATTCTTCACTGGCTGAATTGTCATGACCGCAATGAGAATAAGAAATGCCAGAAATCCTAAACAGCAAAACCATTTAAAATAGTTAACACGTTTACGAATAAATTCAATTAGACTTCCCATCAGATCAATCGTTTCTTGGCTAACAACAAAACATTTAATCGGTCGGATTGAAGCGAGGAAACTAATACTTGCATCATTCACTAATGAGTAACAAGTACAAACACTCCAGCAATTTGTTTTCAAAATAACATTTGCTAGACTTTCAGTTCATAGTCGCTCCTGCTTCCGATAACACTGGATTACAAAAAGAGTGATCTATGCATGTTTTTGCCCCAGGAACACCCTTACTGGCGGGAAACAAGCATTGACAAAATGCGGCGCATTCAGTGTAGAGGTTTTCTGGAGTTGGAATACCAATTCCAGGGGGGGCACCGTTAACCCATTTATCAAGCATATCAAAAAAATTAAGCATACTTTCCTGACAACCAGTTGCTGGAAGCGTATCGTCTTTGCCACAACTACCAACACGCCCCGTTGCTATCCAGTACGAGCACCTTTTGTATGGGTTCCACCAATTATTCCATGGTTTATTCTTAGGATCGGAACAACAGCGATTTGCAGCCAGCCCCAAGTTCTTCGCAGTCGGCTTTTCACCAGGTGCCAATTCGCAATCCGCTGTTAAAGTCTTAGTTTCTGCTGTTTCAGGAGGAAGAGGATAGCAGTCGTAGCATGAACGGTTATATGAACAACAAGCTTTAAATTTGAGAGGCTTCCTCTGAGGTTTTACGGGAGCTTTCCTCCGAACCTGCTCTCCAGAAGGATCGCTATCCGACGGAATGAAGTATGCTAAGTATAAATTAATGCCATCTACAAATTGTAGTGGATCAGTGCTGATCCACCTGCCAATTGCTGGCTCATAGATTCGTGCACGGACATAATAGTTTCCTATTTCTTCATCCCAATAATATCCGACATTGCCGATCCAACGGAAGTAGTTGATCGTTGTACCAGTTAAAGTAATGACATTTCCCCAGGCGTTGTAGAGAAAGGTGTCAGTGACATTCTCTGCTGAATTGCTTAATTCGCTAGTTGAACCTATCCCGTCGTAATGATAAAAGTTTGTCGTTGAATCTCTGCGCTGACTGATAACGTTACCAAATCCCGTTGGCTCATTGGTATAAGCCGCCGTTGTTGTGCCGAGTTCGTCATATTCTTCAAGATAGCTTTCTTCGTCCCAAAGGTAGTTCGTAACTGACATAGGTTATAATTCCTTTCTGATACGTCTGTTATCTGCATTATACACCGAAGTAATCCGATTGTTATCAGGCTTTTGAACTATTGTTGGCTGATTTTCATAATCCCAGGTAGTGGTTGTTTTCCCTCCAGAAGGAGTTTCAACCACTTTTTGATTGCCATTCGCATCGAAAGTGAAAGTGGTTCGCCCTGTTGCATCTTCAGAATAACAAATTTGATTTGCTGCGTCGTAAATGGTTGTTGTTCGCGAACCAGATTCGATTTTTACCAAACGATTGCCAGTAGGGCCGTAAACGTAAGAGTTGTCATAACTATTGGTCCCTGAACGTTCTTCGCGTGTGAGTTGACTGGCGACATCATAGCTCCATGTTGTTGGGGTTCCTGACTTGTCAATAATTAGAGTCTGATTTCCGACATTGTCGTAACTATATCGAAAACTACTGATTGTCGTTGAGTCTGATTTTAAATTGGCAATAACTATCTGCTGATCAGCAGCATCATAGGAAATTGATGTTCGAGTCCCATTGGCCAGTTTCTTCAGAATGCGCCTGTCGGCAACGTCATAGGCATAAGAAGTACGTTCGGTTTGTGGATTGACCAAGGCTGTGATTTGGTTATTGGCATTATAGGAATAGGTAAATCTGCCACCATCGAGCACAACCATCGAAGATCTTAAACTGACAGAATTATAAGCATAGGTGATTTTTTTGTTATGTGGATTTTCAATGGTTTTTATCCGGCTTAATACGTCATATGTAGAAGTATACCTGCCAGTTGAATCAGCCATCAAAGTTCGGTTGCCCAGTTCATCATATTGAAAAGTTGCCCGAGAACCATCCGGATAATGTCGACCAGTAAGCTGACCTACTCCATCAATGCTATAAGTCGTTCGAAAACCACGCGCATCTACTCTGAGATTTTGTCTCCCAGCAGCATCATAGGAGTAGGTTATTCTTCTAAGTAGAGGGTCTATTTTTACGATTTGCCGATTTGTTAAATCGTATGTGAATGAGTTTCGATTTCCGTTTTGATCGATTAGAGCTATCTGATTGCTTACTGAATCATAGCTTACAGTAATCCTGTATCCCAATGAATTGATTTCAGCAATCTGACGTCCAAGTGAATCATAAATATTTGTAGTTATATTGTTGTTTGCATTAATTGATTCAATACGTTGACCGTTCGCGTTATAAGTATTCGAAGATCGATTTCCCAACGGATTAACGGTCGCCACGGATTGTCCTGCCAAGTTATAAATAACTGTCGTTCTACTACCGAGTGGGTTTTCATATACAATAGGCTGGCTAGCTGCATCGAACAAAGTAGATGCCCTGTAACCAAGTGGATCAATCATTGCAATGGCATTACCAACTGGATTATAGACTGTCGTAAAGCTGTTTCCTTCAGCGTTAATGTCGACAATTATTTGCCCATTGACAGCATAGACGAAAGTGTTCCTTTCTCTTAAAGGGTTAATGTTTGCAATCTCACGGCCAGCCGCATCATAAAGAGTTGTAGAAACTGATCCAATTGAATCAATTGATTCAGTTTGTTGATCTGCCAAGTCATAAATATATGAAGTACGATCCCCTAAAGCACTAACTGTAGCAATCCGGGAACCATTGGAATTATATATTGTAGTATTGCGATTGCCCAAAGGGTCAATTTTTGCAATGACGCGAGAATCAGAATCATAGATTGTTGTATTACGATTTCCTAAAGGATCAATCTCACAAACTGATTGGCCTTTAGCATCATAAATAGTAGTATTTCGTGCGTTACGCGAATTAACTGATGCAACAGGATTGCTTACAATATTAAAGATTGTCGTTGATCGATTTCCGAGAGCGTCGATCTTCGCAATTTTTTCCCCAATCTCGTCATAAATTGATGTTAAACGGTCCCCCAACGCATTTACACTTGCAATTAATTGTCGATTTTCGTCATAAATTGACGTATGGCGATACCCAAGAGGATTCACCGTTGCAACTGGCAGACTGAGTGAATCATATATTGTACTGAAACATGCTCCCAGAGGATTGATCTTGGTAATTTGACGACCGAGAGAGTCATAGATAAATGAAGTTCTATTACCAAGAGAATTTATTGCTACAATTGATTGTCCGTTCTCGTTAAACACAACGCTGCTTCGGTATCCTAATGGATTGACAGAAGCGATAATGTGTGAAGCGGCATCATAGATAATTGATGATCGTTCATTTTCAGGATTAACAGACACAATTTCACGACCGGCTGAATCATAAATGGTCGTCCAGCGATATCCAAGAGGATTGACTTCGCCAACAATCTGGCCGGTATTATTGTAAACTGCTGTTGAACGATTTCCTAATGAATTAATTAATGCAATTTGTTGGCCAGCTGAATCATAAACTGCTGTATTCCAAGCATTTATTGGGCTTATTGAAGCAATGCGATGTCCTGCAGCGTTATACACTATAGTAGATCGTTCTGATAACGCATTTATTTCAGAGATAGTTCGATTAGCAGCATCGTAAATGGTAGAATTACGATATCCCAAAGGATTGACAGTGCTGGATTTTCGATTCAGTGGATCAAACACAGTCGTTCTACACGCACCAATCGCGTTTTCAGCGGCAATCCGGTTTCCAGCCAGATCGTACGAATAAGTAGTTCGATTCCCTAGCGCATCGATATTAGCCAAAACACGATTCACACTGTCGTAAAGCGTCGTAAATCGATTCCCCAATGCATTGACCATAGCAGATCTCAATCCCAGGGAATTGTAGCTGAAACTGGTTCGATTATTTTCCGCATCGATGGTGGCGATGAGCTGATTGGCCGAGTTGTAAACACCAGTAGAAATAAACCCGAGCGGATTGACAACGCGGATCTGATTCCCGCGGGAGTCATACGCATAAGAAGTCCGGTTCCCCAAAGCATCAATCTGAGCTTGGACCGTTCCCTCCACATCGTAGACAGCCGACGTTCGATACCCCAGAGGGTTTACTGTTGCCACCCGTTGTCCCAGGCTATTATAAACATAGGTTGTACGGTTACCGGCCGGATTAACCATCGCTGTGATCTGATTGGATGCATTACGGACGTAGGTCGTGATTTCATTCAGCGGGTTGGTGACCGCCACATATTGATTTTGCGCATTGAAGGTAAAGCTGGTCCGATTCCCCAACGCGTCGATAGAGCCGATTTTGTTACCCGACGTGTCATAAACGTTCGTGTTACGGTTTCCCAATGGATCAATGGTAGCCAGGATCTGCCCGTCCGTGGCATAGACCGTTGAGAATCGATTCCCCAGAGCATTGATGATGGCAATCCGTTTATGATCCGCATTCCAGATCAGTGATGTCCGATTACCACGTTGATCAATGGTGGCCGTTGTGTAACCATCATCGTCATAGATATAGGTAAAGATCCCTCCATCAGCCTGGGTAATGTTTTTGACGCGATGTGTGCGATTACCAACCAAAGTATGTGTAATGGATGTCCGTTTTCCTTCCGGATCAACAACGGCATTCAGCAGGCCATCATTCCAGAGAATGGTGCTGCGGTTTCCGAGGGGATTGATCAGACCTGCTGGAGTGAATCCGGCATCGTATAGATAGGTGGTTACATTACCAAGAGGGTCGGTGATCGTATTTTCGAACAGCGAATAACTGTAGCTGGTAATGGCACCGGTAGCTTCTTCGACTTTGGTCACGCGATTGCTGGAATCATAGGTGTAAGAGGTCGTGTTTCCTTCTGAGTTCTGGTACGCCTTGACGCGATGGCTGCTATCATAGGCAAAGGTAGTCATACTGCCTGTAGGACTTTGAGTTCGGATCAAATTCCCATTCGAGTCAATCGTGTATGTCGTGATGCGATTACTGGAGTCGGTAATGCTTTTCAGTTTGTCATTGACATCATAACTGTAAGTCGTGCGTCCCAGTTTGGGATCGACAATACTCGAAAGCAAATCTCCGTCCCGCAGGACGGTCCAGATCTCTCCAACCGGCGAAAGCTTCCTGGCAAGCATACCTGAGGAATTGTACTGGAACTGCATGCCGCTGGGCTGGGTTTCAGTCCAGGTTCCGTTTGAATTTTTCTTGAGGGAGTTATTGGTACCTGATGGTGCCGCATAGACTCCATTTCCATCTTGATTGTCGTATTGGAAACCAGAACCATTTCCAGTTACTACCAGGGCGCTATCACTATCGATAGCAGAGACAGTGGGGTTGTATAAATCAGCCCAGCCATGACCAAACTGGATCGATCCGGCGGCAGCCGACGAATTATAATTCAGATTCAGACCAGGAGAAAATGCCCCCGTACCTGGAGGAGTAATGCTGAGATTGACATTTCCCGTCCCAAGATTGATTGCTCCAGGACCAGGATTGGGCACACTGGGATGAGCTTGAAACTGAACGGAATTTGCCATGTCGTTGGCGTATTTGACAGGGTCGTTTCCGGGGCCATTTCCCGAAGAGCAACCACAGCTCGTTCCGCAACTACCTCCTCCCCCGTTAGGATTTGGAGTACTACCATTACCACCACTAAACGGCAAGCCAGGCCCCGCTGTTCCCCTTCCGTAGCCACTACTAGCGCCACTACTAGATATCCATTTTAAACCATCTCCATCACCGCCGCCTCCCCCTCCGTTTCCGCCATCTCCACCACAACTGGTCGGTTGGCAAATATCAGCACAACTCTTGAGACCCGATCGAGTCGGTTTACATCCACCACTGACGGTATCATCTTGTGGACCAGACATTTGCGTGGAGCCACAGCCACACTCACCAGGATCACCAGCAGCCACTCCATATCCGTTAGGTCCACCTTTACCACAGCTCGATTCACCACAGTTCGTGCAACAGCAGGTTAAATCCGGATTGGGAGTGGTGACGATCGGCTCGGTACAGCAATTATCTGGCATTACGAAATTCCTTTTGCCAATAGCTAATATTTAGAGGGCAACGCGTGTATTCAATTATTATGTGAAGTTATTTTTCTTCGATCAGTTCTTTGGGTGTTCGCTTTGAAGCATGATTATTATTTGTATCGTCCCATTTTTTCAGCGGGCAGTGTTCTGAATCCCAGAGTGCTTTGACTTTCAAAGTACAGCCACAACTTTTGTGTTTGCAAACCATTCTGGTAGTGTCACACATCTCACATTCCTGACAGATGGAAAGTCGAGCGTTGTAGGTTTCTTCATCTACATGCTTACTGCCATTAGTCACATGCCGGGCGACCGCTTTAGTGAAATTAAAAGCTTTTCGCATCATTCCGGGTTCTGATGATCCATTATTATGTTCCGTTACCGGCTGCAGATTTTGTCCTGGACCGGCTCCTTTTTCCCACAGCTCAAAATAGTCGGTCCTGGATTGACAGAGCTTATGAAAGTGCGGATGTTTCTTGCATTGATGACGATCACACCAACCGGGAGCTGCACATTCGCAGTCAGTTTGGGCGGATTGTTTTGGCTTCATCTTTTCAGACTCCTGAGCACCAATGTGCTGTGAGAGACAGGACCAATTGACTTTTGCCTGAAAGCCTGTTGTCTTCAGACGCGCGTAAAATGCAATATCAAAATCCGGAGTTCCATGCATGGCAGTGAATACTTCATTCCTGATGCTTGCCCCTCTAAGGATCGTGCAGCCAAATCCGTTGCCGCCGACTACTTCTTCCTGAAATCCCAGTTTCTCATACGAAGCTCCTGAATGATTCCAGACCACAAAACCCTCATGGAAACGGGAGAGATAAGGTGAAGCGACTGAGACCGTTTTGGGGTCAAAGCAGGAGAGCAGTTGCTGGCAGACGTCATCCGGAGGAATGATGTCATCTTCCAGAGTCCAGACATATTCTGTATCCACCATCCGCAACATTCGATTGTAAATACGGGCCACAGCAATTCGAACCTGATCGCGTATATCAGGGAGTCGCCGGTTTTCATCGGCCAGTCCTGAAAAACCGGCTTCGAATTTCATAAAGCGCACATCGCGATAATCACAGTGCTCAATCCAGTCCTTCACGGCTTGTGAAAAATCATCATCCTGACTGGTATCCATTAAAACCAGAGCGATCTGATTGTGAGGCCAGGTTTGCCGATCGAGAAATCCAGCGGTGAGAGGCCAGTGCGCAAGTCTGCCGGAAAGGGGAATAAACAGCATCACTTTTTGATGAGCCAGTCCAGCGTACTCAAAATAGTTGCACTGTTCACTCTCCTTCATTTGCTGTGTCCAGTTAGACTTGTGAATCCGATAGTGATAAAGGGCCTTCTGTTTTTTGGCAGTCCAGGTTCTCCCCAATATTTCCCGCCAGAGAAACCAGTCGCCTTGCGTATGCAGCGGATCGATCTGTTTTTCAAAGACACGACTCAATTCAATGGCTTCACTTAAGACGAGACTGCCAGCATGGATGAAGTTATCGAACTGGAGTTGGTCCGCAGAATAATTTTCAGGATAGTTGGAACTCCCCTGTCGCTTGCCAAAAAACTGAGTGTCGGAATAAACGACGCCTACCTGATAATGGTCGAATTGTTCCAGACCTTTTTCCAGGTAGTCTGCAGAGAGCTTGTCGTCTGCATCCAGAAAACAGGTGATTTCAGAAGAGGTTGCATCAAATCCCGTTCCGCGGGCAGTATGAACGTTACCAGCATCGACAAACAGATATTTCACGCCCTGTTTTTGATATGAGAGTGCGATCTCTCGCGTATCGTCTGTCGACCGGTCATCTACGACAAGGATTTCTTTGGGTTTGTATGTCTGGTTGAGAACGCTATCGATTGCGTCACAAAGGAATTCACCGTAGTTGTGTGAGATGATGATGACGGCGACAGAAAAGTCTTTGAGTCGTCTGCGGTAGGATCGGGATTTGTCTGCAGGTTTGAGTTGACTAGGCCCTGTGCCCTGTTCCCACATTTTAAAGTAGTCAGATCGTGTCTGGCATAATTTAAAAAAGTGCTTAGGCTTGTGGCAATTGTGCCGCCGACACCATCCAGCTTGAGTACATTCACAGTCTGTTGACATGCGATTGTTCTTTTCTCATCTAAATCCGTTTTTAATTAAGCGGTAATCGCCAGCATCAGATGTTGACTCTCATCGCAACAAGGGGAGTTTTCTAAAGCAATAGCAGGAAATTCGAGCAAAAAGGGATCACAGGAATCAGGGGCTTCAATGGCGACAAAGTGGCCTCCACCACAGAGCACTCCACCACGCCAGTGAAAGCCGGTCTGATCTCGCAAACAGATTAAGCCAGCCGCAATCTTCTGGTTACCACAGACGTCAGATTCGTACTCCCCAAACCAGCTGCTGTGCCCAGCGAAGTTTAACGTAAAGGAAATACCGTCCAGGCACTCACAATCGCCGGCACTGACCTCAATCAGTGTTGCCGTTAGCCGCCTGGAGGGCATGGTGGACCTGGTACAGCAACCGAAGTTTTTGGACTTGAGTCCTTCCGGATCTAGCCGGCGCATGAGCTCGTCTTTCAGTGACATACGTGTTTCCATTTCCTTTTAGACAACTCCATGATTCCGGTATGGGTCAGATTCTCACTCGGGTGGTGTTTCACTGATACTAAAGCTTCCGATGGCAAGTTCGAAATCGTACTGAATAGGATCGCATGAACCGTCCGCACAGTCCTTATACTGATAATTGATGGCATCTGAGAGAATAATTCGACAGTCATATTCACAAGCAAAGGTAAAAGTATCACCAGACCAGTAGTACCCAACCCCATCTAGTCGCGGGAGAACTTCATTCTCATAAGGGTGTGGTCCAGACAAATATAGGAAGAAAGGAGTATCAGCAACGGGACCAAAACATTCACCGCAAACAGAGAGCGGGGGTCGACAAGCGGGATTTGAATTGGGCATCAATCACTCCTTTGAAGAAGTGTCAGCGATGTTGTTTTTCGAAAGCGGGAACACCATCTTAAATATACTGGAGGCTACTTGTACAGACGCATCTTCTGTAAATATGATTATGCTAAGTGGGATCATTATGTCAACAAAATTCTAGACTGCCTGAATAATAAATAGTCATATTTCATGAACGGATAAGTAGGTGAAATTAAAAGTTAAGGAGAGAGTGGGGGCTTCAGGCTTCACTCACAGAAAAGTCGCCTGTTCCTAGTTCGAAGTTATATTGAATAGGATTGCACGACCCATCAGCACATTTTTTGTATTGATAGACGACACCATCAGTAAGAAGCACATCGCAGTCTGTCGCACAGCTAAAAGAATGAGGCCAGCCTTCGCCGCTAATAGTAAACCATTCATAATAGCCCCCTACCGCGTGCTGAAGTCCTAATATTTGATCAATTGGAGGAGGTCCAATTAGTTGGAGGAATTCTGGAACATCTTCTGAAGTGCCGAAGCATTCTGCACAACTCGATAGTGGAGGTCGACAGACTGGGTTTGAATTGGGCATTGGTTTTCCGGTTCAATTGAGAGGATTGGTTCTACAGTTTAATAATCCTCTGCAGCGGTTCTAATGAAATGAGCGCTGGTGTCTTCATGCAATTTTGAAATAGCGAGGTTCTGGATGCGATTGACTGTGATCCCATCATCACAATAGCCACTTCCATAGAGACCACACTGAATGATGGGGGTGCGATCGTTATACATGGTTGCCATATTCAGAATATTAAGTTCACGGCTTTTGAAATAACCGTTTGGAGCAGCAGACCACTTTACTCTAAAATTCAAAGTGATCGGTTCGCCGAGAACAATTTTGCGATAGAAAAACGACTCAACGGAATAATTGAACTCCAACCACTTATGTTCCAGGTTTAATAAGGGGTGACTCGTAGCGACGGCATATCTTACAAACAAATCATCTTCGATGATCATAAAACAAATGGGCGGCGCCACTTTGGCATACAGAAACTGCTTCCCTTCAATTGTGATTCCCGGTGGGATATCCCAGTGATCATGAAATTGAAAAATTATCGTTTCCTTGTCATTGAGGTTACCCGAGAGCAGAAAACGATACTCAAACTCTTCCACTTCGTCCCGTTCGACTCTGGTATAGATCAATTCCGATCTGATATGCTTGTCGCCATGCCTGTTTCGCTCGTGCGAATGGCGAGCGACGATTTCATCCCCCTCTAATTTGACATCTCCTACAACATGGCCTTTCGCGGCACCCCAGATATGTTGCATGACTTCTCCCAGGGAACTGAAGTTAACTCATCAAATCACGATCCATATAAAATTACGCTAACCGAATGCAACATCTCGATGATCGTCTATGCCTACACGTTCATGAATCAAATTGAATTCAACAGCTGAGCCGCTTCCTGATGGCCCGGATAAAGCCGCAATGTCTCCTGCCAGGCAGTTTGGGCATTCTGTCTGTCTCCTTCATTCTGATAGGCATGACCCAATAAGTGCCAGGTATCTGGAGAATGCGGTCGGAGTTCCAGTGATTTTTTATAGCTGTCAACAGCGGCATCATATTGATTGAGTTGCATGAGCGCCGTACCCAGATTATGAAACGCGGAAGCATCAGTGGGATCGAGTTCAGTCAAACTTTGTAATGCAACTAGAGAATCTTCAGGAGTCGATTGTTCAAAGTTGAGACGACAAAGCTCACGCAACAGATCGAGTTCCTGCGGCTTTTGTCTAATCTTTTTCTGTAGCAGGCGAATTGCCGCTTCCGGATTTCCCTGTCGTTCCAACAGTCGCGCGTTGAGTACAAAACCATCGATGTGGGTTTCGACCTGCCCCCGCATGGTCATGACAAGTCGTTCGACCTCACCCAGTCTATTTGCTTTGAGCAGCGTCTCGCCCAGACACTTCCAGGCAGTCATATAAGTCGGTATTTCCTCGATGATCCGTCGCCATTGTTCTTCAGCCTGATTCAGTTTTCCCATGTCGTCATAGACAATCGCCAGGTTATGTCGAGTCTTGTAACCACACAAGCCCACATCGATACTCGTGAAGTGACGATCGGTCTCTTCGTTGAGCACACGCAGGTATATTTTTTCGGCATCAAGCAATCTGCCAAAATGGTGATGCAACATCGCTTGACGAAATAGAAGTTCCTTATCATCAGGAAAATGAGTAAGTCCCTGACAGCAATAGTCGCAGGCTTCCGGATGTTGCTCATTCTGTGAAAGTGCGTTGACCAGTAATGCATAGGCTTTGCGGACCTGAGATTCACTGGGATGCGAGACGTCCAGACACTGTTTCAGATATTTGATCGCTTCCGGATATTTTTGATCATCCGCATACGTCATCCCTAAATTGAACAGGACAAACGGGTGATTGGGGCGTTCCTTGTTATCCAGTTCCAGTAACCGGTAGTCGCGTTCCAACTTTCGCTTTCTGCCTTCGACGCTATGGTCAGAGCCTGAATGCACGACATACAGGTCGGTCCAGGCCACTTCGCCTCCCCGTCTGCGGATTGCCGGAATAATCTGCTCGTGAATCCGATGTTCAAACCTTAATTCCGGAAAATTACGAAACAGTTTCACATGATCCACGGCCGTCATGCTGACATCGCCTTCGGGGCCTGGGCAGTGAACCTGCATGATAAATCCCAGCAGGTGGTCGGGATGATCTTGTGCCGTCAGTTCCTTTAGCTTGCAACCGCACTCTTCCGTGATGGTATCGTCGGAGTCCATCCAGAAAACCCATTTTCCTAATGCATGTTTGATGGACTCATTGCGGGCGGCGGAGAAATCATCACACCAGGGGAACTCGAACATGCGGGCGCCATACTCGCGGCAG
>TARA_R110002072_G_scaffold302924_1_pt1 | contig 15034 bp, 14 predicted proteins | sample TARA_R110002072 | Tara Oceans TARA_R110002072 (sample SAMEA4397118) | marine metagenome | biome: Polar Biome; feature: [SRF] surface water layer (ENVO:00010504); material: water (ENVO:00002006), including particulate matter (ENVO:01000060) such as... | depth 5 m | reverse complement strand
CTTGCTTAAGGTTACAGAATTTTGAATGGCTAACATTAAAAGATTAACCCCACCCTAGCACTCCCCTTGGCAGGGGAGGGGATGGTTAGTTTAGGGAGTAGGTTTCTGAAATGTTGTCGGCACAAAAAGTTAGAGTTATAGCGCTAGCAACTAACGCTCGATTGAGTGTGAGTTTAAAAACTGTCTTCTCCAGAGTAGTTTCTTATCTACTTCATTTAGTTCTGCTTCTTTGCAGGCTAGTTCCCAGTTCTGTTCAATGGTTTCTATCATATGGTCGAAGATGGCATATGCATTATCCTCAGAAAGCAAAAAATGTTTAGCGGCTCCGATACAGGTTTTAAGCTGGCTTAAATTGTTACTGCCAGATATCAGCATCGCTTGGGATGCTTCGTTGCCAGTTCGCCCTTGTGGGCAAATATCATAGGCGGGTGTCAGTGCTAGTTCCTTACCGTTCCAAAAGGCAGCATGATTGCGAGCATGGTCATCAGTGTTGCCGCAGAGTATGTTAAAAACCAGTCGAGAGAATAATTCTTTCAAGGTATCCTTAGGGTCAGTGAATCTGTGACGAATAATCTCAGCCAAGGTTTCGTAACTAGCATAACGTGCCATCATCTCATCTAGCCCAAGTATCGTAAGTGCAGAAACCATTGCCTTTCGTGTCCATGCACCTTCTTTTGGCGCTCGATCAAAACGTTCGATAAGTAACACATCCTTTTTTGATGCTTTTACGAGTTTTACTGGTGCAACATTCAAACCGGCGAGGTGAGCTAGTCGCATTGCTATAAATTCAGCTTTAACCACGCTGTATAGGTCTGTACTCGATGAAAACTTAGCAACATACTTTTTACCTTGATCTTGAATTAAGGCTTTTGGGCGTGCCCCACCTATTGAACTGCCATGGAAAAGTGCTTGATCCAAGTCGGGCGTTAATTGTACTCCTTGTTCGACACGGGCTGCGGATTCTATCAACTCTTCCATGCTGACGTTATTAACCATGCGCGGTACATATTCAGTGGGTGAGTACTGAAAGTCGAGTGCGCCTATTCTGTCTGAGCCCGATTCCAAGAGATAAATCAGTTCATCCAGTTCAGCTGTATCTGTATTAGCGCCTTTCAACCCTAATTTTTTATTAATAATAACGCGTCGGCCCCACGCATCCGGCGCGGCATCGCGAATACAGCCTGGTATGGTCAATCCTTTGAGTAGTGGTAACTCTCCAGGCTGTAATGGCAACTCAGGTTCGTAAATGGCTATCGCAGACACTTGATCGTTGATGCGTTCCAAGTAGCTTTTACCATAGTTGAAGTGGATATTGCCCTTGTATATTTCAAGCTTTCCAGCCACTATTGGCTTGATTTCTCCTGGTAAGTAAATCCATACGAAGGCCTCTTTGTTGCGCTTATCTTGAATGTGGCTAGAAGTCATCATGTACGATCTTTTTCTGTGTCTTTATACGCTTTGGTAGTAAAGCAATCTTGTCTTGTGTGAACTCGATATTCTTAGAAAGTGCTGTGTTGTCAGACTCAAATAGTTTTAAACCTACAATGGTTGCAACTTCAAAGACCAAGCCTACGGCACAGCTCATTTCTCCATTTTCAATTTTTTGTAGTGTGGTTCTGGAAATACCTGCGCGATCAGCCAGGTTTTTCTCTGACCAAAGTCGCTGCTTTCGGCCTAGCTTGATCTGCTCACCCATAAGCATAACGGCCTCTTGCGTGTATTTAGAGTAGGTTCGTGGTTTTGTCATGACTTTCACCAAAAAAAGATTATCATATTGGTCATTAGGTATATTAATGATCAATATAATGGTCAATTAGGGTAATGGCAAATTTAATGATCATTATTGTAGGTATGTTTGTAGAGGCTGGGAGGGGGTAAGTGAAATAGCGAAGTGAAATAGGATTGGTGACAAATGAGAATCATTTACCATTAAAGCTCCTTGTTGAACTTATGCGAACTGTTTTGATGTTGTTGCCAGAGGAATTTTTAATTCTTTGATCTCAAAGAGGTTTGGACTTGCTTAAGGTTACAGAATTTTGAATGGCTAACATTAAAAGATTGACCCCACCCGAGCCTCCCCTTGGCAGGGGATGGTTAGTTTAGGGGGTAAGTTTCTGAAATGTTGTCGGCACAAAAAGTTAGAGTTATAGCGCTGGCAACTAACGCTCGATTGAGTAGGTGTATTGGTGTGAGTAGAGACCTACAACGCCGCAATTTACACACGGAGCTCCGTAAGATTGCCTTGTTAAAGCCTTGGTAACCAATACAGCGGTCGCCTACGATCATGCGCAACTGCCAACACTTGAATTACAGATTGATTTTCTCTGTAAATTATAGCGAAAGGGAATCGTTGTAGTGATGCTCTTCGAATATCTGGTTTTCGCTCGATTTTCCTTTGTTTCGGCGATTCACAGACCAGTTTGGCAATAACTTCAAACTCATCAATAAATGCTGAGCCTAACCCTTTAACTTTCGATTCATAGAAACCAACAGACTCTAAAAACTCTGCCTCTGCATTAGGGTGAAACTCATATTTCATTTCGTAAGTGCTCGAGCCTTTTTTAGTACCTCTTCACCGGCAACTAGCGTTACTAGGCCTTCATCAATTTCCTTTGCTCTGCTTTGTGCTTCAAGCAACCAGTCTTCTCTGAGTTCTTCAGGCGTTGGTGTATCAAAACTCAGAACCAGTTTCTGAATTAATGTTGCACGCTCAGCTTTAGGTAAGTGAAGGGCTTCATTCTCAATTTTCTGGAGGTTCATAATGTATACCTATTATTATTTCTTGTTATATATTCTGCCACAGAGTTACAAGGGAATGCCATTGGTTTGAAATAAATGGGGGGCGGTGACAAATGAGAATCAAAAAGCAAAAGAGTTCTATTTGCCCTACGGGTTTATTGAAGCCGGAGGTGAAGAAGATGAATTTTATTTATTCTTACCTATGAAAATTATAAAAGAAACGATGCAAAGTTAAATGATTTTACTATGATGGTTGTGGCGATTACTTAAGCTTATATACCAAGTTCAAGAGATTGCCCCCATCCTAGCCCTCCCCCTGCTAAGGGGGGCGGGAGGGGGTAAGTTTCTGCTATGTTGCTTTAACCCATATACCTTTGCCACCAAAGCTCGAACATTAAAAAGCTCCACAATTCATTGCTAAGGTTATGTGAACCATTTTGGTGTTGTTGCCAGAGCACTTTTAATTCATTAATGTCAAAAAAGTTTGAAAGCCCACTGTTACTTGCAAAGAGCGCGTCTTCTGCAATACCCTTTATGTCTTTTCTTAGCCAGTCGGCTAGGGGTACTGAAAAACCCATTTTTTTACGATAAAGAATTTCTTCTGTTAATAAGGGCTTAAATGCTTCTTTCAGAATGTGCTTTTTCTCGCCTTCTTTAAACTTAAAATTAGAGGGGATAGACGCCGCAAACTCCATGACTTTGTAATCGAGTAAAGGGGCTCTCACTTCTAGTGAGTTTGCCATACTCATTCTGTCTACCTTTACCAATATATCGCCCGGTAAATAGGTTTTTACATCGGTATACAGTATGCGAGATAAGTGATCTGGGCCATCGCAGTGTTTGTAGTAATCCAGTGACACGCTTGAAGGATGGTAATTGCCTAGCTTGGTTTTAAAGTCTGGTCTAAGGACTTTGTTCCAAATTAAGTCACTGCAAAAATTATTGGTGAGATAAAAACCGTATTCGGGTGTTTGGCTCAAGGTGTTAAGTAAGGTATGGCCTTTTTTGAATAATATGCTGGAACGGCCTGCTAATAAGCTGGCTAGTTTGGGGAGTAGCGTTCGTCGTAATAGTGCAGGTACTTTGTTACGTAAGCTATTTTCAATATGATCAATGGCATATTTCTGATAACCCGCAAAGCTTTCATCGCCTCCATCACCGGCCAAGGCAACTGTCACTTTCTTCTTTGCTAATTGAGAAACAAAAAAAGTTGGCACCATCGATGGATCGGCAAAGGGTTCATCAAAGAAAGATGCTATATGCATTAAGTTGTCAGTGACGTTTTCGGTCACGGTGAGTTCGTGATGGTCTGTATGGTATTGGTGGGCAACTTGTTTGGCGTATTCTGTTTCATCAAATTTTTTGGCATCGAAACCAATAGAGCAAGTGGTGACATCTTGCTTGCTATTTTTTGCCATAAGTGCAACGACACCGCTTGAGTCGACACCGCCACTTAAAAAGGCACCGAGTGGTACGTCACTAATCATTCTGAGTTTAGTGCTTTCATTTATTTTATGCAGAAGCTCTTCGGCTATTTCTGCTTCGCTACGGTTTTGAGTCTTGGCAAAGGATAAATCCCAATAAGGCGTTATAGTTTGGGCCTTTTCAGAAAGATGTAAGGTATGCCCCGGTTTTAATTTGTGAATATTTTTGAAGATGGTTTTAGGGTCGGGGATGTATTGATAAGCAAAAAAGTCGTAAACCGCTTCTGGGTTAATGTCTTTTTTGACGGCTGGGTGCGCCAGAATGGCCTTGATTTCTGAACCGAATATAAATTGCTGGCCATCATCGTAATAATATAAGGGTTTTTTACCAATCCGGTCGCGCGCCATAAAAAGCGATTGCGCCTCTTTATCCCAAATAGCAAAGGCAAACATGCCATTGAGCTTTTTGACGCAGGCTTCACCCTCTTGTTCGTATAGAGCAAGAATAACTTCTGAATCGGTTTTGGTTCTGAATGAATAGCCGCTTGCTTCTGCTTCAGCGCGAAGTTCTAAAAAGTTATATATTTCGCCATTAAACACCATGCTAAAGCGTTGGTTGCTGGAATGCATCGGCTGAGTACCGGCTTCGCTTAGATCGATAATGCTCAAGCGGCGATGGCACAGGCCAACAGGGCCTTCTAAAAACTCACCATAGGCGTCTGGGCCGCGGTGAATGATTTTGTCCCCCATGCTTTTTAACGTAGCAAGAGTGCCTAATGTTTCAGGTGAAACTTTAGAGGCGTACTGAATAAATCCGGCAATTCCACACATAGTTTGATTCTGTTGTTGGTTTGATTTTATCGTTTTTCGGTCCCTGGGCCCGTCGAAGATCTACTTTTTCACTAGTTCCTTAAATATCTCTAAATACTCTTTTGCCATTCGACCTGCTGAAAAGTTTTCTAAGACAAATTCTCTACCATTACGTGCAAGTGTTTGGGCGTATTCTTGATCGAACAGGGCTTTTTCCCAGTATTCCAGTAAAGCATTTTTATCGCCATATTTAGCAAGTAAGCCTGTTTTGTCATGTTCAGCAAGTTTGTCGATGCCGGGTATTTTGTATGCTGCTACTGGAATTGCCATTGCCATTGCTTCCATTAAACAGCGTGGTATACCTTCATCGGAAGACGACATAACAAATAAATCAAAATTCTTTAAGCGCTCTAAGCGATCATTTCTAAACCCCATAAAGTGAATTTTGTCTTTATGTTTTAACGTGCTGGCTTGTTCTTCTAAGGCTGGTCGCGATTCGCCATCACCTAATAATTCGAGCCGAATATTGGGGTGTTTTTCACATAAGCGTTCAAATATTTCGAGAATATGGTCAACTTTTTTTCGTGGAATCATTTGCCCAATAAAACCAATAATGCGTTCTTCTTCTGGTCCTTTAATGATATTGGTTTTTTTAAGCCTATATTCTTCTACCTCTTTTAAATCGACGCCATTTTGAATGTACTGCAGCTTTTTATTGGGAACACCAAAGTGCAAACATTCATCGTAGAGCTGTTTAGAGAGTGGCACGGTTCGATTAAAGAAGCGTAAAAAGAATTGACCTATTCTAATAAAAGCTTTGAGTTTAAATGAATTTGGTTTGCCAAAGCCATGAGGTGTGCTAATGCAGGGTATGCCGCAGCGCTTTGCTGCGATGAGGCCTAAAATGTCTGACTTATATCCATGTGTGTGAATAATATCTATTTCACGTTCTTTAATAAGTGCGCAGAGCTTGTCTATGCCTTTCAGGTCAAAGCGGCTTTTCATGGGTATTATAAAAGTTTGGCCTTCTATTTCTGGGTACTGGGTGACAATATCCAGGTTTTGGTTTTCGTACTCTTTTGTTACGGCCAGGTCGCAGCGAGTTTGTTCGGAGTCTAGGTTGTTGGCTATTGCCAGTACCCACCTTTCTGCACCGTAAAAGCCGATAGGGCAAATAAACTGAAGAACATTAATTTTTTTACTCATGAAATTTCCATTTAACGATGTCGTGTTTTAAATTTTTCCTAAGGTATACAAAATCATACCGGCACTAACAATCACAAATGCCAGTCTATAAGACTTATACCGATTACTAAGCTGAATATTGCCTTGTTTGTCGCGAGGCGTGCTCCATGTCACCTGAATATTGCCACGAAGTGCTGCAATAATGCCGAAGAGTGACTTAATGTTGACCAACATAAAATAATAAGGGTAGTAGAATGCCGGTTGTATGTTTTCTTTATTGTTTTGTGCTTGGCTTTGCCCATAGAGCGCAAGGCATAAAAATGATAAACCCACTATGGAAATGATATGGAAAATATAAATATTGGCTAAAGAAAGATAAATGCTGCCAATTGCTGCCAAGAAAAAAAACACAGGAATTAACCACCTTAATAATTTGTGCGAGATTATTTCTAAGCTAAAGAAACCTGTTTTAAATGGGTTCATCACTTCTTTTACTTTCATTAAACCGCGAAAGCTTCTATTTACTATGCGCTCCTTACGATTGCCTTCTTTTTCGAAATCTCCGGCTGTTTCTTCATAACACTTTGCTTCTGGCTCGAATGCACCTCGGTAGCCCTGAGCAATAATTTGGAGCGGATTAACGAAGTCGTTTATATCTTCTCTTTCTAGGGTGATAAAAAGCTTTCTTCTAATCGCGTAAATCGCCCCATCGCCACCAACAACAGAATGCAGTTGTGTTTCCATCTTTTTTAAAGCCATTTCGTATTCCCAGTAAGCATTCTCACTACTGGCGGCTGAGTTTTCATCGCCATCGGTATAAAGCGCGGCACCCACGACATAACCAACGTTTTCATCATTAAAATTACGCACTAATTTTTTAATGGCCTGAGGGTCATACATGGCGTTAGCGTCTGAGAAGACGACGATTTCTGAAGCGGTCTGTGACATGGCTAAATTTAAACCGCTGGTTTTGCCTAGTCTGCCTTCTTGTCGAATTAAGCGAATGCCTTTATCACTATGCTGCTTGATTATGTCATCGGTTTTATCTTCTGAACCGTCTGAAATGAACACAAATTCAATTTTATCTTTTGGGTAATCAATAGAAAGGCAGTCGTGTATCTTCTTTTCGATGACATCTTCTTCGTTATAACAAGATACGAACATCGTGACTTTTGGGGTGATATCAGCAATATCGATGGTTTTGGGTTGTTTTACTTTGCTCAAAATAAATAATAGAGCAGGGTAGCCAAGGTAAACATAGATAGGCACGAAGATAGAGACGAGCGTGATAAAAAGAATGAAATTTGTCATGGATGGTTGTTTTATTTTGTGTGAAGAGGGAAAGTTGCGGTGCTGGCCAACATATAGCATAAATTAATCGGCAGTTTGCCATAATTTGTATCAAAAATCGTCAACTTAGGCAGTTTTTTTAGCTTGGTTTTAGTATAGTCACAACTTTTGTGAAGTAAATTATTGCGCAGTAAATAGGTTTGCCCTTCGGTGGACTCAGGGTGCGGATATACCGCTCGTTGAGCTCGTCGAAACGGATAAGAAACGTGAAGCTGAGGGCTACCCTTAGACTTGGCTCGGGGGAACGAAATAATATTCATTTTACGGAGTAATAAAAGGTGTTAGGGAAAAATCCACCTATTGAGTTATCTACTGACACTAAGCCTAAGCTTATTGTTGTTATTGATACTGAAGAAGAGTTTGATTGGAATGCGCCAGCTGACCGATCTGCAAATACTGTGACGGCAATGGATTACATTTATCGTGTTCAGGATATTTTTGATCGTTACGGAATTAAGCCTTGCTATGTGATTGACTATCCCGTTGCCAGTCAGGAGCTGGGTTATCGCGCGTTAAAAAAGATACATCAAGATGGACGTTGTGAAATTGGTGCTCACTTGCACCCTTGGGTAAACCCTCCTTTTGATGAAGAAATGAAGCCTCAAAATACTTTCCCTGGCAACCTTTCTTATGACTTAGAGCTTCAAAAGCTTACAGAGCTGAAGGCAACGGTTGAGCGGGTATTTGATTTTCAGCCAACTGTTTATAAAGCTGGTCGATATGGTGTTGGGCCGAACACGACAGAGATTCTAGAAAAGTTGGGCTTTGAGATAGACTTATCATTATGCCCGCCTGTTGATTATTCTGCTGCTTATGGTCCTGATTTTAGTCGTTGTCATGCTCAGCCATTTTGGTTTGGGAAAAATGAACGTTTATTGGAAGTGCCGGTTACTGGAGCCTTTGTGGGTTGGGGTGGCGCTTTAATGAATCCTCTCTATAATCTCGCTATGCAGTATAAAAAATTTAAACTACCCGGTATTTTCTCGCGTTTAGCGCTTGTTGACCGTTTAATGTTATCGCCAGAAGGTTTTTCGTCTAAGGATCATATAAAGTTAACGAATTTTCTGTATAAACAGGGTGTAAGAACATTTACTTGGAGCTTTCATAGTCCAACCGTTGTGCCTGGCCATACGAGTTATGTTCAATCTGAAGCGCAACTGGAACAGTTTTTAGCAGCATTCAATACATATTTTGATTATTTTTTTAATGAACTAGGTGGTGAGGCAAGTACGCCCACACAGTTAAGAGACCACTTGAGGGGGCTTCAATGAAGGTTTTAGGTATATCTCCGTTAGATAAGGATGCAACGGTATCCATCGTTGAGGATGGTAAAATTTTGTTTGCTGCAGGTGAAGAGCGTTTTTCTCGTGTTAAACAGCAAACTGGTTTTCCCCAAAAGGCAATCCAAGAAGCTTTGGCATATGCGGGTTTAACAATTGAAGATATCGATTTGGTGAGTTATCCCTTTTTGACTAGTGATAATGAACAAAAGCTGATTAAACAAGATATTGAAGAAGAAAAAGCATTTTTAGAACGATTCAAACCTAAAGATCTAAAGCCGCTGATTAAAGAGGCTTTAACAAAAGTTCCTGAACGAAAAGAAGGTATTCATGGTCTAAAGAACCCGAATGAAATGATGGAAAAAGGCTTGTTACATAACACTTTTTACCGCCTGTCGGGTGCTGAATCTTTCTTGTCTAATTATGTGTCGATTAAACGCTCAGCTAGCTGGGCAGAGCAAGCTGCAGAGTCATTCGATAACTGGGAAAAAGAGTTAACCGCTGGCTTAGAGGGGATTGGTTATAAAGGTAACTTAAAACGGATGGATCACCATTTGTCTCATGCGGCGAATGCCTTTTTAGCTAGCGGGTATGAAACGGCATTATGTATCACGCTTGATGGTTATGGTTCTGGTTTGGCAGGTTCGGTAAGTGAAGGTAAAGATGGGAAAATTAAGCGCCTGCATGGTGTTAAATTCCCTAACTCTTTAGGTAGTTTATATGAGCATGTTACATCTAGCTTAGGATTTAAACCAAGTCGGCATGAAGGCAAAATTGTGGGCTTGGCTTCTTATGGCGACCCTAAAATTTTAAGTGAAGCCTTATTGAGCCGTATTGAGCAAAAAGATGGCGATTTTAAAATCTCTGGTGCAAACAGTGTTTATTTTTCGCGCTACTTAGCTTCGAAATTTCCTAAAATCGATGTTGCGGCAGCTTATCAGCATGTATTGGAAGTTGTAGCGACGAACTTTGTGAAGTACTGGGTTGATAAGACGGGGATTGATACAGTTGTACTGTCTGGCGGTGTGACGGCAAATGTAAAGCTGAATCAACGAATTTTTGAAATTGAAGGTGTTAATAATATTTTTGTTTACCCTAATATGGGTGATGGAGGTTGTGGTACGGGTGCAGCGCTTTATCATTCTTGGCCAGGTGGCACGCAACCAAGCATTGAAAATGCTTATTTTGGGCCTGACTTTTCAGATGAAGAAATTAAAACTGAATTAGATAAAGCGGGTTTAGCATTTGAGCAGCCAGAAAATTATGCAGCAGAAGTTGCCAAGCATATTCATGCCGGGAAGGTTGTGGCAAGGTTTAACGGGCGTATGGAATATGGCCCACGCTCATTGGGTAATCGCTCGATTTTGTATCATGCACGTGAACCAGAAGTGAATCAGTGGTTGAATAAGCGCTTAGGGCGTACTGAATTTATGCCATTTGCACCTGTTACCATATATGAAGAACGAGAACGTTTTTATCATAATATGAAAGGTGCAGAGCATACCGCTGAGTTTATGACGATTACATTCGATTGTACGGATGAAATGAGAAAACAGTGCCCAGCAGCGGTGCATGTTGATGGTACAGCACGGCCTCAGTTAGTAAAGCGTGAACAGAATCCGGGTTATTACGATATTATCAAGGAGTATGGGAAGTTAAGTGGAGTGCCTTGCTTAATAAATACGAGTTTCAATATGCATGAAGAGCCTATTGTGTGTTCACCTGCAGATGCTGTGCGTGCATTTTTAGATGGTCGACTGGATTACCTTGCGATAGGTTCTTATTTGGTTAAGCATCCTGAAAGTGAATAAGCCCTTCGGCAAGCTCAGGGAATGATACATCATTCATTGAACAAAACACCGGTCATTGAGCTCGTCGAAATGCACTTTAGGCAACTAAGACCTTGAAAAGAAACTTAACTGTTTATTAATGTCTATTAAAATAACAATTATTAGGGGTCGCATTGTCTGATGTTGTCATTTAAAGAAAGTTTTGGCACCATAAATTTTAAATCACCTCTTTTGTTGAGCTTATTAGGGCTTTTTCTTGTTTGGTTTGCTCTTTTTTATGAGGCTATCTTTTCTGCTGCCCGTATATGGTATATCTCAGAAATATTTTCCCATGGGTTTTTCATTATCCCGGGTGCCTTGTATTTTATCTGGCGCGAACGAGCTAAATTAGCGATTTTATCTCCCGAACCAAATTATTGGGTTTTGCTTCTTCTGCTTCCATTTTTATTGTTGGGGGTGTTGGGGCGAGCTGGCGGTATAGAGGTCTTTGCCCATATTTCTGCATTTATTGTGTTGCCACTTATTTTATGGCTTATTCTGGGTAACCAGATCGCCAAAGTGATTTGGTTTCCTTTGTGTTTTATTCTTTTTTCTATTCCTATTGGCGAAGAACTTGTTCCGTTTTTACAAAAAATAACGGCTGACATGGCTATTTTCTTGCTGAACTTAACATCGGTTCCTAGTTTTAATTCCGGTTTATATATAGAAATTCCTGCCGGAAAGTTTGTGGTGGCCGAGGCGTGTTCTGGTATACGTTTTTTTATAGGTTCTTTGGTCTTTGGGGCGGTTTATAGCCATATTAGCTATCATTCTTTCAAGCGGAAGCTGGCTTTTATGTTGCTTGCTATTGCAGTGCCTATTCTAGCGAATGCTTTAAGGGTATTTTCGATTGTCTTAATCGGTCACTTTGTTGATATGAAATATGCCTCGGGAGCTGACCACCTAATTTACGGTTGGGTTTTTTTCGGAATTGTGCTGTTTCTGTTGGTCTTGATGGGTGAGGCGTTTAGGGATAAACCTGAATCTGAACTTGTTATAACCAAACCTGCTTATGACGTATCTGACAGTAATCGCGCGCTACCCCAAAAAGCGATTATCGTCTGTGGTGCATTGTTAATTGCTTTACTTGTCTGGCAAGTGAAGGTCCTGCCTTCAAATAACTTACTTGATACACGTATTGATACGCAAAAAATTAGCCATGACTTCCGTGTTAAACCTTTGAGTAAAGGCTGGCGTGTTCTTATAAATGGTTATTCTGATTTGAAGGAAGGGTATTTACAATTTACGCGATTTAACCAGACTAATGCTGTTATTGCCTGGTACCCACAAAATACAGAAGGAAAAGAACTGATATCTTCTAGTAATGCTTTATTCGATAAAGAATATTGGTCGCGCCAGTCAGAGTCTACATATATTTTGGGTGATCAGTTTGATGCAAATTTGTTAGAAATAGTATCAGTCTCTGGTCAGAAACGATTTGTCTTGTCTTGGTATCAATTAGACGGCGTGGCTTATGCTAGTCGCTTTAAAACAAAAATATACCAAGCTTTTGATGTGATGCTTGCTAGAAATGGAGGTGGTGCTCTTATTGCTTTGTCTCTTCCATTTGTTGATGCAAATAGAGATGAGCTCAGGCAGCGATTGTTTGATGAGGCTAAGGCATTTGCGCCAAATGTGGTAAGCGCTTTACCCTTTTGAATTAATTGTTAAGGTATCTTTGAAGCGCTATTTTTATGTTTGTCGGCTTCTGATTATTTTTGCCGGATTACCACCGACAATGCTGAAATCCGGGATGTCTTTGGTGACAACTGAACCAGCACCGATAATGCACTTTTTGCCTATATTAGCCATGATCAGAGAGCCGTTGCCTATCCATGTATCTTCACCAATGATGACTTTAGTGAATGTACCACCTTGTTCTTGGATGGGGGTGTCTAGGTCTTCAAAATTATGTTGGCCTTTGCCGCTTAGAATATGGACGCCGCTGCCCAATAAACAGTTTTTTTCTATACGACTTTTGCCAATATTGCATTGTGGGCCGATATATACGCCTTCATGGATTTCTGTTTCACGGTGTGAAAATAGGCTGCCAAAACCAATTAGGCAGTCTGGGTGGCAATAGTCCATGCTGAAGCGGAAAAAGTTCTTTCTGATGAAATGACCAGTTTTACCAGGAAGCAGACTGAGTAATTGACTGCTAGAGACAAAAAAACTGTCGGTATCGCTGAGTTTATTAATCGCTAGGTTTATCAGTATTAAGGGTGAGGTAATCAGTATACACACAAGGTTGATTAGGCTTTTTAGGATGAGTTTCATTAATGTCGCCTTAAGTATTTATAGTGTTTTTTCGGTAGAATACCACTAAAACGAAGTAATTATATAGTTGTGCTAATCTTGAATTGAGTGAAGCGTATTTAGTTTAAAGTAGTTGAGGAGAGCGGTTTGTCTAACACGTTAATCAAACACGCAATGACAGTCGATGTAGAAGATTACTTCCATGTCGCTGCATTTGCGGATGTCATTCAAGCTAAAAATTGGGATGACTACCCTTGTCGTGTTGAGCGTAATACTGACACCTTGCTTGAGCTATTCGAGAGTAAAAATATCAAAGCGACATTTTTTGTACTGGGTTGGGTGGCAGAACGTTATCCTGATATTGTAAAGAAAATTGTTGCGCAAGGGCATGAGCTGGCATCACATGGTTATAGTCATCAATTAGTCTATTCACAAACCCCCGAAGTGTTTCGGGAAGAGACTTATAAGTCGAAGCGAATATTGGAAGAGCTGGGTCAGCAAGCCGTCGTAGGTTATCGCGCTGCAAGTTATTCGATTACCGCTAAATCGCTCTGGGCTTTAGATATTTTGGCAGACTTAGGTTTTACCTGGGATTCAAGTATCTTTCCTATCAAACACGATCGTTACGGTATGCCAGGAAGTCCGGAGCAGCCATATAAAATAATTACCCGTTCTGGTGCTGAAATTATAGAATTCCCCTTAACAACAGCTAAAATTGGCCGTTTGTCTGTACCTGCGGCAGGTGGTGGTTATTTCAGGCAGTATCCTTACTTTCTGTCTAAGTTTTTGTTCAATCGAGCGAGCCTTAATCAAGCTAGGCCACAGATATTTTATCTTCACCCTTGGGAAATTGATTCAGAGCAACCGCGAGTAGAAGGCGCTAGCTTGTTTTCACGCTTTAGGCATTACACGAATTTAAAGCGCTGTCTGCCTAGGCTGGAAAGAATGATAGATGACTTTCCGTTTACCACGGTAAGTGACAGTATTATGGCGGTGGGTGTGAATGAGACAGTAGCGCTGAAGGATTTGAGTTAGATATTAACTCACTCTGGCCCTCCCCGTGCTCCCTGTGTCAGAGTAGAGGGGGAAATAATTAGTTTTAATTGTACGAAATATGGCGTACAATTAGCTTTATTGAAGAGATATGGATGTCTAAATTTAAGGATATAAAGCATCAGGTTATTCAGTGCTTGGTTGAAGGTGATATTCTTCATGAAGCAAGGGGCAGCATAGATACAAAGAATCTGTTAAAAACGGGTACTATATCTATTGAGGATGTCATTGCAATACTGAGGACGTCGCGTGGTAATGAATATGAATCGAGCCCTCATCGCATGGATCAGAATATTGATGTCCATGTAATTAAAACTCTTTATAAGTGCGATCACTGGTATATCAAGTGGTATTTTATTGAGCCTAATGCTGTATTTATCAGTGTTCATCTGTGAGGTAAGGCATGAAAATTTTAAAAGAGGGTGATACAAAAAAAGTAGCTTGCAATGTATGTGAGTCATTTCAGGATGCAATATTTCGTTTAAGGGATGTGCCATTCAGTGACGGTAGTGGTTTGGTGAAAAATGTTTTGGTGGGCGTTTGTGATAAGTGCGGCTCTGTAGCGCTCGTGCCTCATCAATCGACGCCTTTAATTAAGAAACAGTTAGATAAACAGAGAAAGGCATTGGAAGGTAGAGTGCCTTCACACTTGATTGATATCTTAAATCTGGCTAGCGACCAATTAGGTGCAGCAACTGATTTTGTTCCAAGCTTAATCAAGTTTTATATACATGGCTTGTCTAAGAATGAAATATCTTCTTCTAATTTGTCTGGCTTTTTGAATAGTGAGTTGGCAAAAGGTAAGGCAACTAAGCGAATTTCCCTTAAAGGACGTTATGTATTGGAAGAGGCTGAGCTTGTTAAGGCTTCTGCCCATATAGACTCAACAACTGAATTATTAAAAAGTGTGGTTCTTAAAATTAACGATGATATTTTGGTGCATAAGTGTCCAAAATTAATTCAGGCCTTAGAAAACTTAGTTGCTGCTACAGCATGATGTTGATAAAAACTGAGTATAAACTCGATATTAATTTCTAAATAGGGAAGAAAATTTTGAAGACTTCTACAGATAATATCCGTTGGCATGACCACTGTGTTCAGCGTGAAA
>TARA_R110002072_G_scaffold301557_4_pt1 | contig 15063 bp, 17 predicted proteins | sample TARA_R110002072 | Tara Oceans TARA_R110002072 (sample SAMEA4397118) | marine metagenome | biome: Polar Biome; feature: [SRF] surface water layer (ENVO:00010504); material: water (ENVO:00002006), including particulate matter (ENVO:01000060) such as... | depth 5 m | reverse complement strand
ATCGCTATCCGGAGTTTTTGAGAGGCAGTATTGGTTTATCTGCACTGCGACCAATGCACGTTACGGCTGCCATTTTTTGGATTTTGCTTGCAGCAACCGGGGCCATTTACCGCTCGCTGGAAGAATTCACACAATCAAACAACCATAGGTTCTTACAATTTTTGCACTGGATACTATGGATCATTGCGCTTGTTGGAATATATTATGCTTATTCCACCGGCAATTTTGGTGGCCGTGAGTACTGGGAATACCCTCCGGAATTTGCCGTTTTAATAGGTCTTTCCTGGGGTTTGTTTTTAGTGGTATTCTTCCTCAAAGTGAGCGCCATTAAAAAATGGCCGGTATATATCTGGATGTGGGGCACGGGCATTGTTTATTTTCTGTTGATTTTTATCGAAAACTACCTCTGGGTCCTCCCCTATTTCAGGGAATCGTTTATCAAAGATATGGTCATACAATGGAAAGCCACCGGAAGTATAGTAGGGGCTTACAATATGTTGGTCTATGGGACCGCATTTTATGTAATGGAACGCATCAGTAAACAAGCAAACACCGGTTTCAACAACTGGGTGTTTGCACTGTTTTTCCTCAGTTTTTTCAATATGTTGTTTAACTGGGGTCATCATTTGTATTTGGTACCCACCAATCCCAACATTCATTATGTGGGTTATATCGTAAGCATGACAGAATGGGTGTTTTTTATAAAAATTATTTACACCTGGAAAAAACAGGTCACCGAGGCAGAAACTCACATTCATTATTTCCCCTACCGTTTTATATTGGCTTCTAATTTCTGGTTATTCTTCAACCTTACACTGGCACTTTTTATGTCTATACCGGTTATAAACCTCTATATGCACGGAACGCATTTCATCACAGCCCATGCTATGGGAACTACCATCGGAATCAATACAATGATTTTACTGGCTGCTTTATTTTACTTTTTGTTACCCGAAAAGGAAAACCATCATTCCCGATGGTTAAAAGCAGGGTTTTGGGGTGCGCAAATTTCGTTGTTCATTTTCCTGATTGCCCTGATGGGAATGGGTCTTACAAAAAGTTTTTGGTTTTTTGAGGATCCTCAGGCACCCTTTGGGGAAATGATGGAGCGCTCTCGGGTTTGGATATTGGTATTTATTGTTTCAGGAACAGTGATGATGGGGTCGTTTTTAACCATAGGAATAAAACTGCTCGTACGATTCTTTTCAAATACTGTATCTTTAAAGTGAAATTAAAAATATGAATCAACCCATCAAAAGACATCCAGCGATACAACCCTGGAGCCGTGATCATCACCAGGGGCTGTTGCTTAGCTGGAAAATCAAAAAAGGATTTGCATTAAATGTCGATCCCCAACGCATCAAGGATTATTGTGACTGGTTTTGGAAAAGCAAGTTGATTCCCCACTTTGATACTGAAGAGCGTTATTTGTTTCCTATTCTGGGAAGTGACAATCACCTGGTGCAACAAGCCATAGGTGAACACCGGCAACTTAAAGCCTTGTTTGAAAAAGAAGATGCTGTTTCTGAAACCCTTTCAAAAATTGAATGCCTGCTTAATGATCACATTCGATTTGAAGAACGGGTGTTGTTTCAGGCTATTCAGGAAGTGGCATCAGAAACAGATTTAAAATTGCTGGAACAGGCTCATACAGAAGATCAATCTTGTGAGGTCTGGGCAGATGAATTCTGGGTTTAATTTAGTATCTTTAGTAAAATTAGCTAACTATTTTATTATGAGTATTCCCAAGTCCTACGAAACTGTTACTGAAGCCGTAAACGATTTGCAAAAACGGGGCTATACAACTAACTTTTCCTTATGGACTGAAAGAGAATGTTTGGTTTGCAATGAAACATCTTTATCATTGTCTCCGCAAGAATTTGAAATCGATGAACTATACCGCTTTGAAGGCATGACAGATCCCGGAGATGAAATGATTGTGATGGCAATATCATCTAAGGAGCTTATGTTAAAAGGGATAGTTGTGAACGCCTTTGGTATGTATTCAGACGGATTAACTGCAAAAATAACAAAACACCTCTAAAACTAAAACTTATGGATATTATTGAATCCCTCGTAGCCTTTTTTCAGAAACCGGAAGAAGATACGAAAGACAAAGCCCCAGAGGGTATATGTTCTCTTTGCTGGGGATATCAGGAGTATGACGGTAAAATTAGAACTCTTTTAAAAGACAAACAAATTGGTGTCAACAATCATAGTGAACGATATACTTTGATAAATGACTTTGTTGTAAATCACATTGACGGAATAAAGCTAAAAAAAAGCCTGATTGAATCTTGCGAGGATTGCGGTAACATAAAACAAGTGGATTAAATTTCAAGTGGTATGATACTTAACCTCCATTCTCATATCAAGCTTGCGTTGTTTTATTTTTTGATAGTAGCTCTATTGGGCAGCATGCTGCGATTGTTTGTATTTATTGATGTTCCGGCAGAATATCGCTTTTTAGTGCATACGCATTCTCACATTGCTTTGCTGGGGTGGGTTTATGTAGCACTCACCACTTTAATTTACAAACTTTATCTGGAAAAGGAAAACATTGGAAAACTTTACAACCGCATCTTTTGGTTTACACAAACCACGATTGCCGGGATGTTATTTACATTTCCTTTTTTGGGTTATGCGTTGTTTTCCATTGTTTTTTCTACTCTTTTTCTTATAGCCAGTTATTTTTTTGTCTGGTTGTTTATCCGTAAAACTTCCAAAGAAACAAAAAAGCTATTTTCCTATAAAGTAGTAAAATCGTCACTTTTATTTATGGTCTTGTCCAGTCTGGGTCCGTGGGCTCTGGGTGCTATTATGAACACTTTTGGAAGCACTTCCATCTGGTATAAAATCGCCATTTATTTCTATCTGCATTTTCAATATAACGGTTGGTTTGTTTTGGCATTACTGGGGTTCCTATTTTTCTTTTTGGAATTCTATGGTTTTCTTGAAAACACAAAAGGCCACAAACGTTGGCTATGGCTGTTGAACTGTAGTGTAGTGCTTACTTTTTTTCTATCGGTTTTATGGATAGTACCTCCGTTTTACATCTATCTCCTGGCGGGATTCGGTGCCCTGTTACAAGCCGTGGTATTTGTTGTTTTATTCTTATGGATACTCCCGATTTGGAAAGATTTTAGATCAATACTTGTTCCGGGCGTTAGCGCAATGCTGTTATGGGCGGGTGTGCTACTCGCATTTAAAATTGATATGCAATTGATTTCAGCAATTCCCTATGTGGCTATGCTGGCTTACCACACACCCGATTTCGTTATCGGCTATATGCACCTGGTATTTCTTGGGGTGGTGACAATTGCCCTGTTTGCATTTTTAAAACAGACATCCTTACTAAAAATACCGAAATTTGCATTCCTACTTTATTTAATCGCTTTTATAAGTACAGAGCTTTTAATCTTTTACAAGGGCACAGCTATCTGGCTGCGTTTTTCAATTTTTGAAAATTATTACCTGCTCTTAGCGGGGACAAGTATCCTGTTTGCCGTTGTACTTTTCATCCTTTTTGTGAAAAACAGGAATCAAAATAAGCAGTCCTGTGCAACAAAATAAGGGAAATTAAAACACTCGCTATTCATTGGCAGGAACAACCATCCCACTCAAAATCCCTTTACAAACCACCTCCCCTTTTGCATTAGTCATTTTAACTTTGCATTTCAATTTATTGAATCGAAAGTAAACCAACTCAGAAGTAACTGACACCGTTTCCCTTGGATATACAGGTTTCAGAAATTCGACTTCACTTTCAGATAAAGCTACTTGAAAATCTGATGAGTTTTGTTTTTCAGATAGTTGTTCACTAAGTAAAAAAATTCCCAAGCAAACCAAACCTATCTGAGCCATACACTCAATTAAAATCACTCCGGGTGTGATGGGATTGTCTTTGAAGTGGGAAGCAAAAAAATATTCGTTTTCACGAAAGGTATAACTCCCTGTTACACCATTTTTAGAGATTTCTTCTAGGAAATCCACAAACAAAAAGTCATTTCCGTAAGGTAATTTTGATATAATTTCTTCTTTTGTCACTTATAAAATATTAATTTTTTTCTCACAAACTCACAAACTCACCTCAAACACTCCCCCCCATCCACTTTAATAACCGTTCCATTCATCCATGCGGCCTCATCTTTGCACAACAAATAAACCACATTACCCACATCCTCGGGTGTAGTAAGACGATTAAAGGGATTCTTTTTTAAGGAAATTTCTGCATATTTCTCACTTCCCGGAATGGCTCTGAAAGAGGGTGTATCCACCGCACCTGCTTGAATGCAATTGGAGGTGATTCCCAACTCTGCAAACTCGACTGCCATATTGCGGGTAATCGCTTCCAGCGTCGCCTTTGCTGCTGAAACTGCTGCATAATAAGGCCATGCCTTAGCATTGCCTTCGCTGGTAAAAGAAACCACACGTGCTGAACTGCTGAAAAGTTTTTTATTAATTAAAGCACCTGTCCAATCATACAAACTAATGGCCATCGCATCAATGGTGATATGAAAATCTTTGTTCTGTAAGCTATCTTTTGAGGAAGCATGCATCGGTTTTAAATTGCCTTTGGCAATGCTGTGCACAAGAACACGCACGCTTCCGGTTTGGCTCATTGACTCCTTCAAAGAGTCCAGAATGTAGTTTCTAGCCTTCTCTTTCAATCCGTCTTCATTGAAAGAGATAAGTTGAATTCCATTATCGCGCAAGCGTTCAAATTCCTTGTGTATTTGGGGCAAGTTTTCTTTTCGATCTCGGTGAACAATACATAGGTTCATACCGTGCTGTGCTAATTTTTTAGCAGTTCCTAAACCTAGCCCGCTACTTCCGCCCAGTATAAGTGCCCAATAATTTTTATCTTTAAAATCCATAGTCTTTAAAATTACCATTTAAGCAACGCTTGTTGCGCAGAAAAACCGGGGCCAAAACTCAGTAGCAATCCGTGATCATTTTGAGGAATTTGTCTTTCCAAAAAACGTTCCAAGACATACAAAACAGTTGCGCTGCTCATATTTCCATACAAACGCAAGACCTCTTTAGTATCGTAAATATTTTTACCCATTTCGCCAAAAAGAGCCTCCACGGTTTCCAGTATTTTACGACCTCCGGGATGAAAAATCAAATGATTGATGTTGTCAATACTCAATTTATTTTTATCCAAAAAAGGATGAATAATCTTAGGGAAGTGAGCGGCGATAGTTTCTGGTACCTTCTGATCCAGCACCATTTTAAGTCCGTCGTTTGTGAGTTCAAACCCCATCATTTGTTCGGCATCAAAAAAGTGGTACATGTTTGTTGCGATAATTTCGGGTCCGGTTGAATTTTCTTCAGAACTAAAAAGAACACAGGCGGCCCCGTCACCAAAAATTGCAGCACTCACTATGTTTGCCATTGAGTAGTCACTGAGTAAAAAAGTAGCCGTGGGACTTTCAACAGCAATCACCGCAGCGCGTTTACCGGGGTTTGCCTGAAGAAATTGTTTGGCATAAATCAATCCTGAAATTCCGGCAGCACATCCCATTTCAGTTACGGGCAGTCGCACAATATCTTGCCGCAATTGCAAACGGTTAATCAAATAAGCATCCAACGACGGAATCATAATACCTGTGCAGCTTACGGTGATTATGTAATCAAGAGTATCTGCTTTCCAACCGGCTTTAGTGAGGGCTTTTAACAACACCTTCTCGCCTATTTCTATAGCTTCCCGCGAATAAATTCGGTTGCGTTCTTCAAAAGATGTTTGTGTAAAAACTTCTTCTGGATTCATGATAGAATAGCGTTTGTCAACAGCTGCATTCTCAAAAATCTTGAGCGCCTTTCGTTTTAAGCGAGACTCTTGTCCCGTCATCCACGCCTCGACAAAAGGAAGAATATCTTTGGTCTCCTTAAAATAGTTGGGCACTTGGGTGCTCACTGTATGTATTTTAACACTCATATTTTTTTATAATCCATTGCCATCTAAATGCCCATTTGTAATTGATTCTGTGATTTGCTTGTGCGAACTGTGTTGCAAACTGTTCCAATTCGTGTTTCTTAAACCCCCTAAGAATGGAGACCAAACCGTCGTGTTTTGCAATCGTACTTTTAAAAAACAAAAAACTGTACAACTGAAACAAACGATAAGCGATGTTACTGCGTTGCAAATCATTAATAACCACCCCCACTTTTGCTTGACGAATTGCTTTTTCTAAAATAGTCATAATTTCGTTGTCCTTAAAATGATGCAGTGTTAAAGAAAAAACAAAAATATCAGTTTCTACTTCCTCAAAAGCCTCTGAAAACACATCCGCTTCAATAAAAGTAATTTGCGGGTAGGAAACTGTATTTTTCTTTGCTAAAAGAATCGTATTTGAATTGATATCCACTCCTGATAGTTTCCAGTTTTTATGATTTTTTTGGGCATATTGAGCACATTTCTTCAATGTTTCACCATCCCCGCAGCCTATATCTGTTATTCGCAGAGGTGTTTTGCGCTGGTTGTGTGTTTCCAAATTAAGAATTCCTTCAAGAGTAATTTTGTTTCCACCCAAAAAGGTATTGACATGATTGATATCCTTGTAGGCTTTAAGCAATGCCTTCTTTTCCACATTGGGATTGTCCATCAATTCGCTTCGGTTTGTTCTTTGGGTTGTATTTTTATACATCTGGTATTTTTAAAAGGGTTGACCGTGTGTTTTTGAAATGAGATAAGGCATTAGCTTTTTGTTGTACTTGTTTAGCCACACGCCTGCTTTGAGCAAAGTGGGATTCATTACCAGTTTTTGCAGAAACGCCCCTGCCTGCAATCTATCTGAAAATTCGTTTTCCCATTTGGAGGCGTATATTTTTTCAAGTTCGGCCTGTGTAGCGTTTTTGTTTTCAATACAAGTTTCTGCAAGAATCTTAGCGCTTTTGATAGCCATCGCCATACCATTTCCGCAAAGAGGATGAATGAGAGATGCACTGTCACCAATCATAAATAGATGATTTTCCACAGGCTTTTTTCGTTCAAAAGAAATCTGACTAATGGTCAATGGTTTATCAAACACCGGAATGGCGGTTTTAAAAAATGCTTCCAAATGCGGATTTTCACACATCACTTGTTCCTGAATTTCTTCAATATTTTTATACTTGGCAAAAACACGATTGGTGACCAGATAGCAGCAATTCACATGGTTGGATTCCACTTTGGACAAACCGGCATACCCCCCCTTAAAATGGTGCAACGCTACAAGATCATCAGGAAAGGATGCTTTGTAATGCATTTTAACAGCTAACCAGGGAGTTTTCTTCTGAATAAAGCTTCGGTTGAGTACTTTGTCGAGGTTAGAACGTTTTCCAAAAGCACCAATCACTTTTGAGGCTTCTATTTTCTTTTTACTAAGCGTTTCTAAATTAAAATGTGTTTCTTGAAAAAGGACATCGGTAATAGTTTCTTTGGCTATTTCTGCAATCTGCTGTACTTTTTCAAATAGATAATGATCCAAACAATAACGACTAACACCAAAACCGCCCAGCGGTAAATTAGTTTGGGCTTTTGTTCCGTTGTGGTTAGTAAGTATTAGTTTGTTGATTTGCTTAGCTTGTAATTGAAATGGTTTAATCCCCAAAGTTTTTAAATAAGGCAACACCTCGTTTGAAATGTATTCTCCACACACTTTGTGATGCGGATAGCTGTTTTTTTCGAAAAGGATAACTTTGTAACCATTAAGACTCAAATGCAATGCTGCTGTGAGTCCTGCAAGCCCACCTCCAACAATTGCAAAATCATACCTGTTTTTCATTCCCTTAAAAATACACAATTAAATAAGCCTATAAAATAAAAAAGCCGAATACAGCTTGAGTGCATTCGGCTTTAAATAGTTTATACAAGATTTTAGTTTTCTCCTGCTTCTTTTTTAGCGTCTTCAATCATTTTTTCATTTGGAACGATGGCAACATTTACCCGACGGTTTTTTGCACGACCTTCGGCAGTACTGTTGTCGTGTGTTGGTTGATCGGGACCAAACCATTCTGTCGTAAACCTACCGCTGCTAAGCCCTTTGCCAACTAGATAATTAGTCACCGCTTGTGCTCTGTTTTTTGACAAAGTCATATTGAACTCATAAGGACCGGTGCTGTCTGTATGACCAACTACCAAAATATTTGTATCTGCATATTCCTTCATCACCCCTGATAATTTGTCAAGGTTTGTTCTGGATTGTTCATTGATGTCATATTTGTTTGTAGCAAAATAAACCCCACTTCCTTCATCGAAAGTGATAACGATTGCATCATCAATTCGCTCTACTTGAGCTCCGGGAATTTCTTCCTCAATTTTCTGAGCTTGTTTGTCCATTCTGTTCCCAATAAGAACTCCTGCAGTACCTCCCACGACACCACCAATAACTGCTCCAATTTCGCTGTTACCACCTTTGCCAACATTATTTCCTAAAATGGCTCCAAGAACGGCACCACCCGCTGTACCAATAACAGCACCTTTTTGAGCATTACTGGCATTTCTTGTAGCGTCACAAGAGGATAAAGCACCAATAAATGCAATTGATAATATAAATATTCCGGTTTGTTTAAATAGTTTTCTCATAATTATTATATTTTAGTAAAATTTAAGTTAAGTCTAAATGGTTTTCCGTCAACTGTTAAATTCTGTTGCCAAGTCATGTTGGTTTCAGAAAGTTGGGCTAATCGCATTCTGAATCCCTGATTGGTTTCAGATTTACCACGTTCATCAGTGGGTTTCAAAAGAAAATCATAGTAGCCTGTTGAAGCATCAATTTCCTGAATGGTAAAAATAAAATTTCTGTCTCCCACTTTACAACCCGCAGACCCAATTGTATAAACTCCGGTATTGTTATTAGGAATAAATCTCCAAGTACTTCCTTCAAAACAGTCTTTTGATTCATCCCCAAGAAGGGTTATTCTGTATTCGCCACTTTCACTGTAAGTCACTGAATTTAATACCCATTCTCCTTTTATTACTTTTTTGGAGTCCTTTACGGCTTTTGGGCTTGCACAGGCAAATAGTAGGGCACTGATTGTTAATAATAAGATTGTTTTTTTCATAATGGTTATTGATTTATTAGTTTTTAATTTAAGCAAATTTCGGTAAAATAACCAAGTTTTCACGCATTCTTATTAAGAGATTAACATAATTAATGGGAAATTAATTAATTAATAATGAATCATAAACAAAAGCTCCTTTTCAAATCTGTTCTTTGCCAGGTAGTTTTTTTCTAATACTGACGCAAACGGTATAGGCGTCTCTAAACTAGCAACTCTTTTAACAGGGGCATCCAAATACTCAAAACAGTTCTCCACTATCAAGGCTGAAATATCTGATGCAATACCGCCAAACAAACTGTCCTCATGAAGAACTATCACTTTACCTGTTTTTTTAACAGAAGTAAAAATAGCTTCTATATCCAAAGGTTGTAGTGTTCTTAAATCTAACAGGTCTGCTTTTATATCTGTATGTTTGTCTAAAACCTCCAGAGCCCAATGCACACCGGCACCATAAGTAATGACAGTAACATCGTTACCTTCTTTTAAAAGAACCGCTTTTCCTAAAGGTAGCGTATAATAATCAGTGGGCACATCCTGATAGATACTTCGGTACAAGGCCTTGTGTTCAAAAAACAACACCGGGTTGGGATCTTCTATACTGGTAGCCAATAGTCCTTTAGCATCATAAGGAAATGCAGGGTAAACCACTTTCAATCCGGGTGTTTTGGTAAACCATGCTTCATTGGTCTGACTGTGAAAGGGTCCCGCACCCACACCGGCGCCACAGGGCATACGCACCACTACATCTGCGTTTTCACTCCAGCGATAATGACTTTTTGCAAGGTAATTAACAATGGGATTAAAACCCGAAGAAACAAAATCAGCAAATTGCATTTCTATCACTGCTTTGAAACCATTGATAGAAAGTCCCATGCCTGCAGAAACAATAGCCGATTCACAGATGGGTGTATTGCGCACGCGTTCTTTTCCAAAAGCATTTACAAAACCGTCAGTAATTTTAAAAACTCCACCATATTCTGCAACATCCTGACCCATAATTACCAAATTATGATGACGCTCCATGCTTTGCTTTAAACTTTCAGAAATGGCATCGATTAATCGTATATTTTTTACTTCATTATTTGGTTTAACTTCTTGAAAAGCAAACTCTTTATATACATCATTTAACTCATTACTTTCGTTAGACTCTATGACAGGTTCAGCGAAAGCAAGCTCAAGGTTTTCATCTATTTCCTTCTTTATTTCTTTTTTGAAATTATGAATCATGTCCTCTTTTAGTATTTCAGTTTCCAAAAGATATTTTTCATAATTCTCAACTGGATCTTTGAGTGCCCAGGCATCCATAAGGTCCTGAGGAACATATTTGGTTCCACTTGCTTCCTCATGACCACGCATTCTAAAAGTGATGAACTCCAGAAGTACAGGACGCGGATTTACACGCATGCTTTCTGCAAGTTCAGATACTTTTGTAAAAACTTCAAGTATGTTGTTACCATCAATTTGATGGGCCTCCATACCATAGCCCAATCCTTTGTCGATCATATGTTTGCAACGATACTGCTCATTTGTAGGGGTTGAAAGTCCGTAGCCATTGTTTTCGATACAGAACAAAACAGGCAAATCCCATACAGCCGCTACATTTAAAGCTTCGTGAAAGTCTCCTTCGCTGGTACCGCCTTCTCCTGTAAATACCGCTGTCACTTGCTTGTTTTTTTTAAGCAGGTTCCCCAGTGCAATACCATCTGCAACTCCCAGTTGCGGACCTAAATGGGAAATCATCCCCACAATTTTAAATTCTTGTGTTCCAAAATGGAATGAGCGATCACGGCCTTTGGTAAATCCGTTGGCCTTTCCTTGCCACTGGGAAAACAAACGATATAAAGGGATGTCACGACCCGTGAAAACCCCAAGGTTTCTGTGCATCGGTAAAATATATTCTTCCTTTTTTAGTGCAGCAGTTACACCAACAGCAATCGCTTCCTGACCAATACCGCTAAACCACTTTGAAATTTTACCCTGGCGAAGCAGAATCAACATTTTCTCCTCAATCAAACGAGGTTTCAGCATACGCTTATACAAGTTTATCTTTTGAGTGTTTTCCAGGTTATTTGATACAAATTTTATTGTAGAATGTTCAGAAATGGTCGTGCTCATAGTGTTGTTAAATTATTGGGTAAAAGTAGAAAAAAATGTTGTTTTAAATGACGCTTCAAACAAAATTACGAGCAAATAAATGGTTTTAATTCCTCTAGTTTTTTGGTATCTTTGTAAGTGCATTTTAAAATTAAGACAATGAATAATATTCCCAGTGTGGATTTAGCCGACTTTGTTAGTGGGGATCCAAACAGAAAACAAAAGTTTGTGGACGAGATTGGTCGTGCTTATGAGGAAATTGGTTTTGTATCTTTAAAAAACCACTTCTTAGACGATCAGCTGGTTGATGAATTATATAAAGAGGTGAAGGCATTTTTTGCACTTCCTCTGGAGGATAAAAAGAAATATGAAATTGAAGGTTTGGGTGGTCAGCGTGGCTATGTTTCCTTCGGAAAAGAACACGCAAAAGGCAAAAAAGAAGGCGATTTAAAGGAATTCTGGCATTTTGGTCAGGAACCCGAAGCAGATGCCAATCTCATTGATGAATATCCTAAGAACATTCAGGTAAATGAGTTGCCCGACTTCAACAAAACAGGTATGGAAGCCTACAGAATGCTGGAGAAAACAGGTATTTACGTTTTACGTGCACTCGCACTATATATTGGTCTTGACGAGAACTATTTTGATTATTGGGCAAGCAACGGAAACAGTATTTTAAGACCCATCCACTACCCTCCTATTACTGAGGAACCCAAAGGTGCCGTAAGAGCAGGAGCTCACGGAGACATCAATTTAATTACACTACTGATGGGAGCCTCCACCGGCGGACTGCAGGTGTTGCGGAAAGACGGTGTTTGGATGGATGCGATTCCACAAGAAGACGAACTCGTCATCAATGTGGGTGATATGCTGGAGCGTCATACCAACAACAAATTGCGCTCTACGATTCACAGAGTCGTCAATCCGCCTAAAGAAGAATGGGACAAACCCCGCTACTCCATACCTTTCTTTATGCACCCACGCAGTGATATGCCTTTAAATTGTTTGCCTGAGTGTATTGATGAAACGCACCCAAAATCTTTTGATGACATCACAGCGGGAGAGTTTTTATATGAACGCTTAGTAGATATTGGCCTTATCAAAAAATAAATATTTTGGACTTAAAAGATCAATTAAAAAACTTATTTCCCGATCATGAAGAGTCAGATCCTGTTCAGGAAAGTGATGAAGGCACTGATCAACTTTGGCTACAGGACGACCCACTCCTATGTAAATATGAAAAACGAAAAGGAAAACCCATTACCATCATAGAAGGATATACCGGAGCAGATGCTGATTTTAAAATGCTGTCCAGAGATATAAAAACCACACTGGGGGTTGGCGGTAGTTTTAAAAAAGAAAAAATCATCATTCAGGGCGATTACCGTGACCGAATCATGGAAATGCTTAAAGCGAAAGGGTTTAAAGTAAAACGTGTGGGAGGTTAATAGGGCTTTTGGTTTATAGTTTCTTGTCTCTGGTTGACTTATTAATTATAGCGGTGGCTGAGCGGAGTCGAAGCCTTAGCGGTTTCAAAAATTAAATTTAATAAATGAAAATAGCAGCATCAGAGTTAATTTTGAATCCCAACGGGAGTGTTTACCATTTACAACTCCTTCCCGGTCAAGTGGCGGATACAGTCATCACCGTGGGCGACAGTGATCGTGTGGAAGAAATCACCAAACATTTTGACAGTATAGAGTTTACGGTTCAAAACAGGGAGTTCAAAACACAAACCGGTAATTACAAAGGAAAACGCATTACTGTGATTTCAACAGGTATCGGTACAGATAACATCGATATCGTTCTTAACGAACTCGATGCAGTAGTAAATATAGATCTGGAAAAAAGAGAAGTCAAAAAAGACCTTACATCCCTGGATATCATTAGAATTGGAACCTCAGGTTCCATCAATCAGGAAATACCTTTGGATTCTTTTTTATTGAGTGAAATGTCCATTGGTTTTGATAGTCTGATGCATTTTTATGAGTCAACCGGTGTGGAAGAAATGGATGCTACAAAAAAGTTTATGGAACACACCGGTTGGTTTTCCAAAAAATCAGAACCTTATGTCATTAAAGGTTCGAAAAATTTGATTGACAATTTTAAGTCTGATATGACTAAATCAGGTATAACGGCTACCAATATTGGTTTTTACGGTCCGCAGGGACGAGTACTTCGTTTACCGCTTCAAGACCCAACTATTAATAAAAAGCTGGCGTCATTTCAATACAAAGGACTCAACATTACCAATATGGAAATGGAAACAGCAGGAATTTACGGACTCTCTAAATTACTGGGACACCGTGCTATTTCTCTCAATGCATTGATTGCCAATCGCGTTACCGGGGAGTTTAGTCAGAATCCCAAAAAATTAGTTGAAACACTAATCGATTATGCACTTGAGCGTATATTAACCGTTTAAATAATAATGAAGAATTTCAAAATTGGTGGTGTACCCGAGCATTTTAACTTTCCCTGGTATTTAGCTCTCAAGGAAAAATCCTTTCAGAAACAAAATATTAATTTACGCTGGATTGATTACCCGGGTGGTACCGGTCAAATGAACAAAGCCTTGCGTAACAAAGAAATTGATATGGCAGTCATCCTCACCGAAGGTATTGTGCGTGACATCATCAATGGAAACGATGCAAAAATCGTTCAGGTGTTTGTGAAATCGCCTTTGATTTGGGGAATCCACGTCGCTAAAAATTCAGATTACCATACTGTCTCCGATTTAAAGGGAACTAAGGCGGCAATCAGTCGTTTTGGCTCCGGTTCTCATTTAATGGCCTTTATCAATGCTAAAAATCAAGATTGGGACATACAAACCGATTTAAAATTCAAAGTGATTGATGATCTTGAAGGAGCACTCACCGGACTTCCGGAAGGAAAAGGCGATTATTTTATGTGGGAAAAATTTACTACCAAACCCTATGTGGATCAGGGGATTTTTAGACGTGTGGGCAACTGCCCCACTCCATGGCCTTGTTTTGTGATTGCAGTGCGAAATGATGTCTTGGAAAATGAACCGGAAGCGGTCAAAGTTATTTTAGACATCATTAATGCAGAAACCAGGAAATTCAAAAGCATTCCAGATATTGATCTGTTACTATCAAAACGATACAAACAAAAAATAGATGATGTTCAGGAATGGCTTTCGTTAACACAATGGAGTCAGGAAAACATTAAGGCGACAGAACTTGAAGAGGTGCAGAATCGCTTACTTGAACTCAGGCTTATCGATAAAAAAGTGGCTTCTGAAAAAATAATTGCACACTTTTAAAAAAATAATTCAACCCACACGCAACCTTTTTAAAGCATTAACATCTATTTAGAAATAACCAATAAATTATGATGACTGTTTTATTAATTATCGGTGCTCTGGTTGCTTGTAATTTTCTGTTGTTACACTTTAGTTGTAATGATACCTCAGAATCTAAAACACCCGGCGAAGAATAAAAAATTAGCGTTTTAGTACTGTTATCACTCCCCCTTTACTTTTACCAGTTTATTTCATTTTTACCTTTTTCTTTCAAAAATCCATTTGCTTTGCTAAAATGTTTATTTCCAAACCAAAAGCCCCTGTTGGCACTCAATGGTGATGGATGCCCTGATGTTAAAATTAAATGTTTTTTTTCGTCAATGAGTTTTGCTTTCTTTTTGGCAAAACCACCCCATAGCAAAAACACAACACCTTCTTTTTCTTTTGAAATTGTTTCAATAACAGTATCAGTAAAAACTTCCCAGCCTTTGTTTTGATGGCTACCGGCTTGATGGGCTCTAACTGTAAGTGTAGCATTCAATAAAAACACCCCTTGGTCTGCCCAGCGTTCAAGATTACCACTCTCCGGAATGGGAATACCCAAATCCTGGTGAATTTCCCTGAATATATTTTGTAATGAAGGGGGCTTCAAAATC
>TARA_R110002072_G_scaffold116942_9_pt1 | contig 15083 bp, 8 predicted proteins | sample TARA_R110002072 | Tara Oceans TARA_R110002072 (sample SAMEA4397118) | marine metagenome | biome: Polar Biome; feature: [SRF] surface water layer (ENVO:00010504); material: water (ENVO:00002006), including particulate matter (ENVO:01000060) such as... | depth 5 m | reverse complement strand
ATCGGCTCGTCGATCGCCTATGCGCTGGCGCGGCAGGGCGCTCGGCTGGCGCTGTCGGGTTCGAACGGCAGCAAGCTGCGCACATTTCGCGAGCAGTTGATCGAGGAGGTCGGCGGCGATCATGTCGAGATCACCTGCAACCTCTCGGACACCACGCAGGTCGAGGAACTGGTCCCGGCCACCATCGACACGCTCGGCAAGATCGACATTCTGGTCAACAACGCCGGCATCACCCGCGACAATCTGGCGCTGCGGATGAAGGACGAGGAATGGGACGAGGTCATCAAGATCAACCTCGAAGCCTCCTTCCGGCTGATGCGCGCCGCCGCGCGGCCGATGATGAAGGCGCGCCACGGCAGGATCGTCTCGATCACCAGCGTGGTCGGCACCACCGGCAATCCCGGGCAGATGAACTACGCCGCCGCCAAGGCCGGTCTGACCGGCATGTCCAAGAGTCTGGCGCAGGAGCTCGCCAGCCGCGGGGTGACCGTCAACTGCGTCGCGCCCGGTTTTATCCGCACCGCGATGACCGGCGAACTGCCCGAGGCGCAGAAGGAGGCGCTCAACGCGCGCATCCCGATGGGCCGGATGGGCGAGGGCGAGGATATCGGTGCCGCGGTCGCCTATCTCGCCAGCGACGAGGCGAGCTACGTCACCGGGCAGACGCTGCATGTGAACGGCGGGATGGCGATGCTGGGCTGAGTTCTCGGCCTGCGGTGCCCCGCGGGTCGGTTTCGCTCGCTTTATCCCCAAGGAATCCTGCGCACTACAGGTTGAACCTTGCCCGGTCTGGCAGCCCCGCTAAGGTCGCGCTGACATATTCCGGCGCTGGTGGGGCGATTCCGGCCTGTCCCGCGCCCTTCAGAGGGACGATAGTCGATACCATGAAGGCCACCATCGAACGCGCGACGCTGCTGCGCTGCCTCTCCCACGTCCAATCGGTCGTGGAACGACGCAATACGATCCCGATCCTCTCCAACGTGCTCATCGAGGCTGGCAGCGACAGCTCGCTCAAGGTCATGGCGACCGATCTCGACCTCCAAGTGGTCGAACACATGGCCGCCGCCAGCGTCGACGATCCCGGCGCGATCACCGTTTCGGCGCATCTGCTGTTCGACATCGCTCGCAAGCTGCCTGAAGGCAGCCAGGTGAGCCTCGAAACGGCGCAAAACCGGATGGAGGTCAAGGCCGGGCGCAGCCGTTTCAAGCTGCCGACGCTCCCGCGGGACGATTTCCCGATGATCGTCGAAGGCGACCTTCCGACCAGCTTCGCGCTCCCCGCCAAGGTGCTGGCCGAAATGATCGACCGCACCCGCTTCGCGATCTCCACCGAGGAAACCCGCTACTACCTCAACGGCATCTTTCTCCACGTCTCGGACGAAGACCAGCCGGTGCTCAAGGCCGCCGCCACCGACGGTCACCGCCTCGCGCGCTTCACCCTGCCGCGCCCCGAGGGCGCCGAGGGTATGCCCGATGTCATCGTGCCGCGCAAAGCGGTCGCCGAACTGCGCAAGCTGCTCGAGGAAGCGATGGATAGCGACGTCCGGATCGATCTCTCGGCCAGCAAGATCCGCTTCAGTTTCGGCGGTACCGGCGCAGTGGTGCTGACCAGCAAGCTGATCGACGGCACCTTCCCCGACTACAGCCGGGTGATCCCGACCGGCAACGACAAGCTGCTCCGGGTCGATCCGCGCAGCTTCTTCCAGGGCGTTGACCGCGTTGCGACCATCGCCACCGAGAAGACCCGCGCGGTCAAGATGGGGCTCGAGAAGGACAAGGTGACGCTCACCGTCACCAGCCCCGACAACGGCACCGCGGCCGAGGAACTGTCGGCGGAATATTCCTCCGAACCCTTCGAGATCGGCTTCAACGCCGGCTATCTCAAGGATATCCTCAGCCAGATCGACAGCGACACGGTCGAACTCCATCTCGCCGATGCCGGCGCGCCGACGCTGATCCGCAAGAGCGAAGACGCGCCCGCGCTCTACGTGCTGATGCCGATGCGGGTGTGATCCCCGACCCGGCGAAGCAGCGCTTCGCCGGGTTTTCCCATCGGAACTGCTAGCCGATCTTCACCGAGATCTTGCCGAAGTGGCGGTTGGCTTCCTGATGGCGGAAGGCCTCGGCGAGTTCCGGCAGCGCAAAGGTGTCGCTGATGATGGGACGGATGCCATTGGCTTCGATCGCGGCGATCAGGTCGAGCTGCATCGCCCGGCTGCCCACCGTTAGCCCCTGTACCTTCAGGTTCTTCGAGAACAGCAGCGCGGTCTGGACCGGGCCGGCCATTCCGGCCAGCACCCCGAGCAGCGCGACATGGCCGCCGACCCTGGTCGCCAGCATCGACTGGTCGAGCGTGCCCGCGCCGCCGATCTCGACAACGCAGTCGACCCCGCGCCCGCCGGTCAGTTCCAGTGCCTTGGGGCCCCAGGCCTCGACCTCTTTGTAATTGATCAGATGATCGGCGCCGAGTTCCTTCACCCGCTCGAGCTTTTCGTCGGAGGAACTGGTGGCAATCACCGTCGCGCCCGCCGCCTTGGCCAGCTGCAGCGCGAAGATCGAGACCCCGCCGGTGCCCTGGACCAGCACGGTGTCGCCCGGCTTGAGCGAATAGTCGACGAACAGCGCGCGCCAGGCGGTCACCCCGGCGCAGGTCAGGGTCGCCGCCTCGGCATGCGAAAAGCCGGTGGGGGCGCGGGTGAAGGACGCGGCCGACGCGGTCACGCTCTCGCGCGCGTAGCCGTCGATCCCGTCACCCGGAACGCCGGTAAAGGCGGACCTGAGAGGTGCGCCATCGAGCCATTCGGGGAAGAAGGTGCTGACGACGCTGTCGCCGACTGCAAATTCGGTCACGCCATCGCCTACCGCGGTGACCTCGCCCGCACCGTCGGACATCGGGATCCGGCCCTGTGGGGACGGGATCATGCCCCTGACCACCGCATAATCGTGGTAATTCAGCGAGCTGGCTTTCAAGTCTACCGTGATTTCGCCGGGGCCGGGATCCCTGGTCTCGGCGATATCGACATATTCGAGCGCTTCGAGCGTGGAGGGCGCCGCGCCGGTGCGGATGGCCTTCATTCTGCGGCCTCCGCCAGTTCGACCCGCTGCGGACCACGGATCAGCCCGCCGGGCGTGGCCCCGGTCCATGCGCCCTCGCGGAAGGTGACCGCGCCGTGTTTGATCGTCGCAACATAACCCTCGGCCTTCTGCAACAGCCGCTTGCCCCCCGCGGGCAGGTCGAAGGCGAGCCAGGGCTTGCCCAGCTTGAGCCGCTCGAAATCGATGATGTTGAGATCGGCGAGATAGCCGGGCGCGATGATGCCGCGGTCCTCGAGCCCGTAGAGCCGCGCGGTGTCGGCGCATTGGCGCTTGATCGCGTTCTCGAGCCCGATCGTCCCGCGCGACCGGTCGCGCACCCAGTGCTGGAGCATGAAGGTGGGCGAGGCGGCGTCGCAGATCGTCCCGCAATGCGCCCCGCCGTCGGAGAGCGAATTGACCGTGTCGGAATCCTGCTGGAGCGTCTCGAGGAAGTCGAGATTGCCGTCGGCGTAATTGAGGATCGGCAGGTAGATGAAGCCCTTGCCCTCGTCGCTGCAGAGCAGGTCGTAGGCGTATTTCTCGCCCGGTTTGCCCGCCCCTTCCGCGCGCGCGGAGATGCTTTCGTCGGGCTGGGGTTCGTAGTCGAAATCGGGGTCCATCTGGTATTGCATCGCCCAGCCGCCACAGACCACCATCACCAGCGGGAGGATATCCTGATTGACCTGCGACAGGTCGTTCTCCTCGGCCAGCATCTGCGCCTTGAATTCGGGGTCGAGCAGCTTCGCGCGCTGTTCCTCCCAGGGGAGCGCCTCGATCGCCTGGAAGCTGGGGCGGAAGCGGAACGGGTGGACGGTTCCCTGCCACGCCATCACGATGCCGTTGCCGCGCAGCGCGATCTGCGCGACGATGTTGGCGCCATTATCGTTCTCGGCGCGCATCGCGGCGATCTGTTCGTCGAGCGGCATTTCCTTGGCGATCGATTGCAGCGCGGCGAAGGTGACGGGGAGGCCGGTCTCGCGGCTCATCTTGCCCATCCAGCCGAATTCGTCCCACTCGCGCTTCATGTCGCTGGCCATCTCGAACACGCCGTGCCCGGCGCGGCCCATCGCGCGGCCGATTTCGATTAATTCCTCGGCGGTGGCGGTGGTGCCCGGGACGACCTCGCCATCGATATCGCGATGGATCACCGTGCGGCTGGTCGAAAAGCCCAGCGCCCCGGCGCGCACGCCTTCCTCGACGATCTGTGCCATCCGCGCGATGTCGTCGGCGGTGGGGACCGCGCCGGGCCGCTCGCGCTCGCCCAGCACATAGGCGCGCACCGCGCCATGCGGGACATGGGTGGCGACATCGACCGTGCGCGGCAGTTCCTCGAGCGCGTCGAGATATTCGGGGAAGCTCTCCCATTTCCAGGTCATGCCTTCGGCCAGCGCGGTGCCGGGGATGTCCTCGACCCCCTCCATCAGCCCGATCAGCCATTCGTGCTGGTCGGGCCGCGCGGGCGCGAAGCCGACGCCGCAATTGCCCATCACCACGGTGGTGACGCCGTGCCAGCTCGAGGGCGCCATTTCCTGGTCCCAGGTCGCCTGGCCGTCGTAATGCGTGTGGATGTCGACGAAGCCCGGCGTGACCAGATGCCCGCCTGCGTCGATTTCCTCGGCGGCGTCGCCGGTCACCGTGCCGACCTGCGCGATCAGGCCGTCCCTGATGGCGATGTCTCCGGTAAAGCTCTTGTCCCCGGTGCCATCGACGATGGTGCCGTTGCGAATGATCAGGTCGAATGCGGGCATATTGTGCTCCTCTCTCCGCGGAGGAAGGTTCCACATTGCAACCGATGAGTCCAGACGCTTGTCGCCGGCGCTAGGTCAGGCCGTGCTGCTCCCGCGCTCGGGCATCCGGACGAACAGCAGCATGGTCAGCCCGATCAGGAACAGGATCGAAATCGAGGCCATGCCGATCCGCTGATCGGTGAACCACAGCGTGAAATACTGGACCAGCAGCGGCCCCATCCACACGGTGATCGTCCCGGCGATCGCGTAGAGCCCGAAAAACTCGCCGCTGCGCCCGGGCGGAGCCAGCGTGACGAGCATCGAGCGGCTCGAGGAGAGGCTCGCGGTGGCGGCGACCGCGACCACGCTGATGAGCGAGAGATAGACGATATCGGACAGCGTCTGGAATGCCAGTCCGTCCCACACGGTGTAATTCTCGATCAGCCCGAAGCCGAGGCTGTCGCGGGTGATGCTCAATTGCGCGCTAAGGGCCAGCATCATCGCGGCGATCTCGACCACCAGCGCGCGCTTGACCCCGATGCGCGTGTCGAGCCAGCCCCCGAACAACCCGCCGCAAAAGGCGCAGGCCGAGGCGAAGATCGCGTAGCAGAGCATCTCGAGAAAGCCCCAGCCCAGGAACAGCGCGACATAGACCGCGCCCAGAGCCAGCAGCGCCGCCATCGCATCGGCATAGAACATGCGGGCGACCAGGAACTTCATCAGCTCGCGGTATTTGGCCGCCTCGCGCAGGGTTCGCAGCACGCTGCGGGCGCCGTCGACCAGCGCCTTGCGCCAGCTCGCCCCGGGCACGCCGGGATCCCTGGCGTGGCGGAAGAAGTAGATCGAGAACACAGCCAGCCACACGCCGCAGATCGGGCCGGCGAGCCGCATGTGCTCGAATGCGCCGATATCGATCCCGAACAGCGGCGCTGCGAAGGGCCAGCCGGTCAGCGCGGGGAGGACGAACAGCACTACCAGAGCGATGAAGATCAGCGTCGCCGCCAGATTGCCGAGCCCGAGGCCGAGCCCCGAGATCATCGAGAGACGGTCGGGTCGCCCCGCGACGCTGAGCATCGCGTTGTGCGTGACCTCCGAATAGGTGAAGGCGACATAGGCGATCACCAGCAGCGCCATGATCGCCGGGATCGGCAGGCCCTGACCGCCGGGCATGGCGAACCACAGCAGGCTCGAGCTCACCGCGATCGTGGTGAGCGCGACCGCGAGGACGGGCTTGAGCCGCCCGCCGCGGTCGAGAGCGGCGCCGAGGAAGGGCGCGGTCAGCGCGGCGATCATGCCCGCCCATTTGGTGACCGAAGCGATCGTCGCCTGCCCCTGCGCATTGGCGGTGGCGAGCGCGGTCTCGGGGTCGAGATCGTCGAGCACCCCGCTCGCGAGCAGGTCCGCGCCGATGATGTCGCGCGCGAAATAGGGCGCGAAGACATAGATGACGATCAGGATGTAATAGGGATTACGCGCCCATTCGAACACCGCCCAGGCGAAGCCGGGCCGGTCGAGCGCGCCGCCTTCGCCATGGGCGGCGCGGGAGCCTGTCTGGGGAGCGGGAGGGAATTGACTCGAGATCGGCCTGACAAGCGGATCCGGCTGCGCTGACTCCATCGAACTCCCAACGATCTTGGCCGGCGTTGAGCCGCCGTGCCTTGGCTTATGCCGCGCGCTGCCGCTCCGCCTCGGTATCCGGGGCGTCGAGGAACGCGCGCAGACAGGCTACGCTTTCGTCGCCATGCGTCAACAGGAACAGGTGCCCGCCGCCCTCGACGATCTCCAGCCGCGAGTTGCGGATCGCGGCGGCGAGGATCCGGCCATTGATCGGTGCGACGAGATTGTCGTCGGCGCCCATCATGATCAGCACCTCCTTGTCGAGGAGAGGCAGTGCGGGGAGGCTGCTCCAGCCCACCATGGCGAGCAGTTGATAGGCAAAGCCAACCGGGGAGGGCGGGGTGAGCCTGCCGATATGCTCGGCCTTGCTGCCCGGGCGCCTGGCCATATCCCCGTAGAGCGACAGGAACAGCTCGTTCATGAAGTCGGGATCGGCGTAGCGGCCCGGATCGACCATCTTGCTCAGAATGGCAGGGTCGCCCGGCACCATCGGCATACCGGCGGTGGTCGCGACCAGCACGAGGCGGCGCGTGCGCCCGGGGTGCTGGAGCGCAAATTGCTGCGCGATCGCGCCGCCCCAGCTGATCCCCATCACGTCGACCTCATCCAGCCCCAGCCGGTCGAGGACCCGGGTCGCGGTCCAGCTGATGGTGGCGGGGTTGTAGGGTACCGAAGGATCGGGGCTTTCGCCGGTGCCCGGCATGTCGAACATCACGAATCCGCGCTCGGTCAGCCGCTCGGCTAATGCGGAGACCGCCTCGATATTCGCGCCGATGCCGTTGAAGAACAGGATCGGCGGATGATCGGAAGGCTCGTCCAGCCGCCAATGCGCCACGCGCAGGCTACGGCCGCCGGCCTCGACCATCTCGATGGTGGCGGTCATGGGTTTCGTCCGGGATCTGGGCACGCGGGGTTCCTGTCTTGCGGGTTCATGCGGCCCCATCGGCCAATCAGTCGCGCGCGGCAATCATGCTGGCGATGTCGACGAATTTCTCGCGCGGGGAGCCTTCGCGCGCGGCGGCGATCTCGGCCTCCTCGATTTTCTTCCAGTCGCTGAAGGTGACCACCTCGAGCCCGCGCGCTTCGGCCAGCTCGTCGAAGCCTTCGCGCCCCCGCTTGTCTGCGCCGGCACCGATATCCGCGGCGACCAGATCCACCACCGCATAGCCATCGGGCCGGTTGGTCCCGATCGTGCCAGATGGGCCGCGCTTGGCCCAGCCGACGCAGTAGAGACCGGGCGCAATACGGCCATCCTCGTTGGAAAAGTGGCCGCTGCGCTCGTCGAACGGCACGTCGGGTATGGGGGTGGTGCGATAGCCGATGCAGCTGACCACCAGTTCGGCCGGCAGCTCGTAGATTTCGCCGGTACCGATCGGGCGCCCGCCCATGACCGCGGTGCGCTCGACCTGCACCGCGCGGACCTTGCCGTCTTCGCCCAGCAGGGCTTTTGGACTGGCGTAGAAATCGAAATGGATGGCGACCGGCATCGAGCTGCGCTCGCTTTCCGGAATTGCCGCGAAGCTGCGCAGATGCGTCACCGATTTGCGCAGTCCGGGTTCGAGGATGGCGTCTTCGTCGATCGGCGGCAGATCGGCGGGGTCGACCAGCGGACTGGCGCGTTCGAGCTCGCCCAGCTCGCCCAGTTCCCTTGGGGTCATCATGATATTGTGCGGCCCGCGGCGACCCAGAATGGTGATGGTCTCTATCCCGCTCGCCCTGAGCCGATCGAGCGCATGCGCAACGATGTCCGAAGCCGTGAATTCGCGTTGGGTCTTGGCCAGGATCCGCGCCACGTCGAGCGCGACATTGCCCATGCCGATCACCACCGCGTGCCTGCCCGACAGATCGGGGTCGAGAGCGGCGAATTGCGGATGGCCGTTGTACCAGCCGACGAAGGCGGCGCTGCCGAAGACATTGGCGAGGTCGTCGCCCTCGAGTCCCAGCGGGCGGTCTTCGGGCGCGCCCGTTGCCAGGATCACCGCATCGTAGAGCGCCTGCAGTTCGCCCACGCTGACGTGTTCGCCGACGGCGACATTGCCGACGAAGCGGACATGATCGGTGAGCGCGGTTTTTTCGTAGCGGCGCGCGACGCCCTTGATCGACTGGTGGTCGGGCGCCACGCCGGTCCGGATGAGGCCGAAGGGCACCGGCAGCCGGTCGAAGATATCGACCCGGACCGCGTCGCCCCAGCGCTTCTGGGCCGCCTCCGCCGTGTAGTAGCCGGCAGGTCCCGAACCGATGATCGCAATATGGCGCATGCTCGACCCTCCGCTCGCGAACATGGCCCCGCGGCCAACCGCTGGCAAGCGCAACGGTGTGCTGCGCATGGTTATGCATTCGTCAAGAATTAGCGATTAGGGCGGGTCTCAAGAACAACGGTTCGCGACCGGCAGCATACAAATCAGGAGGCCTTGGCACATGGCCATGGGCGGTTTTTTTTCGCGTGTTTCACGCAATGCAGGAGCGAACGACGGGGCGGGGGCGATGCAGCAGGTCGTTCCCATCGCGAACGATGATGCCGTGCGCCGGCTCGAACTGCTCGACACCTTCGAAAAGGCCGGGCTCGGCTGGTTCTGGGCGACCGATGCCAACGGCCGGCTGACCTATCTGACCCGCTCCGCCTGCGAAGCGCATGGCTGGGCGCCCGACGATATCATCGGCACACCGCTGACCGAGCTGTTCACCACCGATACCGACGGCGCCGACGAGCGCGAAGGTCGCCCGCTCGCTTTCCTGCTCGGCGCGCGCAATTCGATCTCCGAACTGCCGGTGTCGGTCAAACGCGCCAAAGAGACCACCTTCTGGGAGATCGCCGGCAAGCCGCAGCACGACGATGCGGGCGAATTCACCGGTTACCGCGGCAGTGCGAAGAACATCACTTCGAGCCGCGAGAAGCAGCGCGACGCCGAGCGCATGGCGCAGTTCGATTCGCTCACCGGCCTGTCGAACCGTCGCCGCATGGAGACGCGGCTCGACAAGACGCTCAAGTCCTACCGCAATTCCAAACAGTGCTGCGCTTTGATGATGCTCGATCTCGACCGCTTCAAGCAGGTCAACGATACGCTGGGTCATCCGGCGGGCGATGAATTGCTCAAGCAGTTCGCGGCGCGGCTGCAGCAGATGGTCGGCCATATGGGCGACATCGGCCGCGTCGGGGGCGACGAGTTCCAGATCATGCTGCCCGATATCGACGATCGCGGGGTGCTCGGCGATCTCAGCAGCCAGCTGATTCAGATGCTCTCGCAGCCCTATTCGATCAACGGCCTGCGCGCGATCGTCGGGACTTCGATCGGCGTGGCCATTGCGCCTTACGACGGCCTAGATTCGGAGGAGATCGTCAAGGCCGCCGATCTGGCGCTCTATGCTGCCAAGGGGAGCGGGCGGGGCAAGTACCGCTTCTATTCGAGCGATCTCAAGGACGGTGCCAATCACCGCCGCCAGGTCGAAGAGGATCTGCGCGACGCGCTCGTCAAGGACGAGATGGCGATGCATTACCAGCCGATCATCGACGTCAACACCAACAAGGTGTCGTGTTTCGAGGCGCTGATGCGCTGGGAGCACCCCGACAAGGGTAATATTCCGCCCGCCGAGTTCATCCCGGTTGCCGAAGAGATCAACGAAATCAAGGCGCTCGGCGATTGGGCGCTGGAACGGGTGTGCCGCGACGCCGCTGCCTGGCCGGTACCGCTGCGCGTCGCAGTCAATGTCTCGGCGATCCAGTTCGTCCATGACGATTTTTCCGCCATCGTCGAGCGGGTGCTCAAGGCCACCGGTCTCGACCCCAACCGGCTCGAGCTGGAAATCACCGAATCGGTATTCCTCGGCGACACCGGGCGAACCCAGCGGATGTTCGAAGAACTCAAGGCGATCGGCGTCAGGCTGGCGCTCGACGATTTCGGCACCGGCTATTCCTCGCTCAGCTATCTGCGCACCGCGCCCTTCGACAAGATCAAGATCGACCAGAGCTTCGTGCGCGGTGCCACCGAGTCCGGCAACAACAACCGCGCGATCATGAGCGCGATCGTCGGCCTGGCCGATGCGCTGGGCATGCAGACCGTGGCCGAGGGGGTCGAGACCAAGGACGAACTCGAACTGGTCAAGCAGCGCGGGGCAAGCCATGTCCAGGGCTATATCTTCTCCGCCGCCATGCCCAATGACGAGGTCCTTGCGCGGCTCGAAAGCAATTCGCTCGAATACGAAGCGCGCGGGCCGGAGAAATACCGTGCGGATCGCCGCACCGTTTTCCGCCGGATCGGAGTGATCATCGAGGATTGCCGCTACCGTGCGGTCATGCGCAATCTGTCGAAGACCGGAGCGATGATCGAAGGTCTGGCAGAAGTCCCGCTCGGTACGGAATGCGTGCTCGATCTGGGCGGCGGCCAGCTTGCGGTCGCCACGGTCCGGCGCTCACGCGGGGCGGTCCAGGGGGTGGAGTTCGAAAATCCGCTGATCAGCGACGGCGCCGAGGGCTGGTGCACGCGTCACCGCGTCTCGCCCTACGAGATCGAGGCCGCGGGCCGGCCTCTCGCCGCTCTGCCGCAGGATGCCTACACCATGCTGTTCGGCGAGCAGAAGCCGGTCGATGCACTCGAGCGAAAATTCGTCGAGGTCGAAGTCGGCCCCCCGCGGGCGATCACGGGTACACGTCACGCCGCCTGATCGGGCGCTCTGAACGAGGGGTGCCTTATCGAAAAGCTAACCATTGGCGCTTACTTCCAGCAAGGCTCGTTGATAGCCTGAAAGCCGGTTCGAAGAGACCCCGCGAGCACCCGAGTCACATCGCAGGAAGGCTGACGGACCATGGGGGCGATCCCCTTTTCCGAATTTTTCAAGACACGCCAGAGCGCCGCCCCCTCGTCCTTGGAGGCTGCGGCAGACGCCGTGGCCGGTCCCGGACCGGTCGCTCTGGTCGATCACGAGAAGCTCGCGCTCGTCGAACAGCTCGAAGCCAGCGGCGCCAGCCTGTTCTGGTCCACCGATGCGCGGGGCCGCATCGCCTACCTCAGCCCTTCGATCCCGGTCATGTTCGGGCTCGCTTCCGATGAGCTGCTGGGCGATCCGCTGCAGGCGCATTTCGTGCCCGCGGATGGCGAGGCCGACGGCCGTTCGCTCGGGCTCAAACTGGCAACGCGCAAATCCTTCGCCAACCTCACCGTGCGGTCGGTCCGGGACTCGGTCGATCTGGTGCTGCGCCTGTCGGGCAAGCCGCATTACGACGGCCTGGGCGAGTTCCTCGGTTTCCGCGGCACCGGATTCGACATCACCGAAGAATTCCGCGGCGAGGAAGAGGCGGCGCGGCTGGCCCGGTTCGACTCGCTGACGGGGCTGGCGAACCGCCACCGGATGGAGCAGCGGATCGAATCCACCCTGGCGGCGTTCCGCGCCGCCAAGCGGCAGGCGGCGATCCTGATGCTCGACCTCGACCGCTTCAAGCAGGTCAACGACACGCTGGGCCATGCCGCGGGCGACCAGCTGCTCCAGCAGGTCGCCGAGCGGCTCCGCGCGGTGGTGGCGGGGCGCGGCGAGATCGGCCGGCTGGGGGGCGACGAATTCCAGCTGCTGATTCCCGACATGGACGACCGCGGCGAGCTGGGCGAGCTGGCCAAGAAGATCATCGCGATGATCTCGCAGCCCTATTCGGTCGAGGAGGGGCGTTGCACCATCGGCTGCTCGGTCGGCATCGCGATCGCTCCTTACGACGGGGTCGAGCGCGACGAACTGACCCGCGCCGCAGATCTGGCGCTCTACGCCTCGAAGAACGGCGGGCGCGGCCAGTTCCGCTTCTACGCCGCCGATCTCGAACACGAAGCGCGGCTGCGCAAGCGGATGGAAGAGGATCTGGCGCAGGCGGTCGAAAGCGGGCATTTCTCGCTCGAATACCAGCCGCAGGTCGCGCTGGCGGACAACCGCGTCGTCGGGCTCGAGGCGCAATATTGCTGGCAGGACGAGGAGCGCGGCCGGGTCACCCCGGAGACCTTCCTTCCGGTCGCCGAGGGCAGCCGGTTGATCGTCCCGATCGGCGAATGGGCCTTGCGCAAGGCCTGCGAGGACGCTCTCGGCTGGCCGGCAAGCCTGCGCGTGGCGGTCGATATCTCCCCGGTCCAGTTCTTCGCCAACGGTTTTGCCACGATGGTCGCCGAAGTGCTCGAGCAGACGGGGCTGGATCCCGCCCGGCTCGAACTCGAGCTGCGCGAATCGATCCTCCAAGGCGATCCCGTGGCAGTCGACACCGCGCTGTCCGCGCTGTTCAAGCTCGGGGTGCGCCTCACAATCGACGAGTTCGGCACCGGCTTCACCTCGCTCGGCTATCTGCGCCGGGCACCGTTCACCGCGGTCAAGATCGGCGCGGGCTTTTTCGAGAGCTCCGTACGCCACGAGCATGGCGATATGGGGATGGTCCGCGCGATCGCCGCGCTGGCTGAGGCGCTTGGGATGGAGACCCATGCGACCGGGGTCCATGCGCTCGGACTGCTCGAGAAATTGAAGACGCTCGGCGTTGCCGGGGCGCAGGGCTTCGTGTTTTCCGAAGCGCTTGCTGCGCCGCAGGTGCTGGAGGAAATCGCGCGCGGCGAATGGCTTCTCGCGCCCACCGACAGCGGCAGCCAGCGCGCGACCCGGCGCACCGTGTTCCGCAAGGTCGGGGTGATCCACGAGGATCACTATTACGAGGTGACGCTGCGCAACCTCTCGCGCAGCGGGGCGATGATCCAGGGGTTGTGCGACGTTCCGGTGGGGACCGCCTTCGTGCTCGACTTCGGGCAGGGCCAGCTGGCGGTCTGCACCGTCACCCGGACGATGGACGACACGCAGGGGGTCGAGTTCGAACAGCCGCTGGTCGACGACGGCGCGGGCGGGCTGTGCACGCGGGCGCGCGTCAGCCCCTACGAACTCGCCGCTGCGGGCGCCCCCCTGCAGGCGCTGCCGCCCGGCAAGTCGATCGCCGGCGAAGCACCGCGCAGCTATCCGCAGTTCAAGCTGGCGAACGAGACCGCGGCGCAATCGCTCCGCAGCGACTGAGCACCGCCCCAATCTGCCGCTTGGCGCGCGGTGCCAGCGCGGCTATGCGCGGGGGCGATGACCGACCTTTCCAAGATCCGCAATTTTTCCATCATCGCGCATATCGATCATGGCAAGTCCACGCTCGCGGACCGGCTGATCCAGCATTGCGGGGGCCTCACCCTGCGCGAGATGAGCGAGCAAGTCCTTGATAACATGGACATCGAGCGCGAGCGCGGGATCACCATCAAGGCCCAGACGGTCAATCTTCGCTACACCGCCGAGGATGGCGAGACCTATCATCTCAACCTCATGGACACCCCCGGCCATGTCGACTTCGCCTATGAGGTCTCCCGCTCCCTCGCCGCCTGCGAGGGCGCGCTGCTGGTGGTCGACGCGGCGCAGGGGGTCGAGGCGCAGACGCTCGCCAATGTCTACCAGTCGATCGAGCACGACCACGAGATCGTCCCGGTGATCAACAAGATCGATCTCCCCGCCGCCGACCCCGACAAGGTCAAGGCCGAGATCGAGGACATCATCGGCCTCCCCGCCGACGACGCGGTGCTCACCAGCGCCAAGTCCGGCATCGGCATCGCCGAGGTGCTGGAAGCCGTGGTCAAGCGCATCCCGCCCCCCGTCGGCGACCGCGACGCACCGCTCAAGGCCATGCTGGTCGATAGCTGGTACGACCCCTATCTCGGCGTGGTCATCCTCGTGCGGGTGATCGACGGCGTCCTCAAGAAGGGCCAGGGCGTGCGCTTCATGCAGGGCGGCACGCAGCATCTGATCGACCGCGTCGGCGCCTTCACCCCCAAGCGCGTCGAGCTGCCCGAGCTGGGCCCGGGCGAGATCGGCTTCATCACCGCGCAGATCAAGGAGGTCGAGCAGGCCCGCGTCGGCGACACCATCACCACGGTCAAGGGCGGCGCGGTCAAGGCGCTGGCGGGCTACAAGGAAGTCCAGCCGGTGGTGTTCTGCGGGCTGTTCCCGGTCGACGCCGCCGAGTTCGAGAAGCTGCGCGAGAGCATCGGCAAGCTCCGCCTCAACGACGCCAGCTTCTCCTACGAGATGGAAAGCTCCGCCGCGCTGGGCTTCGGCTTCCGCTGCGGGTTCCTCGGCCTGCTGCATCTGGAGATCATCCAGGAGCGGCTGACCCGCGAATACGATCTCGACCTCATCACCACCGCGCCCAGCGTGGTCTACCGCATCGCGCTGGGCCACACCAAGAACGAGGACGCCAAGGTCATCGAGCTGCACAATCCGGCCGATTACCCCGACCCCAGCCGGATCGAGATGATCGAGGAGCCGTGGATCAAGGCGGTGATCTACACCCCCGACGACTATCTCGGCTCGATCCTCAAGCTGTGCCAGGACCGCCGCGGGATCCAGACCGATCTGACATACGTCGCCGGCCGCGCGCAGGTGACCTACGAGCTGCCGCTCAACGAGGTGGTGTTCGACTTCTACGACCGGCTGAAAAGCATCAGCCGCGGCTACGCCAGCTTCGATTACGAGCAGATCGGGCTGCGCGAGGGCGACCTGGTCAAGATGAGCATCCTCGTCAACAACGAGCCGGTCGATGCGCTCAGCCTGATTGTCCACCGCGCGGTTGCCGAGGAGCGCGGCCGCGGGATGTGCGAGCGCCTCAAGGACCTGATCCCGCGCCAC
>TARA_R110002072_G_scaffold9518_26_pt1 | contig 15084 bp, 8 predicted proteins | sample TARA_R110002072 | Tara Oceans TARA_R110002072 (sample SAMEA4397118) | marine metagenome | biome: Polar Biome; feature: [SRF] surface water layer (ENVO:00010504); material: water (ENVO:00002006), including particulate matter (ENVO:01000060) such as... | depth 5 m | reverse complement strand
GGGCGATCCAGCGCCCCCGCCAACCTCGTCGCCAACGCCTTGCGCAAGCCCGACAAGCGGGCTAGAGGCGCGCCTTCCCAAACCGGGTATGCGGAGCGGTGGCCGAGTGGTCGAAGGCGCACGCCTGGAAAGTGTGTATAGGTCAAAAGCCTATCGTGGGTTCGAATCCCACCCGCTCCGCCACTACCCTGCTCAGGCCAATCCGATCCCGGCTGGAATGCGCTAAAAATCTTTACAATTCTGGGGTTTCTGGCTTCTATACCGTCCGAACCCGTCGACCCTTAGCTGAATGAAAGTGGGGTTGATTGGGGGGATCGGATGCTTACGGACAAGGCAGTTCGCGCTGCGCATGTCAGAGGTAAGGCCTACAAGCTAGCCGACAAAGTTGAGAACCCTGCTGTCGATAGGAAAGATGCGCCAAAGCCCCTGCCGCTGTCGAAGCGATCCCCGCCTTGTTTGCCGGCGCGGCGACCCTTGCGTTGATGGGTGATGTCGACTGGGCCGGAGCCTCGCCCGTCAACCGATTTCGATGAAGCTTTTATCGCCAATCCAATTAAGTCCATCGCGATGCCAGCAAGCTCCAAGTTCTCCCCCCAATCCAGTCGAGCCTTTGTTCGCAGCGCGTCGTCGGCGGTAAGACCCAGAATTACAGGCTTGATCGCTAATTTCACAGCTTGCTGGCTTGTTCGCCGTTTTTGCGCTCCTTCCGCACACCTGCGAAACTCATGCCGCTATTCTGAAGCAACACCCGGGTAGTCTGCGCCGAAGACCGCAACACGAAAGTCGCGATGCAGTGCGTTGTCAAAAGGAATTTTCTGCGTAGCGAAGACAACTACCATGTTCTGCCTCGGGTCGACCCAAAACAGCATAGAAGGCAAGCCGTCCCAGAAGAATTCGCCAACCGTCCCCCTGTTTTCCTCAGGCGACAGAGGCGGCGCGGTGCGTACGAAGAAGTCGAAGCCGAAGCCTCCCGCTCCCTTGCTGGGAAGCCATGAGCGGTCTTCCTGCGATATCCGTGGATCGAGCATATCGGTGGACATGAGGCGTATGGTCGCTGGGCGCAGGATGCGGCGACCGTCCAACTCGCCTTCGTTCAGCAGCATGCGAGCAAATCGCATGTAATCGTCGACCGTTGTGACAATGCCCGAACCGCCCATCGTCATCGGCTTTCCCGAGAAGTTCGCGTCGAGCCATTGCTCGCGCGGCATGGGATCCAGCGTGCCGTTCTCGCCGGCGACGTATATGCGGGCCAGCCGGTCGAGATCGTCGCTGTCGCGCCTCCAGCCGCTGTCGGTCATATGGAGCGGCGCGAATATGTGGGCGGCCACGTACTCGTCGAATGCCATTCCCGACAACATTTCGACGAGCCGTGCCTGCACATCGACGCTCGCCGAATAAATCCAGCGGGTGCCCGGGTCGGCGCGCAGCGGGACCTTTGCCATCTTCGCGGAAAATTCCGCGAGCGTGTTTTCGGCCGAGAGCGGTTCGAGCTCCGCCCAGACCCTGTCCGCCGGTTCATCCGAATCGCCGTAGGTGAAGCCCGCCGTATGGCGCAGCACGTCGCGGACGGTGGGCGGGCGCGAAGGATCGCGCAGCACCAGGCTGCCATCGCTGGCGACGCCGGTTGCAACCTTCAAATAGTGGTATTCGGGAAGGTGCCAGTAGAGCGGGTCGTCGAGTCCGAACTTACCCTGCTCCCAAAGCTGCATCAGGGCCACGCCCGTCACCGGTTTGGTCATAGAGAAAATCTGTACGAGGGTATCGCGCGCGAATGGGCGGTTGTGTTCGCGCGAAGCCAATCCAGCGCTCTCGAAGCAGACCTCGCGCCCGTCCTTCCAGATCAGGGAAGAGGCCCCGGCGGTTCGGTCGTCGGCAACCGCCTGATCGAGAAAGCTGCCAATCGCCGCGCAATTCGGAGCGAATGAGGCCGGAGCCGCGTTCGAAATCGGGACTGTTGCACAGGCAGTCAGCCCGAAGGCGCTCACCAGAGCCAAAGCTAATTTTGCCATTGCTCGCATTACTCCGTCCGTCGATAGGCGTTTATAGGGTCGTGTGCAGATATCGGTCGTTTTATACTAGTATACCCTGACGTTTACACCCGACCGCTAAATCCATTTGAAGGCATAGTGAAGAAGGTCGGCGGGGCGATTATCTCTACGTCAGATACGGACCTACTATTTCGGACGGACAGGTCCAACCGATGCGCTCGGTGCCTTTGCTCGAACTGAGTTCGCAACGTCGCTCGGCACTCGAGAAATCTTGGAAGCGTGTCATGGCCTCGCTGCCGAGTTTCGGTAGGTCGAGAAGGCGATGGGCGGCATCAGGACGTGCACGATCCTGCCTGGTAGCACGGTTAGGCCGCGCGCGCCGACCGCTTCGGCATCGGTCGTCTGGACCTTGTCTGTATCCCTCACCAGGACGCGAACGCGCGCATCGAGCTGCGTTGCATCCACGATATTGTCGTCGCCTCCAAGAGCCTGCAACAGCTGTGGCGAGAGCTTGGCCTCGCGCCGCGCGGCGGTTTTTCCTGCTGGCGCAGGGGAGAGCGCCGGGGCAACTGCGCCGCTCCCCATGGCATCGCTGATCTCCATCGCCACCGAATCGGCGATCGGGCCTAGAACCACCTGAACAGCCTTGTCCGACGGGCAGATAACGCCGCGCGCGCCGAGTGCCTTCAGCTTTGCTTCGTCGATTGCGGACTGGTCCGATACGATGAGCCGCAAGCGCGTAGTACAGGCCTCTACCCGCTCCAGATTGCCCGCACCGCCCAGTGCGGCGAGAAAGGCAGCGCCGCGTCCTCCGGCATCGCCCGTAGCGACCACAGCGGGGCTTTCCTGCTCGTCGTCGCGGCCCGGCGTCTTGAGGTTGAACCGGCGGATGACGAAACGGAACAGCGCGTAGTAGATCAGCGCATAGGCCGCCCCGATAGGAAGCAACAGCAGGGGGCGCGTGGCCTTGCCGTAGCCGAGCACATAGTCGAACAGCCCTGCGGAGAAGCCGAAACCCAGCTTGACGCCCAGCGCATCCATCAGCGCCATCGAGATTCCCGTCAGGATGGCATGGATCGCGTAGAGCACCGGCGCGAGGAACATGAAGGTGTATTCGATCGGCTCGGTCACGCCGGTGAGGAAGCTCGTGAGGCCGAGGCTCAGCATCAGGCCGCCGACGATCTTGCGCCGTTCGAGCTTCGCCTCGTGATACATGGCGAGGCACGCGGCGGGCAGGCCGAACATCATTACCGGGAAGAAGCCCGCCATGAACGCGCCAGCAGTGGGATCGCCCGCGAAGAAGCGCCGCAGATCGCCGGTGGTGCCCTGATAATCGCCGATCACGAACCAGGCGACGTTGTTGATGATGTGGTGCAGGCCGGTAACCAGCAGCAGGCGGTTGAGCACACCATACGCGAACAGGCCCAAGCCCCCCGCGCCGGTAATCGCGCGGCTGGCGCTATCGACGCCGTCGTTGATGTATTCGTAGCCGAGGCCGACTGCGGCCGCCATCACCAGCCCCGCAAAGCCCGCGGCGATCGGCACGAAGCGGCGGCCGCTGAAGAACGCCAGGTATTCCGGCAGTTGCACCGTGGCGAAGCGATTGTAGAACTTCCCCCCGACAAGCCCGGACAGGATGCCGATCGGCACTTCCAGCTTGGCCAGTGCCGAAGTCTTGTAGACCGTCGAAGCCACGGCGACCGCATCGCCCGTCACGTCCTTCAACGCCTCTGGCGGCACGGCGATGAACACCGCCGCACCCTTCAGGGAGATGAAGTAGCACACCACGCCCGCCAATGCCGCTGCGCCGTTTCCGTCGCGCGCGAAGCCGGTCGCGACACCGATGGCGAAAAGCAGCCCGAGGTGCGCGAAGATTGCTTCCCCGGCGGCGCTGACGAATGCGATGTCGAGCAGATCGGGTTGCCCCAGCCGCAGCAGGATCGCCGCCACCGGCAGCACCGCGATCGGCAACATCAGGGCACGGCCGAGCGGCTGCAGGGATTCGAGCAGTTTGCGCATCAGTGAAGATCCTCGATGCTGGCGCGGACGAGCCTGCGGATGTCCCCGGGAGCCGGCATGTCAAGCGCCTTGGCGGCGAGGGCACGGCAGCGCTCGACTTCGAGCCTGCGCACGATGGCCTTCGCGTCGGGCACGAAGGCCGGCGTCGCGGACAGCTCGGTGACGCCGAGCCCGATGAGCAGCGGAATGCCGACCGGATCGGACGCGAGCCCGCCGCACACGCCAACCGGGCGTCCGTACCGGGCGGCCCCCGCGCACGTCTGGCCGATCAGGCGCAGCACCGCAGGGTGCATCGCGTCGATCCCGCTCGCCACGGCGGGGTTTTCGCGGTCCATTGCGAGCACATATTGGGTGAGGTCGTTGGTCCCGACCGACAGGAAATCGGCTTCTGTCGCGATCAGGTCCGCCGTGGCTGCGGCCGCAGGCGTTTCGATCATCACGCCCAGTTCGACGTTCCGTGTGATCCCGAGGGCGTTGTGAGCCTTGTCCATCACCGTACGCACGGCGCGCAGTTCGGACAGGCTCGACAGCATCGGCACCATGATGCGGCATTGCCCCACCGGCTGGACGCGCAGGATCGCGCGCAGCTGCGCTTCGAGCAGATCGAGGCGGGCGAGCGACACGCGGATCCCGCGCTGGCCCAGCACCGGGTTCTTCTCCGCGCCGAGGTCCAGATAGGGCGCGGGCTTGTCGCCGCCGATATCGAGCAGCCGGATGATGACGGGCCGCCCCTCCATCGCGCTGGCGATCGCCTGGTAGGTCTGGAACTGTTCGTCTTCATCGGGCGCGGCGGTGCGTTCCATGAACAGGAATTCGGTGCGCAGAAGCCCCGATCCCTCGGCGCCCATCTCGACCGCGCGTTTCGCATCGTCGAGCGAGGCGAGGTTCGCGAAGACTTCGATCCGCGTGCCGTCGGCGGTGTGGCAATCGGTCTGCGAAGCCGCCCGCGCGGTGATGCGGCGTTCCTCGCGCTCTTCGATCTTGGCGCGATATTGCGCGATCCGATCCGCGTCGCAGTCTCTGAAGAGCAGACCCGCATCGGCATCGACGATCACTGTCTCGCCGTCGGCAACGGCGGTGATCGCGTCCCCCATCGCTGCCAGCGCGGGGATGTTCATCGAGGCGGAGAGGATCGCAACATGCGAAGTGGGGCCACCCTCGGCGAGGACGATGGCCGTCACCGGCGCAAGATCGAGTTCCACCAGTTGCGACGGCAGCAGATCGCGCGCGAAGAGAATCGTGTCGCGCGCGAAGGAAGGGGTGGCGGACATTCCGCCGTAGAGCGCGTTGAGCACCTGCCGTTCGATATCTTCCAGATCCGCGACCCGTCCGGCAATGCGGCTATCGCCGGACCCTTTCAGGATCGCGGCCTGCGCTCCGGTGGCATGGCTCCAAGCCTTGCCCGCGCTGCGGCCTTTGGCGATCTGCGCCTTTGTGGAGGCGATCAGGTCGGCGTCCGCCAGCATGGCTTGATGGGCTTCGAAAATGTGGCGCTGATCGTCGTTTCCTGTTGCGCGCGACGCGAGATCGGCGGCGACCGATGAGAGAGCGGCTTCGAGAGCCGCAATCTCCGCGTCCGGGTCGTCGGCTTCCTCGGGCACCGCAATCGCATCGTCTGCCGCCAGCCAGGCAACCGTACCGATGGCGAGACCCGGGGACGCGCTAACGCCCTGCAAGGCACCTTCCGGAATCTCGGCCTGTACCGGTGGCGGGGGCAGAGGAGCGGGGGGCGAGGGTGGCAATTCGCCCAGGCCGCTGGCGATCAACTCCGCGACCGCGCTCAGCGCGGCTTCGCCATCGTGCCCGCGCGTTTCCAGCGTGACTGTGTCGCCCAGCTTTGCGCCGAGGCCCATGAGCCCTACGGCACTGCGCGTCGCGGCGCGTTTTTCGCCATGAATGATGGCCACTTCCGCCTGGAAGGCGCGCGCGCATTCGCCGATCCGTGCGGCGGGCCGCGCGTGGATGCCGTGCACAAGCGGGATAGTGATGGTCCGGCGAAACACCTCGGCTTCGTCGTCGATCCAGATCCGGTCTTGGACCCCGATGGCGCGCGCGGTCATCAGCATTTCGCCGAGGGCAACCATCTGCCCGACCGTCCGCCGTTCGATCGTAAACGCCTCGCTGTTGGTCAGGATCACCGGGGTTACGAGGCTTTTGGCTTTCATCCCGACCATGTCGAGATCGACCTCGATCAGCGGATCGGTGCGCGAGACCTTGTCGCCTTCCGAAACGAGCGGCCTGAAACCTTCGCCGCCCAGCGCGACCGTCTCGAGCCCGAAATGGATGAGCAGTTCGGCCCCCTCCGGGCTGCGGATGGTCACGGCATGTCCGGCGGCGTGAAGGTTGATGATTTCCCCGTCGCAGGGCGCATGGATCGTGGAGCCGAGCGGATGGATGGCGAGGCCGTCGCCCATCAACCGGTCGGAGAAGACGGCATCGGGCACTTCTTCCAGGGGTGCGGCCCAGCCGTGCACCGGGGCGACGATTACGAGATCGGCCAAGTTCTCCCCCTCTTTCATCCCTATTCCGCCGCCGCGGCAATCGAAGGGGTCGCGTCGCCTTGGCGAACGCCGCCAATCCAGGTGCCTCGCGGCTGAAGGTCAGCGTCCAGCCAGACCCAGTCGGCCTGCTGACCGGGCGCGATCCTGCCATGGGATTCGGAGAGCCCCAGGAACGCGGCGGCCGACATGCTCGACATCTGGGTAGTTTCGACCGGCGTCAGTCCGGTAATCGCGACCGTGTTCCGGAATGCGGTTGCCATATCGAGATTGGAGCCCGCCAGCGTACCGTCCATGTATGTGCACACGCCGTCCTGCACCTTGATATGCTTGCCCTGGAGCATGAAGTCGGGCTCCGCAGCACCGACCCCCGGCATCGCATCGGTAACCAGCATGATCCGATCCGCCCCCTTTGCACGGATCGCGATCCGGACCGTCGCCCGATGGAGGTGCGCATTGTCGACGATCAGACCGCAGTAGGCGTCTTGCGCGTCGAGCGCCGCGCCCACCAGCCCGGGGGCCCGGTGGGTGAGGGGAGACATGGCGTTGAAGAGGTGGGTGAACCCGCTGAGCCCAGCGTCGAGGGCCACCAGCGCCTCGTCGTAGCTGGCGTTGCTGTGCCCGGCACACACGATCACGCCGGCGCCGACCAGCGCGGCAATATCGGCGGGGGAAACCATCTCCGGGGCGACGGTCAACACAACCTTGCCTTCGCGAGGGCGGGAAAGCAGCTCGATCATCGTGGGATCGATGGTGCGGATCCGGTCGGCTTCGTGGATGCCGCGTTTGACCTCGTTGATGAACGGGCCTTCGATGTGAACACCGATCACGCCGGGAACCCCCGCACGGATGGCGGCGTCGCCGGCATCGAGCGCAGCGGCGATCTTCTCCGGCGAGTCGCTGATCAGAGTAGGCAGGAAGGCGGTCGTGCCGAAGCGCGCGTGCGCCGCACCGATCGCGGCGATCGCCTCGACGCTGACCTCGTCGTTGAACAGAACGCCGCCGCCGCCATTGACCTGGGTGTCGATGAACCCGGGTAGCAGCCAGCCGCCCTCCAGATCGAACGATCCCGTGCTTCGGTCATCGGTGTCGATCGCCGTCACCTTGCCCTGCGACAGCGTGAAACTGGCGGCTTTCGTGGCATCATACCCGATCGCGATATGACCGTTGGAAAAGCTGGCCTTCATTTCGTCCGGGTCACCTTGTTCAGGAAGGGCGGGCGGTCCGGGTCGAAACCGCGCGCGACAGAGAGCTGCGCTGCGAAGCGATAGAAGCTCTGGATCATCAGGATGGGTTCGATTGCCGCATGCGCCGCGAGCGCGGGAAGTCGCCCGGCTTCCCGTGTCGGATCGGCGATTGAAACGCGGGCTCCGCGCTCTTCGAACAGGGCAGCGGTCTCGCGCACGTCGCGACCCGCCTCGTCGCTCCCTGCAAAGGCCAACACCGGGAAACACTCGCCGACGATGGCCATCGGGCCGTGCTTTACCTCTGCGGCGCTGAAGCATTCCGCGTGGAGTCCGCAGGTCTCCTTGAGCTTGAGCGCGGCTTCCTGCGCGATTCCCAAGCTGTAGCCACGGCCGATCACGAACAGGTTGGACGCATCGAGAAGCGGCTGCATCGCGGGCGACCAGTCGAGCGTGAAGGCTTTGCGCAACTGTCCGGGCAGGCTTTCGACCGCCGTCTGCAAAGCGGCATCGTCCGCCCATGCCGCGACCAGGGCGGCCAGCCCTGCGAGAGAGACGATGTAGGACTTGGTCGCGGCCACCGATTTCTCTGGTCCCGCCTTGAGCAGCAGCAGATCGTCGGCAAGATCTTCCAGCGGAGAACCCTCTTCGTTGACCAGCGCGATGACCCGGGCGCCTGCCTCGCGCTGGGCGGAGACGGCGGACAGCAGATCGGGGCTCTTGCCTGATTGCGAGATGGCGATGCACAGTCGCCTGCTCGGCTCGGACTTCGAACGCGGGGCTGCGGCGTACATAGTGGAAACCGATGGCGCGGCGGACGAGGTGACGACGCCGGTGAGCGTTTCGATCAGGTATTTGCCGTAGGTTGCGGCATGATCGGAAGAGCCGCGTGCACACGTTATGGCGACGGTCGGCGGGCTTTCCCTCAGGCTCGCGCCAATACGCGTGATCGCATCCCGATTGGCAGCGAGGAAGCGCTCCACGGCCTCGCAAGCCTCGGCTGCCTCTGCATGCATCAGAGTGGCGTCCGCGCGAACCGGAACGCTCTCTGAAACCGGTCGCGCGTCAACTGTCATACTGCCTGACCCCCAATTTTCAGGCGCTTGCGAACCAATGTGGCTGCACCCGGCATTCGCAATTTCATACCGATCTCGTCGGCAGACACAATAGGTATTGTATTTGTATTATTAAAATTCTTGAGAGGCCTTATTCCGCCGTGAGCGGTTCGCATTCTGCGCCGTTACGGGAATGGTGCCTGTGCGCAGTCGCAATGCAAACTGCGCAAGACCGGCAAACTACATCTCGGTCTCCTCAGATTTTGATGATCCAGCGCTTCCGGCGCAGGTACTCGCAGCACAGCCAGATGAAGGCGATGTACAGCCCGACCGGCAGGAAGGATGCCCATCCTTCTCCGATGGTGCCGCGCGTCGCTTCGTAAGGAAGTAGCAGGGCCTGCCACACCGTCATGGACGCGGTGATCTGGTGGATCACGTAAGCGGCGATCGAGTTTAGGCCAAATGCGGTGCCGAACAGGACGAACAACCGGGTCGGCAGGCTGAGCTGCTTCGAACGGTCGAGCCAGGCGTGCAGGCCGCTCAGGACGAGCACCGTGATGCCACTGGTTACGAGTACGAAACTGCTCGACCAGATATCCTTCACCACCGGAAAGACGAGGCCCCAGCAAATCCCCGCTGCGAGCATGGTCGCACCGGCGATCGCCAGATTGCGTGCCGAATGGGCCGGTCTGCGCAGGATGTATTCGCCAATCGCGACGCCGATCAGCCCGTGGGCGATGGCGGGCAACGTGCCGAGCAGGCCCTCGGGATCGTACCCTGCTGGCCCCGTCACGTAGTTGTGATTGCCTGCGCCGAGCAGAACCCTGTCGACCGATGCGACGAAGTTGTGACCTCGCTGCCAGATGTTGTTGGGCAGACCATCGAGGGCGGGAATGAGCGTCACCGGCCAATAGAGCACTAGGATTGCAACCGCGATTGCAATCCGCGTTTTCGGACCGGAGGCGAGAAACAGGAACGCGCATGCACCATAGACCAGGCCAATGCGCTGGAGGACGCCGAACAATCGCCAGTCGCCTGACGAAAGGTCGGCCAGCCAATAGAGATTGGAGAGGATCACGCCGAGAACGAACAGGCGAATGGTGCGCTCCAATATCGCCCGGTGAACATCAGGTTTCGGCTTGGAGGAAGAGCCCGCCATGGCGAGCGGGATCGAGACCCCGACCATAGTCAGGAAGGATGGGAAAACCAGATCGGCGAGGGTCATCCCTTCCCAATGGGAATGTAGCAGCAACGGAAACACGGCCGCGCCTGCGTCGTACTTCATCGCCGCCATGGAATTGACCAGGATCATCCCGACGAGGGTGAGGCCGCGCAAGACGTCGAGTGACAGCAACCTTTCCTGGCTTGAGTTGTCGCTCACAATATCTCCCCCCGTCGGCCCACCTGGGCTTCCCCGATCTAACCCAATCCAATTTTGCTATGGACAGGGTATGGTATTTGTAGTGTATTGGTACCTTACCTTGTCAAGGATTGATATTACTATCCGCTGCCGGGGGGGTGGCTACTAAGGGGAATCGAAATGAGCCAGTTCGCATCGCTTGGATCAGTTTGGGGGAAAGGGCTGCGCTACGGCGTGTGTCTAGCGGCACTGTCGATCGGCTTGGCGTCGCAAGCAGCGGCGCAGGATGCGGACGCACCCGAGGAAGAGAGCGCGGCCGAGCAGGATGATCCCGAGGGCATGATCATCGTCACTGGCCAGCGTGCGAACCTCGAATCTGCCCAGAATATCAAGCGCAATGCCGATACCGTAGTCGATTCGATCACCGCGGAAGACATGGGCTCGTTCCCCGACAAATCGGTTGCCGAAGCTCTCCAGCGTGTCCCTGGTATTACAGTGGTCCGCTTCGCCGGGACGGATGATACCTCGCACTTTTCCGCCGAACCTTCGGGGGTTATCGTGCGCGGCCTCCCGCAGGTTCGCTCCGAATTCAATGGCCGGGATACGTTCTCGGCAAACAGCTCGCGCGGGCTTGCCTGGCAGGACATCTCGCCTGAGCTTCTCGGGGGTGTCGATGTCTACAAGAACCAGACCGCAGATTTGATCGAGGGCGGGATCGCCGGCACCATCAATCTGCGCACCCGCCTTCCGTTCGATTCGAATGAAGACGTTTTCGTGGTGAATGTGCAGGGGAACTACGGCGATATCGCGAAAGAGGTAACGCCGGAGATTTCCGGCATCGTGACCAAACAATGGTTCACCGATGCCGGGCGCTTCGGGGTAATGGCCAACCTTGCCTATAGCCGGGTCAAGACCGGTAGTCAGGGCATCCAGTACGACCGCATGGCGATCTTCTCAGAAGGCACCTACGGCCCGGGCAAGAGCTATATTCCCAGCGGCATCTGGATGCGCGACAATATCTACGATCGCGAGCGGATCGGCGGGGCATTTGCCGCCCAGTGGGAATCGAACGACGGCAACAAGCTTGCAACGTTCCAGTACAATCGATCGCAATACGACAACAGCTGGCGCGAGCATTCGCTCTACTCGGGCAGCTTGCCCGACATTTACGGCATGCCGACGGATACCGAATTCACCGACCCTGCGCTGATCCAGCCCATCGAAGGGACCGATCCGTTTACCTTCGACGACGAAGGCAATTTCACCTCGGGTTGGTGGTCAGTGCCACGGCCCTATGTCGGCGAAGGCGACGCCAACCTGGGACTGGGCGTCAACGAGGACGGAGAGCCCTTCTTCAACCGTTGCTATGCGTGGGAAGGGTGCACGAACGCCCGCCGCGCGCCGCAACTCGATACCGCGGCCAACGCCTTGCGCAACAAGCAGTACACGCAGGACTTCGCGCTCAATTTCAAATGGAACCCTTCAGACCGGGTGCATTTGAACTTCGATGCGCAATACGTCGATGCGAAGGTGCACAATTTCAACGCATCGGTGCTGTCGCGCACCTACGCCAATACCTACATCGACGCGACCGGCGAGTATCCCACCTTCACCATCGACCCAGTCACTGCGGACAATATCAACCTGTCGGCTGGCGGCGTCACCAATCCGAACAATTACTACTATTATGCGATCACCGATCACACGGAAGACAGCGAGGGGCAGGAACTCGCACTGCGTGCGGATGTCGAATACGAATTCGATACGCCGTGGCTCAGCTCTCTGCGCCTCGGCGCTCGCTATGCGGACCGCGACCAGACGGTGCGCTGGGGCGCATACAACTGGGCCAATATTTCCAACACGTGGACTTATACGCAGGCCCCCTATTTCAACATCGACAGCCCGGTCTATCCGGCCGGGACGACGGAAAGCTTCAGCTTCGGTTCTGATTTTTTCAACGGTAACCAGCTGAATCAGAGAGAATTCATCTACTTCAACATGGATTTGCTCGAAGGCGGCCCCTCGCAGCTCGGGCAACCGAACATCGGTGTAGGCGAGTATTATCCCGTCTGTTCCGACGCCGGCTATCGCGACGGCGAAGTCTATCAAGGCGATTACGGCTGCTATCTGCCTGGCGAGATCTACGACGTCAGCGAAGAGACCGTGGCCAGCTACGTGATGCTGAAGTTCGGCGGGCCGGATGCAGCGATTGGCGGTGTGGGGGTGTCCGGGAATATCGGCGGAAGGCTGGTGTTCACGGTCGACGAATCCACCGGATCGCGAACCTCCCCGCAAGCCTTCACTCCCACTCAGCTGACCTGCGACCCCAATCAGGTCGATCCCAGTACGGGCGAACCCCTCATCTCGCCGGGGTGTGTGGTCAGTTCGGAAGAGCTGGCATTCAATGACGGCTCCTTCCTGGCCCGGGAGACCTCGGAAGACCACATCAACTTTCTGCCCAGCTTCAACCTGAAGCTCGACTGGACCGACAAGCTGGTCACGCGAATTGCGTATTCGCGCGCTATTTCGCGGCCCGACCTTGGCCTGTTGCGCAGCTTCGTGAACATCAACCGTCAATCGCCCGGCCAGATTCGCCTCGACGATCCAAATCTGGTCTTCGGGCCGGACGGAACCACGGTTGTCGGTTATGATTGGCAATACCGCGCGCAGGCAGGCAATCCCTACCTCAAGCCGATTGAGGCAGATCAGTTCGACGCAACGCTCGAATATTACATCGGCCCGGCAGCATCGCTTACCGCCACCGCATTCTACAAGAAGTTCAACAACTATATCCAGTCGGGCACCTACGTGCTCACCGTGAACAACAACGATGTATCGCGCGACGTGCTGGTCTCCGGGCCGATGAATGGCGAGGGGGCGAGCATCAAGGGCATCGAAGTCGCAGGGCAGGGCTTCTTCGACTTCCTCCCCGGTCTGCTCAGCGGTTTCGGCGTGCAGGCGAACTACACCTACGTCGATAACAAGGGCATCGAGACGACCAGCCTCGTCAGTGAAACCGCCGGTGGCACAACGGGCGGAGGCATCGCCTACGACGACACGGCAGTAAAGCCTAATGCTCTCGAAGGGATTTCCGAACACAGCTTCAATCTGGTCGGAATGTACGAGAAGGGCCCAGTCTCGGCACGCGTGGCTTACAACTGGCGCTCGAAGTATCTGGTCACCGCAATCGATTGTTGCGTCGGACTGCCGATCTGGCAGGATGCGACGGGCTATCTCGATGCGTCGATCAAGTTCCGCCTCACCGCGAATTTCGAGCTGAGCGTGCAGGGCAGCAACCTGCTCGGCACCGATACCGTGCTGTTCCAGCAGGTCGACAACACCGGGCTCCTGAAGCCGAACGCCTGGTTCAAGAATGACCGGCGGATCCAGTTCGGGATCCGCTATTCGATGTGACTCTCTTGCCGGGGAGCAGCAGCAGTGCTGGCCCCCGGCAAGGCCTCAGCTACAAGGCTCGGGATGACAGCGCCCTTCAGGATCGCGATTATCGGTGGGGGGACCGCTGGCTGGATGTGCGCGGCGGCGTGCGCCAGCAAACTCGATCCTAGGCATTATGACGTCCGGCTGATCGAGTCGGAGGAGATCGGCACGGTCGGCGTCGGCGAAGCAACGCTGCCGCAACTCAAAGACTTTAACGACTTCCTCGGGATCGACGAGGTCGAGTTCATGACGGCGTGCCATGCCACCTTCAAGCTGGGCATCGAATTCGTCGACTGGGGGCGCGAGGGAACGCGCTACATCCATCCCTTCGGCCAGTTCGGCAGGCCGATTGGCGAAGCCGAGTTCTTTCACTATTGGTTGCGCAGCCGCGACACCGCAGGGCCCCTGTCGGATTACTGCCTGCCGATCGTGGCCGCGCTGGCCAATCGGTTCGATTTCCCGGCTGCCGACAGCCGCGACCCCAAATCGGCCTTCTCCTACGCCTACCATCTCGATGCTTCGCTCTACGCGCGCTACCTTCGCGGGTGGTCGGAAGAGCTCGGGCTGAAGCGGATCGAGGGGCGGATAACGCAGGTAGCCCGGCAACCCGAGACAGGGTTGATGATGTCGGTAATGCTTGCATCGGGTGACACGATCGAGGCGGATCTGTTCGTCGACTGCTCGGGTTTTCGCGGCCTTCTGATCGAACAGGAATTGCAGACCGGGCTCGACGACTGGTCACACTGGCTCCCCTGCGATCGCGCGGTGGCCGTGCCGAGCGAACGTGCGGGCGACTTCACGCCCTACACCCGCTCGACTGCGCGCGAGGCGGGCTGGCAGTGGCGTATCCCGCTGCAACACCGAACCGGCAATGGCTACGTCTATGCAAGCGAGTTCATCTCGGATGACGAGGCCGCGGCCACGCTGCTCTCGACCCTCGATGGCGCGCCGCTTGGCGATCCGCGTGTGCTCCAGTTCAAGGCATGCAAGCGCAAGCAGGCGTGGAACGGCAATGTCGTCGCCATGGGGCTGGCGGGAGGATTCCTCGAACCGCTCGAATCGACGAGTATCTATCTGGTGCAGATGGCGGTCGCGTTCATGCTGTCGCTGCTGCCCGATGGCACGCAGATCGATCCGGCGCTGGTTAGCGAATACAACCGGGTGATGGATATCGAGTATGATCGCGTGCGCGATTTCCTGATCTTGCACTACCATGCGACGACCCGCGAAAATGGCGAATTGTGGCGCCATTGCCGGGAGATGGACATCCCCGACAGCCTTGCCGAGAAGATCCGCCTCTTTCGCCATCGTGGCCATATCCGCGATTATCGCGACGGGCTGTTCGGCCCGCCGAGCTGGCAAGCGGTCTTCATAGGCCAAGGCATCATGCCCGAGGCGCAGGACGTTCTGGCCGACCTTATGCCGGACACAATCCTGACCGAACGCATGGCGAGCCTGCGCAAGGTGATCGCGGAGGCCGCCGGTTCGATGCCGCTCCACGAAGAGACGGTCGCGCGCCATTGTCTGGCGGGGTCGTAGCGT
>TARA_R110002072_G_scaffold172324_10_pt1 | contig 15091 bp, 14 predicted proteins | sample TARA_R110002072 | Tara Oceans TARA_R110002072 (sample SAMEA4397118) | marine metagenome | biome: Polar Biome; feature: [SRF] surface water layer (ENVO:00010504); material: water (ENVO:00002006), including particulate matter (ENVO:01000060) such as... | depth 5 m | reverse complement strand
ACCCACACCCATATTGGGCTGAAAGTTTATGCTTTCACTACCGTCAAGTTGAAGTACATTTTGAAAATTACCCACTCCTGCCCTCAGGAAAACCATTTCTATAAAACCAAATTCAAAACCCAATGCCGGGTCAATACTAAACCCTCCTGTTGATATAATGTCATTTGTTTCTGCAAAACGAACATTGAGATTCATAGAGGCCAACAGCGAATAATCACCTCTGAATTCAAAAAGCCTACCGGCACCAATTTGAAGTTTTGGGATGGTAATTTCTGTAGATTCAGGCTCTTCTTGATTTTGACCTTCCACAGCTCCCTGAACATTCGCAAATTCATCCTCATCAATAGTCCAGATGTTATAAGTGGTGGTTATGTCTCTGGCCATAATTCCAAAGCGCCAGTCCTTTTTCTCAAATTGTACGCCCACATCAAGACCAAATCCCCAAGAAGAGGCAAACTTGCCAATCACTCGCCTGATTACCTTTGCGTTTACACCATAGTTTAAACCATCCAGAGGAAGCTTGCGGGCATATGAAAATGTAAACCCATAGTCTGCCGTTGAGAAAAGACTAATGCGATTGTAGTCAATATTACCTTGTTGGTCGATTAGCTGTGTGGTGTTTAAAATATCATCAACACCAAATCGTATTGCTGAAAAACCAACAGCACTTCTGTCATCAAGTGGCATGGCAAAACCGGCATAATTATATGTTGCAATATTCGCAAAATAAGAAGCATGCATCAAGGAAAGTTGTTTGTCTTCGAGTTTAACCAAACCGGCCGGGTTCCAATAACCTGCATTCACATCTGAAGTAATGGCCGTCACAGCATTTGCCATTCCCAAGGCTGCAGCATCAACGCCAATATTCATAAACTCATTTGAATACTTTCTGACGGTCTGAGCTGACGCAAAAACAACTGAAAAAAATAACAGAATTACAAACTTTATCTTCAAGGGCTTATTTTGATGCAAATATCAGATTATATAATTCTACTAACTACAAAAAGTTAGAGTTATTGTTTAATTTTTACAGCTTAGACGAAAATTGTTTGCTATTTTTACAACACATAAAAAGCTATCTATGTTAAAATTTATACCCAATTTTATCACCCTTTGTAATTTACTTTTTGGAAGTATCGCTGTCGTCTTTGCTATTCAAGGTAAGATTCCGCTTGCGGCGGGGTTTGTGATATTGGGAATTTTCTTTGATTTTTTTGATGGTCTGGCTGCCCGAGCTTTTAAAGTTGAGAGCCCGGTGGGCAAAGAGTTGGACTCTCTCGCAGATGTTGTAACTAGCGGTTTGGTACCTGGAATTATTATGATGCAACTTCTCTATATGTCATCACTTGAAACGGTTCCTTTAAATCTTTGGGAAGAAGCCTCCCTGGATTTGAACTCTGAAGTTTTTTTACCGTTGCTTGGTTTACTCATCACCCTTGCTTCTGCATATCGATTGGCAAAATTTAATGTTGATGAAAGACAAATATCTTCCTTCATTGGACTACCCACCCCTGCAAATGCTTTGTGGATAATCAGTTTACCTTTGATTTTGATTTATCAGCCATCAGAATTGGCCTCAGAAATCTTGCTTAATAAGTGGGTATTGATTTTTTTGACACTGTTGAGTTGTTATCTTTTGAATGCCAACATAAAATTATTTTCGCTGAAGTTTAAAACTAGAGGTTTCAAAGCAAATTCCTTGCGCTACATTTTCTTAATCCTAAGTATAGCTTTGCTTATTGTATTTTGGTTTGTGGCAGTACCCTTGATTATCTCTTTATATGTGCTCCTTTCGCTTTTAGCGAAAAAAGAAGTTGTTTAAAGTGATTTAAAATCCAGTTTCTTTTTGCGCAATTCAAAGTTTTGACCTAAATACACTTTTCTTACCATCTCGTCTGCCGCCAGTTCTTCCGGAATTCCATGTTTGAGGATGCTTCCTTCAAACATTAAATAAGTGCGGTCTGTAATAGCGAGGGTTTCCTGAACATTGTGGTCTGTGATAAGAATTCCAATGTTTTTATCCTTGAGTTGCGCCACAATGCGTTGAATATCTTCTACGGCCACCGGGTCAACACCGGCAAAAGGTTCATCAAGAAGTATGAATGAAGGGTTTGTAGCAAGTGCTCTGGCGATTTCAGTACGTCTGCGCTCCCCTCCTGAAAGTAAATCACCCCGGTTTTTCCTGATGTGTCCCAAACCAAATTCTTCTATTAAAGATTCCATTCTTTGATGTTGTTCTTCTTTAGAAAGATTTGTGAGTTGCAAGACGCTTAAAATATTTTCCTCGATGCTCAATTTCCTGAATACAGATGCTTCTTGAGCCAAATAACCAATCCCATTTTGTGCTCTTTTGTACATGGCATATTTTGTGATTTCAGTCTCATTGAGGAATATTTTACCTTTATTGGGCTTGATCAGACCCACAATCATATAAAAAGAGGTAGTTTTACCGGCACCATTTGGTCCGAGAAGTCCCACAATTTCTCCTTGATTAACTTCAACATCAATGCCTTTTACAACATCGCGTCCTTTATATGTTTTGACTAAATTTTCTGCTCTTAATTTCATAAAATTGTTTTAAAATGAACTTCAAGTCTGGGATTCAACTTCCTTTATTTTTTATCTTCTAAAGCCTCCCAAAACTCATAGGCCCTTCTTAAATGGGGAATCACAATGGTTCCTCCCACAAGTGTGGCAATACCAAGTGTTTCCATCACCTCTTCTTTAGTAACGTTTAGTTTGTGTGCAGATTGCAAATGGTAAGCAATACAGTCATCACAACGTAAAACGGCTGAAGCAACCAGACCCAATAATTCCTTGGTTTTTACATCCAAAGCTCCTTCCATATAGGCGTTTGTATCAAGATTAAAAATACGCTTAATCATTTTATTGTTATCGCCAAGGAGCTTTTCATTCATCCGTTCGCGATAGCTATTGAATTCATCTACCTTATTATTTGACATCGATTTCAAGTGTTTTTTTTTGGTTTAAGCCGTAAAATATTACGGCTGTACTTTAACTAATTTAATAAAATTTGGTGTTTAGAATTTGGAGACTGATATTTATTAAATTTTATCATTTTTTGCTTTTCTTGTCATCCCGAGCAGAGGCTCGGGATTGATTTCTAACAACAATTTTAGAAATAACAATGCTTATTTCGTATAAAACTAAAATAGGAATCGCTACAATAATTTGACTTACAATATCTGGTGGTGTGATAATTGCAGAAATAATAAGTACAACAACAAGCCCTATTTTTCGATATTTCTTTAATACCTCTGGTGTAACGAGTCCAATTTTAGTAAGAAAATAAATAATGATGGGCAGTTCAAAAATCAAACCGGATGCAATTACAGAAGAACGCACCAATCCAATGTAACTGCTTAAATCAAAATCATTGAAAACTTCGCCACTCACTTGATAACTCCCCAGAAAATTGATAGATAAAGGGGTAATTACATAATAACCAAAAAGAACTCCTATAAAAAACAACAAAGAGGAAACAAAAATAAACCCTCGGGCTGTACTTCTTTCATTTTGTAATAAACCGGGGCTTACAAATTTCCAGAATTCATAGATTACATAAGGAAATGCAATTACAAAACCGGCTGTAATTGAAGTCCAAATATGTGCTGAAAACTGCCCCGCCATAGTCCTGCTCTGAATCCTAAAAGGCAACTCATCAAAACAAAAGCTGTCCTGAAGTCCCACATACTGAGCAATATCACACAAAACTCTGTATGTTACAAAGTCGGCACTTTTTGGTCCAAAAATAATAACGTCAAAAATAAAGTCTTTAGCAAGAAAAGCTGCCATACCAATAATGACAATACTCATTGTAGCTCTTATAAGGTGCCAACGCAGGTCTTCCAGATGGTCAAGAAAAGACATCTCTGCATTCGGGTTTTTCTTTTTGCGGGCTGCCATTAAATAATTCCTTCTTTAATGAGATTGTGAATATGAAGTACACCTTTATAGCTTCCATTTTCTTCAACAAGGAGTTGAGAAATACCATGAGTTTCCATTAATTCCATAGCCTTGACTGCCATAGCCTGGGCATCAATGGTTTTGGGGCCTTTTGTCATGATATCACGAGCTTTTAAATTGCTTATATCATCTGTCTTAGTTAGCATTCGCCGCAAGTCTCCATCAGTTATGATTCCTATAATTTTTTCATCCTCAATGACTGCAGTAACACCCAACATCTTTTCAGATATTTCTACAATCACCTCCTTGATGCTTGAATCTAAACTAACTTTCGGCTTTTCATTGGCATCACATAAATCTGCCACACGCAAATAAAGTTGTTTACCCAATGAACCTCCCGGATGAAAACGTGCAAAATCTTTACTGGAAAATCCTCTTAAATCAAGTAAGCACATAGCAAAAGCATCCCCAATTACGAGTTGTGCCGTTGTACTGGTTGTGGGTGCTAAATTATTGGGGCAAGCTTCTTTTTCAACAAAAGCATTCAACACATAGTCTGCTTTTTTTCCAAGAAAAGAGTCCTTATTTGAGGTAATTGCAATGAGCTTATTTCCTAAAGATTTTATAAGCGGAACAAGAACCTTTATCTCAGGTGTGTTACCACTTTTTGAAATGCATATCACACTGTCTTCCGGTTGTATCGTTCCCAAATCTCCATGAATTGCATCTGCAGCATGCATAAATGCAGAGGGCGTTCCCGTAGAGTTTAATGTTGCTACAATTTTTGTGGCAATATTAGCACTTTTGCCTATTCCTGTAATAATAACCCTACCCCCAGACTCAAAAACATATTCAACAGCTTGAGCAAACTCATCATCCACTAAATTAGCGAGATAAGCTATGGCTCTGCTTTCAGTTTCTATGGTTTCTCGGGCAATGGAAATAATTTTTTGACGACTTTGCAAAACTTAACAGTTTTTTTGGTTTGTGGCTTCTAAAAGAATTACTATATTTAGAGTACAAATGTAGATAAAATAATTATAGTAAGTGAATGAAATTGACATACACGCAGCCCTAAAAAGGTATTTTGGATTTTCCACTTTTAAAGGCTTGCAGGAAGAGGTTGTCAAGAGTGTTGTCAACAATGAAAACACTTTTGTCATAATGCCCACAGGTGGTGGTAAATCTTTATGCTACCAGCTTCCGGCTCTCATTGCAGAAGGTACGGCTATCGTTGTTTCTCCCCTCATCGCTTTAATGAAAAACCAGGTGGATTTCCTCAGGGCTAATTCCTCTGAAACTGGAATCGCACACGTTTTAAATTCTTCCTTAAACAAAACTGAAATCAAACAAGTCAAAAAAGACATTGTTGATGGTGTGACAAAACTGCTTTATGTAGCACCGGAGTCACTCACCAAAGAAGAAAATGTAGCATTTTTACGCAGTGTACCCATCTCCTTTCTGGCCATTGATGAAGCACACTGTATTAGCGAATGGGGACACGACTTTAGACCTGAATACAGAAACCTAAAATCTATCATTGAGCGAATTGGTGACAACATTTCCATTGTAGCTCTCACAGCAACAGCAACACCCAAAGTACAGGAAGACATTATTAAAAACCTAAACATTCAGGATGCAAAAGTATTTAAAGCCTCCTTTAACCGCCCCAATCTATATTATGAGGTGCGTCCCAAAACAAAAAATGTTGATGCAGACATCATTCGGTTTATAAAACAAAATGAAGGTAAAAGCGGTATTGTATATTGCCTGAGCCGAAAACGTGTTGAAGAACTGTCTCAAACACTTCAGGTAAACGGTGTAAAAGCAATTCCCTATCACGCAGGCCTTGACCCTAAAACACGCGTGAGACATCAAGACATGTTCCTTATGGAGGATACAGATGTGGTTGTTGCAACCATCGCATTTGGAATGGGAATCGATAAACCCGATGTGCGATTCGTAATTCACCACGATATTCCAAAAAGTATAGAGAGCTACTATCAGGAAACCGGTCGCGCCGGAAGAGACGGTGGTGAAGGTCATTGCCTCGCTTTTTATTCCTATAAAGACATTGAAAAACTGGAAAAGTTTATGAGCGGTAAACCGGTCGCTGAACAGGAAATAGGTCATGCCCTCTTGCAGGAAGTGGTCGCTTATGCTGAAACATCTATGTCACGCAGAAAATTTATCCTCCATTACTTTGGAGAAGAATTTGATAACGAAACCGGTGAAGGTGGCGATATGGATGACAATATGCGCAATCCTAAAAAACAACACGAAGCAAAAGACGATGTTGTAAAACTTCTCAAAGTCATCAAAGAAAGCAATCAACAATACAAGTCAAAAGCCATTGTTCAAATTCTTATAGGTAAAATAAGTGCTTTGATAAGTTCACATCGCCTCGATACACAGCCCTTTTTTGGTACAGGAAAAGATAAAGAACCCGAGTACTGGATGGCACTTTTACGTCAGGTTTTAGTAACCGGTATGCTTACAAAAGACATTGAAACCTATGGTGTAATTAAGTTGTCTGAAAGTGGAGCAAATTTCCTGAAAAACCCACAATCCTTTATGATGACAGAGGACCACTCGTTTAAGGAAGCCAATGATGATTCCATTGTTTCACAGCAAAAAGGAGGTGGTGTTGCAGATGAAAACCTCTTTAAACTCCTCAAAGAAGAACGTAAAAAACTAGCTCACAAGCTGGAACTTCCTCCCTTTGTTATTTTTCAAGATCCCTCACTGGAAGATATGTCTCTCAAATATCCCGGTTCCATTGACGAACTTTCTAATGTGCACGGTGTGGGTGAAGGAAAAGCAAAAAAATATGGAAAAACCTTTGTTGACCTCATCAACCGATATGTAGAAGATAATGACATTGAAAGACCCGATGACCTGATAGTGAAAACAACAGGAACAAACAGTGCATTGAAATTATATATCATCCAAAATGTTGACAGAAAACTTCAACTTCCTGATATTGCCAAAGCAAAAGGCCTCTCTATGGATGAATTTATCAAAGAAATGGAAGCCATTGTTTATAGTGGAACCAAAATAAATATTAACTATTATCTTGATGAAATTCTCGATGAGGATCAGCAGGAAGAAATTCACGATTACTTTCTGGAAGCAGAAACCGATAAAATTGAAGATGCCTTAAAAGAATTTGATGGGGATTATGAGGAGGAAGAGCTGCGTTTATACCGCATAAAATTTATTAGTGAGGTTGCTAATTAAGGGTTTGAAATATCTAAGTATCTTTACACCTTTTAAAAACTACCTCAATTTATGAGACATCTGGTTCTTGCGATTGCATCCGGTTTGATATTATCTTTTGGTTGGCCCACTTGGGGGTTTCCCTTATTATTGTTTTTTGGGTTTGTTCCCTTACTCATTCTTGAACGCGAAATAAGGCTTTCATCGCTAAAGCGAAAAGGTTGGCGGGTACTCTTATTTGCTTACCTCACCTTTTTAACCTGGAACATCATCAAAACAAATTGGCTGTGGTTTTCATCAGAATTTGGGGCTATTTTCGCCATAACCGTCAACTCCTTGTTAATGGCGCTCGTAGTTGTATTCTATCATCACTTTGCAAAACGCACCACCTTTTTTATATCCACTGTTTTTCTGGCAGCACTTTGGATTTGCTTTGAAAAAATGCACCTCAACTGGGATTTTTCGTGGCCGTGGCTCAATTTGGGGAATGGCTTTTCAGACTATATCAGCTGGGTGCAATGGTATGAATATACCGGTACTTTTGGCGGAACACTTTGGGTATGGATTGTCAATCTCGGTGTTTTTAAAAGTTACATTTTATATAAGGAATTCAATGACAAAACAATCATCTTTCGCGGAAGCATAAAAACGGGGATTTACATTTTACTCCCATTACTTATTTCATTAGCATTGTATTATTCTTATGAGGAAAGTGGGGAAAAAGCAAATGTGGTGGTTTTACAACCCAATATTGACCCCTATTCAGAAAAATACAATGTGTCTAACGACGAAATAGCAACTCTGCTCTTTGAACTTGCAGACACCAAAGTTACAAAGGAAACCGATTTTGTTATTGCACCTGAAACTGTTTTTGCAGACAATGAACGCATTGAAATTTTTGAAAAAGGGAATACAACTCAACGCATAAGAGATTACATCAGCAACTACCCAAAGCTGAATTTCCTTTCCGGCGTTTCTCTTTTTAAAGTCTTTGACGACCCCAAACAAGCAACCCTTCAAACCAATACCTTTGATAATGGCTTGCTTTATAACACCTACAATTCGGCTTTTATGATCAGTCCAAAACCTGAAATGGACCTCTATCACAAATCAAAACTCGTGGTGGGTGTTGAAAGTACGCCTTATGTGGGTATTATAAAACCATTGCTCGGCGACATTATGCTTGATCTGGGCGGAACCGTCGCAATGAAAACAACACAGGATTATCGGGGTGTTTTTAAAAATAAAGACAATCAATTTGCCGCTGGACCCATTATTTGTTATGAGTCAGTTTATGGCGAATTTGTAACCGGATATGTACGCAATGAAGCCAATTTTCTGGCAATCATTACCAATGATGCATGGTGGGGTGAAACTCAAGGTCACAAACAACACCTCAGCCTGGCAAAACTGCGTGCGGTGGAAACCCGCCGCAGCATCGCCCGAAGTGCCAATACAGGAATTTCAGGATATATCAACCAGCGTGGTGATGTGGGCGAAACACTGGCTTACAACACTCAGGGAGCACTGGCAGGAACCATTTACCTGAATGAAGAAATCACCTTTTATGTAAAGTATGGCGACTTTATATATCGTATTGCTCTGTTTATACTTATTGGTGTGCTATTAATCGCTTTTACAAAGAGACGTGGAGAAGTGGGGTTGGAGTAGATATGAGATGTTAGATTTTTAGTCTCCTTTCTCCTCTCTATTTTCTTTTGTCTCAAATCTGATGTTTACGTCTATAAAAATGTACCAATTAGTCTCTTTTATAAAATTCTTTTTTCGTTCTATAAAGCTTCACGGAGTGCACTCTCCTTTTGTCTTTCAATTAGATACCAAGTGCTTTAAGGACAAAACCAACTATCCGGAGTATAAACAACTGGAAACTTACAACAACATACTTTCAGAAAACAAAAAAACCATCACGGTAACTGATTTTGGTCAAGGGTCCCGCATATTTAAAAACAACTTCCGAAAAATAGCCGATATCGCCAAACACGCCGGAATTTCAAAAAAAAGACAACGCTTGCTTTTTCGTATGGCGAATTATTTACAGTTTAAAAACACACTTGAACTCGGTACTTCATTAGGTAAGGCTACCGTTGCATTAGCTATTAATAAACAAAATCAGGTTACAACTATTGAAGGTTGTCAAAACACTGCATTTGTTGCGAAAAGTACTTTAAAGGAAATGGGTATAACTGATGTGTCTATCTTGAATGATACCTTTGAGAAGGTATTAAATGAGCCCTTAAGTTTTATACCCGATTGCATCTATATTGATGGAAACCACAACAAAGAGGACACTTTGAATTATTTTCACAAACTTTTACATCAGGTTCATAACGATACTGTGCTCATTTTTGACGATATTTACTGGTCAAAAGATATGACCAAGGCCTGGAAAGAAATAGCAGACCATCCAAAGGTGACTGTCTCTATTGATACTTTTTACTGGGGATTGATTTTCTTTAGAAAAGAACAGGAAAAGCAAAGTTTTACAATCTGGGTGTAACATTCAGGCATTATAAAAGACATATGAATAGCATCATAAAAAGTTGATTTACCCTATGAGTTTAGTCATAAAAATAAGAAAAATTACCCGCGATTTTAAAATGGGTCAGGAAATCCTGAATGTTTTAAAAGGAATTGATCTCGACATTGAAAAAGGTGAATATGTAGCCCTAATGGGACCTTCGGGTTCCGGGAAATCTACGTTGATGAATATTTTAGGGTGTTTGGATACAGCCACGTCAGGAAGCTATGAACTCAATGGAGTGAATGTAAGCACCATGACAGATGACGAACTCGCAGAAATAAGAAACAAGGAAATTGGTTTTATATTCCAAACATTCAATCTCTTACCAAGAACAACAGCATTGGATAATGTTGCATTACCGATGATTTATGCAGGAGCCTCAAAAGCAGAACGTACCAAACGCGCTGAAGAAGTTCTTCACGATGTGGGCCTTGCAGACCGAATGGATCACCGCCCCAATGAACTTTCTGGTGGTCAAAGACAACGGGTGGCTGTGGGAAGAGCATTGGTCAATAATCCTTCCATCATCCTCGCAGATGAACCCACCGGAAACCTGGATTCAAAAACCTCTGAAGAAATTATGAATCTCATCGATGCCATTCACCAAAAAGGAAATACCGTCATACTTGTCACGCACGAAGAAGACATCGCGCAACGTGCAAAAAGAGTCATTCGTTTAAGAGATGGAATGATTGAGAGCGATACCCGACAATAATTTATTAAACCACCATTCCTGCGGCTACCGTTTCGTGGGTATTTTCATCTATCAATATAATACTCCCGGTCATTCGGTTATCGCGATAGGGGTCAAGCATTAATGGGCGTGTCGTTTTTAAAGTAACCCGCGCAATGGCATTCATAGTGAGTTCTTTGTTTTCGGTATTGCGGGCATACGTGTCAATATCAACTTGATACACCACTTCTTTGATGAGTGCTTTTTTTTCATTAGAAGTGTGCATAATTGTGTATTTGGCACGTGGTCTGGCAGGTTGGTCGTGAAGCCAGCACAACATCACATCAAATTCCTGAATCATTTCAGGTTGATTGTTAGGTTTTACAATCATATCACCTCGGCTTATATCAATATCATCTTCAAGTGTCATTGAGACAGACATAGGTGCAAATGCTTCCTGAATTTCAGTTTCTCCGGCATTGATAGAAGTAATTTTTGAACTAAACCCAGAGGGCAAAACCGTTACTGCATCACCCACTCTGTAAATACCACTGGAAATGCGACCTGCATACCCCCTGTAATCAATAAATCCCTCTCGTTGAGGTCGCAATACCGTTTGAACGGCAAAACGGGCATCAATCTTATTAATGTCACTACTAATGTGGAGCGTTTCAAGTGTGTGCAGCAATGGGGAACCTTGATACCAATCCATATTTTTGGAGCGATTTACCACATTATCTCCATCCAAAGCACTTATGGGAATAAAACGAACATCTTTGACATCAAGCTTGGATGAAAACTCCTCAAAATGAGCGACAATTTTAGTGTAGGTCTCCTCAGAATAATTTACCAAGTCCATTTTATTAACACAAACAATCATGTGTGGAATTTGAAGCAGCGATGCAATAAATGCATGACGCTTGGTTTGTTCTATAACACCGTGACGAGCATCAATAAGTATCAAAGCCGCATTGGCGGTAGAAGCTCCGGTTACCATATTGCGGGTGTATTGAATATGCCCGGGAGTATCTGCAATGATAAACTTTCGTTTGGGTGTTGTAAAATACCGATAAGCCACATCAATAGTGATACCTTGCTCGCGTTCATCTTTTAAACCATCGGTAAAAAGTGCCAGATCAATCCCTTCAAATCCTCTGCGTTTACTTGTGGCTTCAACAGAGGCCAGTTGGTCTTCAAAAATTGATTTTGAGTCATACAGCAAACGGCCAATGAGAGTGCTTTTTCCATCATCAACACTTCCGGCAGTAGTAAATCGTAATAATTGGTTGCGCTCTAACATCATTAATTTATATTAAAAATACCCTTGTTTTTTTCTATCTTCCATCGCTGTATCACCTCTTTTGTCATCAGCTCTGTTTCCTCTTTCAGTCTGTCGCATAGTCGCCACTTCATCAACAATCTTTTCCAAGGTATCAGCATCAGATTCTATTCCTCCTGTTATGGTAATATCCCCTAGGGTTCTGAATCTTATTTTTTTAGTCTGAATGATTTCTTCGGTTCCCAATTTTAAAAATTCAGAATTGGGTATCCAGGAATCATTGCGCCATACTACTTCACGCTCGTGAGCGAAATAAAGTGACGGTATCTGGATGTTTTCACGTAAAATATAATTCCATACATCCATCTCTGTCCAATTACTAATGGGAAATGCTCTAAAGTGCTCTCCATCAAAACACTTGCCATTGAGAAGGTTCCACAATTCAGGACGCTGGTTTTTAGGGTTCCACTGTCCAAAATCATCCCGATGCGAAAAGAAACGCTCTTTGGCACGTGCCTTTTCTTCATCACGTCTTCCACCTCCAATGGCACAATCTACTTTATTGGCTTCAATGGCATCAAGCAAAGTGGTGATTTGAAGGGCGTTGCGGGTAGCGTTTTTACCTCTTTCTTCAGCCACACGACCTGTATCAATGGATTGTTGCACAGAAGCAACAAGTAATTGAACCCCAAAGTCACTAACCAATTTATCTCTGAAGTGAATGGTTTCCGGAAAATTATGACCGGTATCCACATGCATCAAAGCAAAAGGCATTTTTGCAGGATAAAACGCTTTTTTTGCCAAATGAGTCAAAACAATTGAATCTTTACCTCCTGAAAATAGCAATACAGGATTTTGAAATTGAGCAGCTACTTCCCGCAAAATAAAAATCGCTTCAGACTCAAGTTCATCAAGATAATTGAGATAAAATTTTTGCATGGTACTATTGAATTCTAATTTGATTTACAAAGGTAATTACTTTTTTCACACAAGTATCTATAGCTTCTTCTTCAGTTAAAAGATGTAGATCCGGTTGAAGTGGTGATTCATAAGGTGCATCAATTCCGGTAAAATTTTTAATTTCTCCTGCACGTGCTTTTTTATAGAGGCCTTTAGGGTCCCTTGTTTCGCAAACTTGAAGTGGTGTATCAACAAAAACTTCAAAAAAATGAGCAGCACCTACAATTTCTTTTACCATCGCTCTATCCTTAATTGTGGGAGAGATAAAACTTGCTAACGTAATGAGCCCGGCATCGACAAACAGCTTGGAAACTTCAGCAATACGCCTCAGGTTTTCGTGGCGTTCCGCTTCAGAAAAGCCCAAATCCTTGTTTATACCCTTACGGATGTTATCGCCATCAAGAGAATAAGTTTGCATTCCCATTGCAAATAATTGCTCTTCTACGGCATTGGCAATTGTAGATTTTCCTGAACCGGAAAGTCCTGTAAACCACAATACAAATGAGGGATGTTCATTTGCCTTATTTCTGTGAAATTTCGAAATCACAAAATCGTGTTTAATGATATTTTTAGTCATCCTAGATATTTTCTTGTCTATTTTTCAATCCAAAATTAAAGCGATACCATACCCTTTCATGCAGGTAATATAAAACCATTTTTGTTAATAATTCTGCAATTCCTATTTTAATGCCTATCAATGGATCTCCGGTAATAAACCAGGAAATAGCCATGGTGTCAAGTGTTCCCACAACACGCCAAGTAACCGTTTTTAAAAGATGACGTTTGCGACTTTCTCTTAATACGCCTTGTTTTGAAAGATTGATGGAATACCATAATCGCTCATGCAAATAATAAAGAATTAGTTTTGTGAGTACTTCGGCAAAACCAATTTTCACTCCGGTTAATGGATTCCCCGAAATAATCCAGGCTAAAAGCATGGTGTCTAGTGTTCCAACAATGCGCCAGGTTACAGCTTTTAGAGCGTGCCTTTTATGAGAGGCCTTAGTCATTTGAAACGATAAAATAATTATTTAATAAATTTTCTTTGTTGTATCTCATTTCGTTTCCGGTATGGATATCGATAACCTTAACGCCTGCCGCACGACAGATAGCATGACCGGCAGCAGTATCCCACTCCATCGTAGGAGCAAAACGCGGATAAACATCTGCGGCACCTTCAGCAATCAAACAGAGTTTTAAAGAGCTTCCTTTTGAGACTATTTTCAGTTCCTTGATGCTTTCCTTTTTTAAGGTTTCCAAAAAGTGCCTCGTTTCATCATTCATATGGGAGCGACTTCCCACCACTCTCAGTAGTGTTGCATCTTTATGAGGCAATATAGGTGTGGCTTTTGCAAAGATAGATTCACCACCTTGATTTTCATCATCAAGTTCCACTTTGTAAGCCTTGCCTTCAGATACGATAGCAAAATACAATTCCTTGGTGGCAGGAACGAGTATAACCCCAAGCACAGGATTGCCCTGCTCCACTAATGCTATATTCACTGTAAATTCATCATTCTTTTTGATAAATTCTTTGGTGCCGTCAAGCGGATCCACAATCCAACATAGTTTCCAGCTTTTTCTTGTTTCATATGGCAATTGTTTGTTCTCCTCACTAATAATGGGAATAAGCGTTTGCTCAAGCAAGCTTACAATGACCTTATTTGCAGCCTGATCTGCTTCGGTGAGTGGCGAACTATCGTCTTTAAGGATTACATCAAAATCACGAGCATAGACGTTTAGAATTTCCTTTCCCGCAAGAAGAGCCGCTTTGATTGCTATTTTTAAATGGCTTTTCATGTATTTGTTTCAGATAGTATCATTTGATATTTTAAGCTTAATTTTGAACATAGTTTATACAGTTTCCTGTTTTTGTTGCTTCACAGACCTGCCTTGCTGGCAGGCAGGGTCTCACAAAGTTTTCTCGCAAATACGCAAAGGTTAAATTTATCAATGTCGAACGTCTAACCACTCTTATTCCTTTCAATTGGGCCCGGTTTCGGCTTCGCTCAACCTCCGAAATTACTAACATCTCACCACTACCCTCTCAGTACTTATAACTAAGGAACCCGCAATACTTCCTTATCCTTCAAATAAGCTTTCAACGCGACCATAGCAGCAAGCTTGGCCTCCGCTTTGTTTTGCTCCATCAGCTTTTCAGCCGAATAGTATTTTTTGACAAAATGGGTATCAAAGTTTCCGCTTCGAAAGGCTTCATGTTCCATCACAAATTTCCCGAAGGGTAATGTGGTGGACACGCCTTCAACTTCATAATTTGCAATCGCTTCTATCATCAATTGGATGGCTTCCTCACGGGTTTGTCCAAAAGTTATCAATTTGGACAGCATCGGGTCATAATAAATGGGTACTTCCATGCCCTCTTCAAAACCATCATCCACACGAATGCCCGGCCCCATTGGCGGACGATATCGTGTCAAGGTGCCTACACTGGGCATAAAGTCTGCCAGTGGGTCTTCAGCATAGACACGCA
>TARA_R110002072_G_scaffold135791_6_pt1 | contig 15094 bp, 9 predicted proteins | sample TARA_R110002072 | Tara Oceans TARA_R110002072 (sample SAMEA4397118) | marine metagenome | biome: Polar Biome; feature: [SRF] surface water layer (ENVO:00010504); material: water (ENVO:00002006), including particulate matter (ENVO:01000060) such as... | depth 5 m | reverse complement strand
ATAATCTGGCTGTTGGGTATCTGGTTTTGATAGGCGCCCGGATTGGCAATAGCGGCCGTAAAATCGCCCGGAGGGGCTAACAGTACGGACTCGCCTGCAGCAATCGCATCGGCCTGATTGACGTAGTAATAAAAATCATAGTGGGTCGGATCTAAACCATTGAGCACTTCAGGTTCTACCGTGGTCAAATCAAAAACTTCTACCCCATCGCCCGGATTGTTGTCATCACACAATCGCAAGGGCTCGGGCTCCACTATCTCTGGGGTGTTCCTTACTTCCAAATTTAAGGCAACAACACTATAACAACTGCTCACCGCACTCTCTACTCGGGCCCATACAACATCATAATACGGATTGTCGTTCTCATATGTCGGACCGATTGGATCTACATTGTTGATCGCATTGAGCTCTGTTCCGTGATAGGTAACCGTTAAGTCAGGATCGCCCAAGGTAATGTCATCATCAGCATCGCTTAAAGTGAATAAAGCAAAGCCGTTGTTGTCGTCGTCGCATAAAATTAAGGGAGAGGGGGTGGGGTTAATTGTGGGCGGTGTATCCAGTACAATATCAAAACTTTGGGCTGTATCAAAACAAGTGGGCTGCGCTATATTTTCGATTCTAACAAACAATGTTGTAGGAGAAACATTGACATTATATGGATTTGGTAAAGCACCTATATTTGCATCGGCATCAGCTTGAGAAAGGTGATAGGTTACATTAAATTCCAGTGGATTTTGAGCTCCAAGAACTTGTGGGGTAAAAATGGCTTGTAAATTCACTAATTCATCACCCGAGTTGTCTTGATCACAAATTGCAAAAGGGTTTGGAGTTACAGGATCTGAAGTTACAGAGGCAAATGTAATTGCAAAAGAAGCTGTGATAAAACAGGTTCCCGTTGCATTTTCAATTCTGATGTAAATCACCTCTGTAGTTCCCGTGATTGGGTAGGCAGCAGGAGTTGCAATGGGCGCATTGCCGGTATCTGCATCTGCCTGAGAATTGTGATAAGAAACAGAAAACTCAACGGGATCTTGACCTCCGAGAACGATGGGAGTATTTACGGTTAAATCAAAAATACCGGGAGTTGCTCCATCATCACAAATAAAAAGATTGATGGGCGGACTCGCAATGACAGGCTGGGGTAAAAATTCAATTAAAATATCATCAGTTACACTACAAGTGGGATCTAATGGGTCAATAACCTCTACACTATAAAGACCAGAGTTTGGAGCTGTTACAGTAAAAGTAGGATTTAAGGCAGAAGGCGGTCCTTGAGAAATTCCTCCAAAAAACCATTCATAAGTAGCTCCGGCAGGCGCATCTGCACTCGCGTCTAAAATAATATTACTATCGTCACAAGTTGAAATATCTGGACCTAAATCTACAGTAAAAGAAGCAGATGTTGTTACTACAACTTCATCAGTCAAAACAACTACGTCGCCGTTACAGGTATTTGTGTAAGTCACTTGAGCTGTATAGGTTCCCGGGGCACAAACATTAATTGTAGGGGTATTGCCTATTACAACCCCACCTTCATCCAACCAAACAAAATCATACGTTGGCACACCAATGGGCGAAAACTGCCAAGCTTCATTTGTGGCTGTCCAGGGCGAATCAGATGTATTTCTGCCGGGGGGTACAAATGCAACCGTACCGGCGTTGTTTTGTATTCCAAGTGCAGCATTACCATCATTCCAGCCCGGACAAGCAGGCTTGTCTTGGATGTAAATTTCAATCACATTGGAAAATTCGTAGAAGACCGCCATATGAGTGGCTTCTAAACTAGTACAAGAGAAAAGTGGCACTTCAAAATAAGAAACTACCAAAACACGGTTTGGAAAAGTACCCAATACTTCATACCCTATTTCTTCTGTTGTGGATACAGAGGGATCAATATCGTGGACAGGAGTAAAAACATTTGCTTCAGACAAAGCTTCTTGTGTATTATTAGGCAAATCCTCAGAAAATGACCATGCATTTGAAATATCAGATGCATCTACATCAAATCTTAGCACACCATTTGAACCTACTTGAAATTGTTGTTCCAGATTTCCAAAAAAACAAAAATCAAATGGTAAATCTTCAACTACTGACCATCTATCATCAAAATTAGGATTCAATTGAGTTGCTAAACCATTAAAAGGAAATGGCGGATTAAAAGGAATGGACGAAACAGTGTAGTTCTCGCTGATTGTTTCAAAAGTTTCCAAGAAGTCTGCTGTTAAATCAACACAACCACCACCCACACAATCAATAGTTTGATCAGGTCCGGCATCGACAAATAAGGAACCCGGGCCTTGAGCAAATAGTTGAACTGAAAAAAAGAAACTAAATAACACTAGAAATTTGGGGACTAAATATCTCATTGCTTAAAAAATTATGACGCCCGAAAATTAAGAAATTATTATGAAAATGTAAGAATATTGCCGTTAAAATATCAAATTCACTATTTCCCTATCTTATCGAGAATAGCTATCTTTGCAAACTATTTGCTAAAGGCAAAATGAATTTTAACAATATGGGTTTAGAAAAACATTTAAAAAAAATAGAAGAACTGGGCGAAAATCATATCGGAACTTCCAGTGATACCCCTCTAAGAGCAGACGCTTTTGAATTAAGTGATATCGAAAAAATCGCCCTCATCAAAGAGGATGTCAAACACATTATGGAAACACTGGGACTCGATTTAACAGACGACAGCCTTCAAGGCACTCCTAACCGCGTTGCCAAAATGTTTGTCAATGAAATTTTTGGTGGTTTGCATCCTGACAGAAGACCCAAAGCTTCTACCTTTGACAATAAATACAAATATGGCGAAATGCTGGTAGAAAAAAACATCACTGTTTATTCTACCTGTGAGCACCACCTCCTTCCCATTGTAGGAAAAGCTCACGTGGCCTATATTTCTTCCGGGCAAGTGATTGGTCTTTCAAAAATGAACCGTATTGTGGATTATTTTGCAAAAAGACCTCAAGTACAAGAAAGACTTACGATACAAATTGTAAAAGAATTACAAAAAGCCCTCAATACTGAAGATGTTGCCTGTGTGATTGATGCCAAACATTTGTGTGTCAATTCAAGAGGAATTCGCGATATTGACAGTAGTACAGTTACTTCAGAGTTTGGTGGTAAATTTAAAGAGGCTGCTGTGAGAAGAGAGTTTTTGGATTATATACAAATGGGGACTGAGTTTTAGGGGTTGCTTGATGACGGGTGACCGATGACGGATGATGAAAAACGAAAGTTTTAGAATTCTTGAATTAATAACGCTTTTAAATTGCATTCACTATGGAATCTAAATTTAAATTTGAGAAATTGGTCATTTGGCAAAAAGCAATGGATTTTGGTGAAGACATCAATCTAATTTCTGAGAAATTTAATAAGAAAGAACTTTACAATTTAAGTACGCAAATATGCAGGGCAGCAGACTCAATTGCACTTAACATTTCCGAAGGGAGCATTGGCCAGTCAAATGCTGAACAAAAAAAATTCATCGGATATGCCATTCGCTCTTTAGCCGAAACTGTAACTTGTCTTCACAAAGCTTTGAGAAGAAAATACATCAATCAGGACGAATTTAAAACATTATATGACGAGTCATTCCATCTGATGAATATGCTAATAAAATTTAAAAATACAATCAAATAAAAACCGGTCATCGGTCAACCGTCATCTGTCTCATCAGCATTATGAAGATATACAAAAAACAACTTTTTCAGATTTAAAAACACAATCAACCAAAACCCGGTCATCGGTAACCCGTCATCGGTCCCAACATCATTATGGAATTATACAAAAACCAACAACTGCAGATTTACAACTCCATTTCTAAAAAGAAAGAGACCTTCACACCCATTCATGAAGGAGCGATTGGGATGTATGTATGTGGACCTACGGTTTACAATAATGTGCATTTAGGAAATTGCCGTACTTTTCTCTCTTTTGACCTGGTTTTTCGTTACCTAAAGCATCTAGGATTTAAAGTGCGCTATGTGCGAAATATAACTGATGCGGGACATCTTGAAAACGATGCAGACAGCGGCGAAGACCGCATTGCCAAAAGAGCCCGTATTGAAGAAATCGAGCCTATGGAAGTAGTACAGCGCTACACCATCGATTTTCATAACACTATGGCCAAATTCAATGCCCTCCCTCCCAGCATTGAGCCCACAGCTACCGGGCATATTATTGAACAAATAGGCATTGTAGAAGAAATTCTAAAAAATGGTTTCGCTTATGAGCGAAATGGTTCCGTTTATTTTGATGTACTTAAATTTAATGAATCACACCACTACGGAAAGCTAAGCGGAAGAAATCTCGAAGATATGATTGCCAACTCCCGCGAATTGGAAGGGCAAAGCGATAAAAAGAATCCGCAAGATTTTGCTTTATGGAAAAGAGCAGAACCGCAGCACATTATGCGATGGCCCTCCCCCTGGAGCGATGGTTTTCCGGGATGGCATCTTGAATGTACTGCTATGAGCACCAAATATTTGGGCGAGCAATTTGACATTCACGGCGGCGGAATGGATTTAAAATTTCCTCACCACGAGTGTGAGATTGCCCAAAGCGAAGCCTTTTGTAGTAAAACTCCTGTAAATTACTGGATGCACGCCAATATGCTGACCCTTAACGGGCAAAAAATGGCCAAATCCACCGGGAACAATATTTTGCCCAACGAAATTTTCTCTGGTGAGAATACTGTTTTAGCGAAACCTTTTTCGCCCACGGTAACTAAATTTTTTATGTATCAGGCACATTACCGAAGCATTCTTGATTTTTCAAGCGATGCCCTTGAAGCTGCCGAAAAAGGATACAACCGCCTGATGGACGCCATCAACCAACTCGACAAACTTCCCACAGGAAATAAAACCACCCTGGATATCGCCGCATGGAAGCAATCTTGCTATGACGCTATGAATGATGACTTTAACAGTCCTATTCTCATTGCCCAGTTGTTTGAAGCCGCAAAATTTATCAATTCGGTAAAAGACGGCAAATCAAGCATCACTATTAAGGATTTAGAGCTTTTAAAAACCACCCTACACGCTTTTGTTTTTGATGTTTTAGGACTTCAGGAAGAAGTTGCCGGCAATCAAAACACAGGAAAACTTTCAGGCACAGTTGAGTTACTGATCGAGTTGAGAAATGAAGCCCGCGCCAATAAAGATTTCGCTACAAGCGACAAAATAAGAGATGAACTTGCTGCTATTGGGATTCAATTGAAAGATGGTAAAGACGGGACGACTTTTAGTTTGTAAAATTGCTCGATGACCGAAGACGGAAGACCGATGTTGGACGATTTAAAAATAATACACCTTGTTAAAAAAAATACTCATAGCGCCCTTTGTTTTTTTAATTAAGGTTTACCAAATTCTTATTTCACCGCTCACCCCTGCAACTTGCCGCTACCATCCCACCTGTTCGCATTACAGCAAGGAAGCATTACAAAAACACGGACTTTTAAAAGGTGGAAAATTGGCCATTAAACGAATTTTCAGTTGTCATCCTTGGGGCGGAAAGGGATATGACCCGGTGCCGTAGGGGGTTTTGATGTTTGTGATTTAGGGCTTGTGGTATCTATGTTTAAATGTTAAATCCAATTGGAATTTGGAATTTGGATTTTGGAATTTATAATTACTATCTTTAACCTCATAAATTTTAAAAACCACCTATGCACTTTTTAAGTTTTGTTTGGGACCCTTCTACCGGCTTGGATTTGGGTTTTATCACGCTTCATTATTACAGTTTGATGTTTGTTATCGCCTTTGGGTTGGGATGGTATCTTATGAAACGCATCTATGTGAGAGAAGGTATTGATCTGGAAAAACTGGACAGTATTTTTATTTATGCGGTGGTAGCAACACTTATTGGTGCGCGTCTGGGCCATGTCTTTTTTTATGACTGGGATTATTTTCAGCATCACATTTTGGAAATCTTTTTACCTTTTAAAATTGAGCCCGAATTTAAATTTACCGGCTTTACCGGTTTGGCCAGTCATGGTGCTGCGATAGGAATCATTGTTGCCATGTATATTTACAGTAAAAAGGTCATTCAAAAGCCCTTGCTTTGGGTGTTGGACCGCGTGGTGATCCCTGTGGCAAGTGGTGCTGTTTTTGTTAGGATAGGTAACTTTTTTAATTCTGAAATTATTGGTCAACCCACCGGGACAGATAGCGGTGTTATTTTTGCTGCTTTGGGAGAGGACTTTCCAAGGCACCCCACTCAGCTATATGAATCGGGAGCCTATTTAATCGTCTTTTTAATTTTATGGTTTATTTATTGGAAAACTAATAAGCGTGAAAAACAAGGCTATTTGTTTGGACTCTTTTTGGTTTTATTATGGTCTGTGCGTTTTTTGGTGGAATTCATCAAAGAAAACCAGGTTGATTTTGAAGAAACGATGGCTTTGAATATGGGGCAATGGTTGAGCATTCCGTTTATACTTTTAGGACTGTATTTTATGTTTCGCCCTAAAAATAAAATTCCATTACAGGCTTAATTTTAATTTATAAGATACTATGAATCGATTCTTTTATGGAAGTGTTTTGTGTTTGTTTATCGCCTTTGGCTGTAAAGACTCTGAAAAATCACAACCCGTTAAAACTGCAGAAATTACCTTCACCAAACAAGGTGAATTACAACTCATAAAAAAAGATACAGATAGCATCATACAAACCCTGGATATTGAAATCGCCGATGATGAATACAAAACCCAAACGGGATTGATGTATCGGGAATCTATGGAAGACAATCAAGCAATGCTGTTTATTTTCCCAGATGCGCAGGTGCGAAGTTTTTATATGAAAAATACTGCCATTGCATTGGACATCATTTATATTGACGAAAACAAAAAAATTGTAAGTTTTCAGAAAAATACCAAACCTTATGATGCGACTTCACTGCCATCAGGAGTCCCTTCTCAATATGTACTCGAAATCAACGCAGGGCTCTCTGAGCGTTGGAACCTTGAAAAAGGGGATCGTATTGAGTGGAATAAAACGAAGTAAAAAACATTCAGGCATTAAGAAATAGTAAGCTGTAAGTTCTTAAGTAACTTAAACTTTACAACTTGCCGAATCTTGGGTAGTTTAAAAATTAATATGTTGAGTTAAAAACCAATATCTATATTTGAATCTGCTCAATCTGCGGACTGATTTTGAATGGTTTTTCCCGCAGATAGCGCTGATTTCCGCAGACAAAACCTTTTAGTATTTAGAAGTGAATGTTATATAAATCAACTTAAAGTATTTTCATAAAAAAATCCGTTTTGAAACAATATCAAAACGGATTTTTTTATACTATAGCTGAGATTTTAAGCCTTTGAAGGCTTCGCTCCTTCTTCAGCTTCCTCTTCTTCTTTGTATTTAAGGTCGATTCCCTTTTTCTTTACGGTGTCAAACATCACCGGAGTTGCAATAAATACCGATGAGTAAGTACCTACAATCACACCTATAATCAAGGCAAACATAAAGCCTCTGATGGATTCTCCACCAAAAATAAAGATGGCAAGTAACACGATCAAGGTTGTGAACGAGGTGTTGATGGTTCTACTAATGGTACTGTTTACTGCAGCATTGATAACTCTGGAGAGTTTCCAGCTTGGGTTTTCATTAAAGTATTCCCTGATGCGGTCAAATACTACCACAGTATCATTCAGCGAGTAACCAATCACCGTTAAAATGGCTGCAATAAATGCCTGATCGATTTCCATTGAGAAGGGCATCCAGTCTTTAAAGAGTGAGAACAGACCTAATACTATGATGGTATCGTGCATTACGGCAGAAACGGCACCTAAACTAAACTGCCAGCGTCTAAATCGCAACAATATATAGAGGAACACTACAATCAAGGAACCGGTTACCGCCCATACTGATGCACGTTTGATATCACTTGCTATTGTGGGTCCCACTTTCATAGATTGCATCAAACCAACCTGTTTGGTATCGTCATCACTTAGGAAATCTTCATAAGTAAATCCTTGAGGGAAATGGGGTTGTAATGCCTGGAACAACAATTCTTGCACTTCATTATCCACTTCGCCACTTTGTTCATCTACTTTAAAAGCGGTTGATATTTTTAATTGATTGGCTCCTCCAAAGGTTTTTGCTTCTGCTGTACCATATACAGCAGCTAAATCCTGTTGAATTTCTGAAGCGATTACAGATTTATCAAAACGCACAGTATATGTGCGTCCTCCCACAAAGTCAATACCCTGATTTAAACCTTGGGTGAATAAAGAGCCCAAAGAAAGTAAAATCAAAAATCCGGAAATGATGTAAGCAATTTTGCGTTTTCCTAAGAAATTAATTCCCACATTTCTAAAGAGGTTTTTAGTTGCTGCTGTAGAGAAATTCAAAGGTTTTCCGTTTACAGTATAGCGTTCTATAAATAATCTTGTGATAAAGATTGCTGTAAAAAGCGAAGTTAAAATACCAATTAATAAAGTGGTCGCAAATCCTTTGATGGGTCCTGTTCCAAATATTAAAAGTATTAAACCTGTTAAACCTGTTGTGATGTTTGCATCCAAAATGGAAGAAAGCGCATTGTTGAAACCATCTTTAATGGCATCTTTTTGGGCCTTGCCTTTATAGAATTCCTCCCTGATACGTTCAAAAATAAGTACGTTAGCATCCACCGAAATACCAATGGTCAATACAATACCGGCGATACCGGGAAGTGTCAACACAGCTCCCAAACCAGCGAGAATACCAAAAATAAACAAGATGTTTACTACCAGGGCGACATCTGCATAGATTCCGGCGCGACCGTAATAGAAAATCATCCAAAGCAACACCAATACCAAAGCCAGTAAAAATGAATTGATACCACTATCAATAGCTTCCTGACCCAATGATGGACCCACAATTTCACTTTGTATGATATCTGCTGAAGCGGGTAATTTACCTGCACGTAATACGTTTGCAAGGTCAATGGCTTCAGTTAAAGTGAAATTACCGGTAATCTCAGAGCGACCACCAGAAATGGCTCCACTTGATACACCCGGTGCTGAATAGACAATATCATCGAGTACTATGGCAATTTGACTTTGTTGTGAAGAAGCAAGGCCTGTCATTTCTTCCCAAATGCGTGCGCCTACTCCATCCATTTGCATCGTTACAGCCGGTTTTCCTCTTTGATCATAACTTTGCTGAGCATCTGTAACAACGTTTCCACTAAGTGGAGGAAGGTTGTCTCTATTTGCTTTAACGGCATATAAATCTGTGATTTCTTCTCCTGTCTCAGGATTTACATTAGGTTTACCCCAAACAAATTTTGCAAAGCGTTGTTCTTGAGAAAGTAAAGCTCTCACTTGAGGCATTCTCAAATAGCTGTTAATTTCAGCAGTGTCTCTTAACTTAAATGTTGCAATGACCGGGCCTCCCTGACCTCCTATTCCTTGAACTCTACCAAAAATGGGATCTCCTATCACACCATCCGCAATACTATCAAGTTCTTCTCCGCCTAATAATTTAGATACATCATCTTTATCATCGGCCACTTGAGTGGTATCTGTTACTGTTTCTTCAGCTGTTTCAGTTGTTGCGTTTTGAAGGCCTTTTACAGTTTCATTTGCAGAAGATAAAAAGGTTAGCATTTCATCCATTTTAAACACATGCCAGAACTCTAATTGTGCTGTACTTTGAAGAAGCGTCTGAACACGCTGTACATCTCTTGCTCCCGGAAGCTCAACAAGAATTCGGGCAGAGGTACCTAGTCGTTGAATGTTGGGTTGTGTAACACCAAATTTATCAATACGTTTTCTTAGAACTTCAAAGGCAGCATCAATAGATTCATCAACTTTTCGGTTTAATACAGCTTGAACCTCAGCATTGGTCATTTCAAAGTGAATGTCTTCACTCAATGTTTTATTGGCAAAAATATCTGGTGATGCCAGACGATTATCACCGGGTATTTCATCAAAAGCTCTGAAGAATGCTTCGAGGTAAGTAGCTGTTCCTTCCGTTTGAATTTCAACAGCCCTGTCTAATGCTTGATTGAATGCCGGGTCTCGAGAGTTATTAGAAAGCCCAACGAGAATATCTCTAACTGAGATTTGAAGAATCACGTTGATTCCCCCTTTTAAGTCCAATCCTTTGTTTAATTCTTTGTCTTTAGCAGAATTGTAGTCTATGCCAAGAAGTACAGGATTGCTTCCAATAGAGTCAAGGTAATTTTTTTCTTCTAAGTCTCTTGCTACCACATAGTTTTCAACATCACTAGCGATTTTGTTTGCTGCATATTCTTTAGCTTCTCCTTCAACTTTTGTCGCTATATAAGTAAATGAAAGTTGGTAGATACTCACTAAGCCAAACAATATTGCAAATACTTTAATCAGTCCCTTGTTTTGCATTCTTTGTAAAATTAGGTGTATAAATGTTTTTTATTGGTTTTTTTCAAACGTGCAAATATAGAATTTCCAATAGGAAATGGCAATTATTTTTTAAGTTTTAAAAACATAGAAAGTTTCATCCCGATGGCTCAGGACAAAATCCAAATTTCAAAAAACATTTTGTATCGGAATTTGGAGGTTGTAATGTGTATTTTGATAAACCCTCTCAGGGTTTAATCCCGAGAAGTCGGGACTGAGAGGGTTGATAACTTAATTTAAAAGCCCGTTTACGTCTCTAACAGCAGCGGCACTCTTTTCCATTGTTTCTTTTTCTTGATCAGAAAGCGGGATTTCAACTATTTTTTCAATTCCGTTTTTACCTAAAATAACCGGAACACCTATACAAAGGTCAGTGAGCCCATATTCTCCTTGAAGCATTACAGAGCAAGGAAACATTTTTTTCTGGTCACAGGCAATGGCTTGAACCATAGAAGATACAGCAGCTCCCGGAGCATACCAGGCAGATGTACCTAAAAGTTTAGTGAGGGTTGCTCCTCCCACTTTGGTGTCTTCCAGTACTTGAGCTAGACGCTCTTTTGAAAGGAAGTTTGATACCGGCACACTGTTTCTTGTTGCTAGACGCGTTAATGGAATCATTCCTGTATCACTATGCATACCAAGCACCATTCCATCTACATCAGATTGTGGGCATTCCAGTGCTTCTGCAAGTCTGTATTTAAAACGAGCACTGTCCAGAGCTCCACCCATACCAATAATTCTGTTTTTTGGAAGTCCGGTTGCTTTGTGTGCTAGGTAAGCCATTGTATCCATGGGGTTGCTCACTACAATAAGAATTACATTTGGGGAGTGTTTTACCAAGTTTTCAGAAACAGTTTTTACAATTCCGGCATTGATACCAATTAATTCTTCTCTTGTCATTCCTGGCTTACGAGGGATTCCACTAGTAATAACAGCCACATCACTACTTGCTGTTTTAGAATAATCGTTTGTGGTACCTGTAATTTTTGTATCAAAACCCATTAAAGAGGCCGTTTGCATCAAATCCATGGCTTTACCTTCTGCAAAACCTTCTTTGATATCTAATAGAACTACTTCTTCAGCAAAATCTTTAATGGCAATGTATTCTGCACAACTAGCACCTACGGCTCCTGCACCAACAACTGTTACTTTCATATTATTTCGTTTTTTAAGTTAAAATTGAAAGTGCAAAATTACAAATATCCTGATAAAAAATTGGGCATTAAAGTATTAAATTCCAAATCCAATTCCGGCACTTGCTGTACTATATTCTGAAGCGTTATATTCAGCATAAATACTAAAAAAACCTAGTTGTAATCTTGTGCCTAAAGTGGCTTTTATACCTGAAGCTTTGTTTTTTACAGAAAATGGGTCATTAAAAGTGCTTGAAACTTCCGTAATTGGAGTACCTGCTCTAACAGTATATGTGCCTAGAACATCAAAATCTGAAGTGCCTGTTATAAAACCTAATCCTCCATAAAAATTGATCACAGGTAATTTTGTTGATGCTTGCAGTTGAAATAACCAACTGCTGAGATCTACATCAAAGCGTTGTTGAGTTCCTTCTATAATTTGACTGTCAGTGAAATCAAAGCTTCCATTAAAACTTGTATAGCCTATAAATGCTGAAAGGTGAATTGGCCAAACATTATCTGCAGGCAGTAATTCTGTAAAGTCATGTTGAATACCTGCCCCCCAAAAGGTAGATTTTACATCTTCATAATCAACTTTTGGAAAAAATCTGAATTTCACTTCAGTTCCTTTAAAAATTCCCACTCTTGCCTGTAAAAATGCTGTTGGCAACAAACTCATATCAACCGAGGCAAGGCCTTGGGGTAAATTAAACTCAACATCTTCCTCAAAAAGTCCGGTGTCATCAGTTACAACTGCAAAAACCCTAATGTCAGGGTTATTTTCGCCAAAGGCAGTTGCCACTTCTTTTACGGTACTACCGTCGCTAAAGTATAAGTTATTATAGTCATTAGTATTCAGCGTAAAACTGCGCTTTTCTTCTTTGACAAAAGTTACATTCCCTATAATTTGAATTTCAAACTTTAAAGGTTTTTTTACATTTGCGGTTTGCACCCATCCGTTTGACAAATTAACAATTAAACCTTCAGCAGCCGGTGATATATATCCAGTTGCAAAACGCTGTGCATCTTCAATCCCTGCTGCCAGAAGGTCTTCCAATTGATTTTGTGCCTGTGTAAAAAATGTCGCCAAAAGCATTAATAAAATACTAGATTTTTTCATATCATGATTATTTGATTAAATGATTCTTAAATAAAACAGTTTAAAGTAAATAAACCCTAAAGATTATATTAAAGGTATAAAAAAACCCTCAAAGAAATTTTCAAGAGGGTTTATTGTTTTATATAAAGAATGTGATTTTAAGCATCTATGTTTGCATAAATAGCATTTTTCTCAATAAATTCTCTTCTAGGTGGTACTTCATCACCCATTAACATAGAGAAAATACGGTCCGCTTCACTAAGGTTATCAATGGTTACTTGACGTAACGTTCTAAATTCTGGGTTCATTGTGGTGTCCCAAAGTTGCTCTGCATTCATTTCACCAAGACCTTTATAACGCTGTATTGCTGCGCTACCTCCATATTCTGCATTGAGTGCCTCACGCTCTTTTTCATTCCAGGCATAGGCCTTTTTATTTCCTTTTTTAATTAAATATAAGGGTGGCGTTGCAATATAAACGTGCCCGGCTTCAATGAGTTCGCGCATATAACGGAAAAAGAACGTCAAAATTAATGTCGCGATATGACTACCATCTACATCGGCATCACACATGATGACTATTTTATGGTATCTGAGTTTTGAAAGATTCAGGGCTTTGCTATCTTCTTCTGTTCCTATTGTTACCCCTAGGGCCGTATAGATGTTTCTAATTTCTTCATTTTCAAAGACTTTGTGCTGCATGGCTTTTTCGACGTTTAGAATTTTACCGCGCAAGGGTAAGATTGCCTGAAAGTTTCTATCGCGTCCTTGTTTTGCAGTTCCACCTGCAGAATCTCCCTCGACCAGAAACACTTCACATAATGAAGGATCCTCTTCAGAACAATCTGATAATTTTCCGGGTAGTCCGCCAATGCTCATTACTGTTTTACGCTGCACCATTTCACGAGCCTTGTTGGCAGCGTGTCGTGCTTGTGCAGCAAGGATTACTTTTTGAACAATGGTTTTTGCGTCATCAGGGTTTTCTTCAAGATAATCTGTCAACATTTCTGATACTGCCTGGCTTACAGCTGCGGTAACTTCTCTGTTTCCTAATTTTGTTTTGGTTTGCCCTTCAAACTGGGGCTCGGCTACTTTCACAGAAATGATGGCTGTTAGACCTTCCCTAAAGTCATCCCCAGAGATTTCAAACTTCAATTTGTCTAACATCCCAGAGTTATCTGCATACTTTTTAAGTGTAGTTGTAAGTCCTCTTCTAAACCCTGAAAGATGTGTTCCTCCTTCGTGTGTGTTGATATTATTTACATAGGAATGTAAATTTTCATTAAACGAATTGTTGTAAATCATAGCGACTTCAACCGGGATATCATTCTTTTCAGACTCCAATGAAATTACATTTTTGATAATGGGCTCTCTGTTACCATCTAAAAATCTGATGAATTCTTTAAGACCTTCATCGCTATGAAAGACTTCTGTTTCAAAAGTACCATCTTCATTTGGGTATCTCCTGTCAGTAATCGTAATGGTTATTCCTTTATTCAAGAATGACAATTCACGCATTCTTCCAGCAAGTGTGTCATAATTAAATTCTGTGGTTTGCTGAAATATACTAGGGTCTGGTGTAAAAGTAACTAGGGTCCCTTTATCTGAAGATTCACCTACAGCTTTTACAGGGTATTGCGTTTTTCCCAGTTTGTATTCTTGTTCCCATATTTTTCCGTCTCTGTAAACGGTGGCCTTAAGGTGAGAGGAGAGTGCGTTTACCACTGATACTCCCACACCGTGTAATCCACCTGAGACTTTATAAGAATCCTTATCAAATTTACCTCCGGCGCCAATTTTTGTCATGACAACTTCAAGTGCTGAAACACCTTCTTTTTTATGCATGTCAACCGGTATTCCCCGACCGTTGTCTTTAACCGTAAGAGAACCATCTTTGTCAATCCAAATATCTATTTTATCACAATAACCTCCCATCGCCTCATCGATCGAGTTGTCAACCACTTCATAGACCAAATGATGTAAACCTCTTATTCCTGTGTCTCCGATATACATTGAAGGACGCATTCTAACGTGCTCCATTCCCTCCAGCGCCTGAATGCTATCTGCGCCATAATTTTTCTTTGATTCTTCGCTCATAAATTTTTAGTTGAAATTTTTATTTTTCAAAAGCTTTTTAACTTTGTTTTTAACTAAAAAAGCTTAACGAGCAAATATAACAAAACCAATAGTAAATTTAGGGGTTTACACACTTTTTAAGTGTCAAGTTATTAACAAAATTATGTGGAAAATTAAATTGAAATAATCTTTTTCAATGAGCTCTAATTTTATTTAACATTGTTTAAATAATTTCATTGATACAGAATCGTTATATTGATAAAAAAATTAATCTTATAAGAGTTTGTTATTAATTCTCATTAAAAAAATTCAATGAAAAAGTTTACAGTTTTACTATTTATTTTCGGATTCTTTTTGTCAAATTCTCTGGATGTAAAAGCTCAGGAATTTCCGAAACTTGATGCCAGCCCAATGG
>TARA_R110002072_G_C7975632_1_pt1 | contig 15094 bp, 12 predicted proteins | sample TARA_R110002072 | Tara Oceans TARA_R110002072 (sample SAMEA4397118) | marine metagenome | biome: Polar Biome; feature: [SRF] surface water layer (ENVO:00010504); material: water (ENVO:00002006), including particulate matter (ENVO:01000060) such as... | depth 5 m | reverse complement strand
GGAGTTACAGTCCGTCCTCGTTGGCCGCTTGAGTATCTCCCCTTTTAGATATTATTATAATGAACTTAAAAATTGTATCAACAATTTTTTATTGTTTTTTAGCTAAGAGTAGTTCTTAAAATTACAACTTACTGATTACAAACTAACTGCTTTAGTTAATTAAAATCCATCGTTTTTTGTTGTAAAAAACATCCCTTTTTCACTAAAGGTTTGCGAATATACAAAGTTTTTAGAAATGTCCTAAAAAAAGTGGTAATTTTTTTTAAACAGATTGATTTGTGCTTAAAAAATAAATTGAAAACTTCTCTTTGTAAGTCTCTGTTGCGAGATAAGAAAAAATTTCAGACGTGGCCATTTGTTGGTGGTAGGTTCACTCTTTACGTACTCTTTATTGTACTCTTTATTGGTAACACGCTCTACAAGATCTGTCTAAGAATGCAACATTTCTCCTAATTCTTTCATAGGAACTTTATTATAGGTTCCTTTAGAACAAAAAAATCCATCATATATATTGAATTTTTATATGATGGATCTCTAGTTTGAAAATGCAGCTATGAAATTAGCTATTTTTTGATTGAAAACTATTTGGAAAGTAAAAGTTGTCGAGACATAATTATTACCATGCTCTTTCAATAAAAACAATACAGTGCCATTTGTTTTTGTATTGTTTTTAGAAGCCTTCTAAAACGATTTTCCCTTTTGCTTTTCCTGTTTCTAAAAAAGCGTGTGCTTTCCTAAGGTTTTCTGCAGTAATAGTTCCGAAATTTTCACCTACTGTAGTTCTTATAATGCCCTTGTCTATCAATGCTGACACTTCATTTAAAATGTTGTGTTGCTCAATCATATCTTCCGTTTGAAACATAGAACGTGTAAACATTAACTCGATATGTGTTGACACTGATTTCCCTTTAAATGGCATCACATTCATTACCTTAGGATCATCAATAAATCCGAATTTACCTTGTGGTTTTATCAACTTTACAATTTCATCTACATGCTGTTCTGTAGCATTTAAACTCACTACATATTCTGGTGCAGGAAGGTTGTATTTTTCAAATTCTTCACTCAATTTATGTCTGTGATTAACAACTGTATCCGCACCTAATTCTTGTAACCAAGAAGTAGTTTCTTCACGAGAAGCCGTAGCAATAATCTTCAGTTTTGTTAGTTTTTTAGCTAATTGCACTAAAATAGAACCTACTCCACCAGCAGCACCTATTACTAAAATCGATTTGCTAGCATCGTCTTTAAAAACTTGTAATCTGTGAAACAACATTTCGTACGCTGTTAATGAAGTTAATGGTAAAGCTGCAGCTTCCACAAACGATAAACTTGAAGGTTTTTTACCTACAATACGTTCATCTACCACCTGATATTCGGCATTACTTCCTTGACGTGTAAGATCGCCTGCATACCAAACTTCGTCACCCACTTTAAAAAGGGTTACATCTTCCCCTACTTGTGTAACAATTCCTGTAGCATCCCAACCAATTACGTTCCAATTTTCATTAGGAGCTGGTCTGTTTGCTCTAATTTTATAATCAACAGGATTCACTGAAATGGCTTTTACTTCCACTAATATATCTCTGCCGGTCGCTTTTGGTTTTTCTATTTCTATGTCTTGTAAAGAATTTACATTGTTTATAGGTAAATTCTGTTTATATCCTACTGCTTTCATGTTTGCCTTGTTTTTTAAATTATTTATAGTATTGTAAAAAATTCGTTTTCGGGTAATCTAGATTTTGATGTTTTATCAATAGAATTAAAATTAGATGTCTTTTTATATCTTAAAGAAACAGCCATTAAAGCTGTATTCCCTTTTCTCTTAAGTCAAATTCTTTATTTAACGCTTTTAAATCAATCCCTTCCATTAGGTATCCTCCATTTGGAATATCTGCATTTGTATGTTTTAATCGGTTTGATTCAAAACATAGGACAAAAGTACATAGACAACATTATAAATTTAATGTATATAAAAAGGGAATACAGGTATAAATAAAGGTTTATAGGCAAGTTATTCTTTTAAATACAGATAATTTACTTAATTTTGACGTAAAAATGAGTCAAAATGAACATCATTGAATCTTATAAACCTTTTGAAATACAAGAAATAGAATTAGTAACATGGAAGCAACGTCCTATAAAAAACAATTTTTTCGAGCTGGTATTTGTAAAAAGTGGTTCAGGTACCCAATGTATTAATTATAATGAATTGCCTTATTGCAAAGGAAGTATCTTTTTACTACCTCCTTTAAAATGTCATTCATTTACTATTGAGCAACCTTCAAAATTTGTTTTTTTAAAGTTTAATGATTCCTTTTTTAAACATAAGAATACCATTACTATTGATAGAACTGAATGGTTCAAAGAAGCTTCCTATATTCTTTCAAACTACAACCAATTGCCTGGTGATATTATTAATAGCGACATCGATAGAAATCATGTTGCTAGTTTAATTGAAATGATTTTACAAGAATCAAGAAATTATGGAGCCTCTTCTATCAATTTAATTACTAGTTTAATGACAAGCGTTTTAGAAGTACTTATTAGAAATATTAAAAAAAGTACTTATTTTGAAATTCCTAATAATTCAGATGATAGAATTACAAAAATGCTGACCTATATTAATGAAAATATTGATAAAACAGCCTTGCTTAAAGTTGAAAATTTAGCAGAGGTTTTTATGATGTCTCCTACCTATGTGAGTGAATTTTTTAAAAAACAAGTTCACATGCCTTTGCGCGAATATATTATTAAAGCAAAGCTTAAACTTGTAGAAATTCGTTTGTTAAATTCAGATTTTACATTAACGCAAATTGCAGACGAATTAGGATTTACTGATGTAAGCCATTTATCAAAAACATTTAAACGTTATGCTGGCACTTCAATCCGTGAGTTTAAAAATAATGGAGAATATATATTGCTAAAACGTGCTTCTTGCACTCCCACTTTAAACGTTTAAACGATTTTTTAAATATAAACATTACAGTTTTCTTATATCAAAAATAGATAGAAAACATATATATTTCTAAAAACAGTATTTTTTCTACGGATGCTCTTTGAAAACATAGCTGCTTGCTATATGAATATTTTTCTATTTTACAGAGGTTTCTTAACTGTATAAGCAACTATCAATTTTGTTTATCTATGCATTTATAAATGTTTGTTAATAAAAAGAATGAACATTCATTTTTAAAGTATCTTTGTATCAGAATTTAGAATATATGGCACAGCTTCAAAAAAGTATCGATAAAAAAAAGGCTTTGGTAAAAGCAACAATTGAATTGGTAAACAACAATGGTTTTCATGCAACCCCAATGAGTAAAATTGCTAAAATGGCCAATGTTTCGCCAGCAACTATTTATTTATATTTTGAGAATAAGCAAGATTTACTCAATCAAACCTATATAGAGGTAAAAGCAGTTTATACAGAATATGCATTTGAAACCTATAAAGAAACAATGTCGGTTGAAGCAGGTTTTGAATTAATTTGGAAACGAATCGCCAACTTTAAGTTGCATGAATGTGAAAATGCAATGTTTTTAGCACAATGTGATAATACTCCCATTATTGATGAAACCAGCAGACAAGAAGGAATAAAACATTTACAGCCTTTACTTGATCTTTGGGAACGTGGAAGAAAAGAAGGAATTGTAAAACCAATATCAGATTATCTTTTATATGCTTATGCCATAAATCCATTATCATTTTTAATGATGACACAAAATCGTGGATCCTTTGTTTTAAATAAAACACATATAGACCAAGCATATAAAGCTGCTTGGGATAGTATAAAAATTTAATATAAAGAAATTAAATAAACATATAAGATCAAAAACTTGTAAGAACAAAACCTATTTAGCAACGATTAAAATTACAATCTATAAAATAATAGAAACTCTAAAATAACAATACATCACTTAAAATAAAATATATGGAATTATTAGACAAATTAAATTGGAGGTATGCAGCCAAAGCCATGAATGGTAAAAAAGTAGCTGAAGATAAAATTGATAGAATTTTAGAAGCTGCACGTTTAGCACCAACATCAAGTGGATTACAACCTTTTGAAATTATCGTAATTAAAAATCAAGCAATTAAAGAAGAGATAAAACCAGTGGCTTGGAATCAATCTGTAATTACAGACTGCTCTCACTTACTCGTTTTTGCTGTTTGGGACACGTATACAGCAGAAAGAATTAATCACATGTTCGATTTAACCAATGAAATTCGTGGTTTTAAAAACGAAGGGTGGGAAAATTACCGTCAAACGTTATTAAATGCCTATCCTCAAAAAGATGCCGAAGAAAACTTTAACCATGCTGCAAAACAAGCTTATATCGCTTTTGCAAATGCAATTACTGCAGCTGCGTACGAAGGTGTAGATGCAACTCCTATAGAGGGGTTTGATGCTACAGCTGTAGATACCATTTTAGGATTGCGTGAAAAAGGTTTACGAAGTGCTGTTTTATTGCCAATAGGCTATAGACAAGAAGATAAAGACTGGCTAGCCAACTTGGTAAAAGTTAGAAAACCTATGGAAGAGTTAGTAACCGTTATTGAATAGTACAAAGATTTTAAAAACAATAATTAAAAAAGAAAAGAAGATGAACAATTTTGAATTTAAAAATCCTACTAAAATAATATTTGGAAAGGATACCATTAAAAATATAGCCAATGAAATTCCTACAAATGCCAAAGTATTATTGTTATATGGAGGTGGGAGTGTCAAGAAAAATGGCATTTACGACCAAGTAACAACTGCTTTAGCAAATGTAGATTTTATTGAGTTTGGGGGAATTCCTGCAAACCCAGAATATGCTTTATTAATGGATGCTTTAAAGGTAATTAAAGACGAAAAAATAACCTACTTATTAGCTGTTGGTGGTGGTTCTGTAATTGACGGAACTAAATTTTTATCTGCTGCAGCTTTATACGAAGGTGAAACTCCTTGGGATATTTTAACCAAAAATATTAGAACAGAAAAAGGAATGCCTTTTGGAACTGTTTTAACATTACCAGCTACAGGTTCCGAAATGAATTCTGGCGCAGTTATTACAAGAAAAGAAACCAAAGAAAAGCTAGCTATGGGAGGTCCAGGCTTGTTTCCTGTGTTTTCGATACTAGATCCACAAGTTATTAGCTCTATTCCACAACGCCAATTAGCAAACGGATTAATGGATGCTTTTACGCATGTTTTAGAACAATATATGACCTATCCTGTAGAAGCATTGTTGCAAGATCGTTTTGCAGAAAGTATTTTACAAACCATTATAGAAGTAGCTCCGAAAATTTTAAAAGACCCAACAGATTATAAAGCTGCATCTAATTTTATGTGGAGTTGTACCATGGCTTTAAACGGATTAATCCAAAAAGGAGTTCCAACAGATTGGGCAGTTCATGCAATGGGACATGAATTAACAGCTTTATTTGGTATAGATCATGCTCGTACTTTAGCAATTATTGCACCAAGTCATTATGAGTTTAATTTTGAGGCTAAAAAAGAAAAATTAGCACAATATGGTGAACGTGTTTGGAATATTACAGAAGGTACTCTTGAAGAAAAAGCAAAAGCAGCTATTAAGAAAACAGTAGCATTTTTCCATGAAATAGGGATTGATACTAAATTATCTGATTATACAAAAGATTATGAAGGAACTGCAGAAAAAATAGCAAAACGTTTTACAGATCGTGGATGGTTAGGTTTAGGAGAACATCAATCTTTGTCACCAGATAAGGTTGAAGAAATTGTTAAAATGGCTTATTAGATTTTCAATTATTAGTGCATATTTTAAAAAGGTTGTCTTAAAAAGGCAACCTTTTTTTTTGTTTGTGATTTTCTTCTAAATTCTTAGTTCTATTTTCTTTACTCTTTTTCCTATTTTCCTTGTTCTTTACTCTTTGCAATTCTCTCTTTATTCTTTTCCATTGATGAATATTTAATCAAGTTCATTACAGGTTTTACAACAAATCAAGATATATTAATCTTTCTTTATGCGCTACTCTATACTTTTTTTAAACAAAAAGAAATATATTTATAGGCTTATAAACCACAAAGCTTACTATTAGATAAATCCATGGAAATTAAAGAACTCAACCAAAAACCTAACATTCAGCAACATAAAAAACTGATGAGTGCGTATACACAATTCAATAATCTTTTATTAGCATTGAAAACACAAGGACTTTCTGATGACATTGTCATTTTTATTAATATTAAAATTGACCACATAAACGCTATTTCTAATTCAGAAAAAGAATTAAAAAAAGAACTTAGAAAATCGCAATCAAGTATGCTACTTAAAATTGAAAAAGAGCTTAAGCTGGTACCCAAAAATCACTATAGAAATACTTGGTTGGCGATTGGCATGGCTGCATTTGGAATTCCTTTGGGTGTTGTTTTTGGTGCAGCCCTTGGAAACATGGGCTTTTTAGGAATAGGTTTGCCTATAGGAATGGTGATTGGATTAGCTGTAGGTACTCAAATGGACAAAAAAGCATTTGAAGAAGGTAGACAACTTGATCTAGAAATAACATAAATTTTAAACTCATATCACCTTAATCAACTTAAAAAAATATAGGCAACTTTTTTAACGATGTAAACGTCTATAATTGTAACAATACAATTTTAATGAATGTCAATTTAACAATTCTGATTATTTAAACATCAATAAACCAAATATAAATCACCTACCAACTCTTACACCTAAATGAAAACAAACATAGTCGTATTTATCCTATGCATTCTATTTTATTCTTGTAAAACAAAGGAGCAAACAGCAACTGAAACTGAAATTATTGTGATTGGAACTCAACATAAACCTGTTCCTAATTTTAATCCAGAAATACTTTTCAATATCTTAGAAAACGTTAAGCCAGATCTTATTTTGCTTGAATTGGATTCCATTAAATTCACATCTGACTTTAGATTGAAAGAAGTAAGAGAAAATGAACTTATAGCTGCTGAAAAATATCGATTGAAATATCCGAAAACTAAATTAAGACCTTTTGAGTTTGAAGGTAGAAATCAATATAGAATTGATCATGGAATGCGACCTACAGATGGATTCACATTAAGATTTGTAGACAGTTTATACAAAGCTGATTTGTTAACCAGCTCAGAAGCCGAAATTTTTAAAGCATATCAAGATGCTTTAGATCCTTTAATTGACATTGCAGCCAAAGATCCTAAAGAGTGGAATAATGCTATAGGAGATAGCTTATGTGAACATCGTCAATTTTACCAATACCAAATGATTCCAAAAATCACTAATTCACGAGAAGAATTTGCTCATAAATTTATTACAAAACCAAATGGAGAAAAGATAAGTTATAGAGATGGCTACCAACTTTGGGCTAATTTTTGGGATCTAAGAAACCAAACCATGGCTAAAAATATCATGACAATTTCAGAAAAAAATAAAGGCAAAAGAATTGTTGTCTTGTGTGGATTTATGCATCGATATTATATTTTAAAAGAATTGAAAAGACTTACTAAAGACAAGAATATTGTTTTAAAAGAGTACTATAATCTTTAAAAACGTTTTTTACATCAACCTTAAAAAATACATCACTACACCTAGTTAGTTACTTAAAATCTGAAAAACCAATGAAGAAATATGTATCTATAATTTTGACGTTGTCTCTTGTAAAACTAATCATTCAATGGTTAGGAAATCGAAATTACGGGTTCCATCGAGATGAGTTACTTCATTTATCTGTAAGTGAGCATTTAAGTTGGGGATACATGGAGTTCCCTCCTTTTATAGCTTTCTTAGGGAAAATATCTTATTGGCTTTTCGATTACTCTTTATTAGGAGTTCGTCTTTTCCCAACGCTTGCTGGAGTTGGTATTTTAATTGTATGTTGTTTAATTGCGAAAGAACTTGGTGGTACATCAAAAGCGATATTTTTAGCGGGAATTTGCACCTTGGCATTTCTTCCATTTTATAGAAATCATACATTATTTCAGCCTGTTGCCTTCGATCAGCTTTTCTGGACACTTGGTTTTTACTTTATCATCAAATTTATGAATTCGCAACATAAAAAGTTCCTTATTCTTTTTGGAATCACTTTAGGTTTAGGGTTGATGAATAAATATACGATTATAGTTTGGGCATTTGGTGTGTTTATTGGGTTGTTTTTTTATCAAAAAGGGAATCTGTTTAAAAACAAATGGCTTTACATTGCTGCATTGTTAGCATTTCTTATTTTCTTGCCTAATATTTTTTGGCAAGCACAAAACGACTTCCCAATTTTAAAACATTTACAAGCGTTAAAAGACCATCAACTTGATGACATACATCCTATGGATTTTGGTCTTGAACAATTAGAATATCCTTTTACGCTGCTTATAAGCCTTGTTGGTTTAGTGGCATTACTGGTAGATAAAAACTTAAAAAAATACAAAGCAATTGGAGTTGCTACAATTGTAATTTTTAGTACAATGTGGTTTCTAAATTCCAAAGCCTATTATGTATTTGCTATATATCCTGTTCTGTTTGCAAGTGGAGCCGTTAAAATTGAGGCATTATTTCTTAAAAAACCAGTTTGGGTGTATGTAATTGCTTTGATAACATTAGCGCCTTCTGTATTTTTTATTCCAGAATTAACACCAATACTACCTATCGAAAAATATGTTACATATGCCCAATTAGAATCCGAAAATGGACGATTTGAATTAAAAGGTGATTATGCAGATATGTTTGGTTGGGAAAGTCAAGTACAATTGGTAGATAGCGTTTATCAATCTTTAAGTGTACAAGAAAAAAACAACTGTGTGTTATGGGCAGAGAATTATGGTGAGGCTGGAGCTCTTAAAATAATTGGTAAAAAATACAAGCTACCAAATCCAATTAGCAGGCATGGAAGTTTTTGGACTTGGGGTTTTGGAAATAAAAATGCAGACGTTTGGATTAGTTTAGGAAATGAAAAAGAATCTGTAGAATCTGTCTTTGAAGAGGTGGAATTAGTTAAAATTATTACTCACAAATATGCCATTGGAGAAGAAAATGGGATTCCTCTTTACATTTGTAGAAAACCAAAAGTTGATATTGAGAAATGGTGGAAAGACTATGAAGACCATATCTTTGATTAAACTATATCAACTTAATAATTCGTGGTTTTTAAAGCAATTCCTTTTGATAGAGAGAATTATAGGCTAGATTATTTTCATTAGCACTTATCTACTTTCCCTGAAAAACACTCTTAAAAAATATTTTGCTAACAAGAAAAATTACAACTTTAAAATTGTTATAAATTTAAAGGGACTTTGCTCCTAATTGTCGTTCATCAAAAACGCTTTTTATTACATTTCTGATAAACAATTTTCATATAAAAAATAAAAAAACTGAATCTCTTAAAAATTAAGCTGTTATTAAATCAAAAGAAATTTTAATTCCTGTAATTACCATTCCTGTTCCAATAATGGCAATAATTAAACCCATTATTTTACCAATTACAGAAATAACGTTATTCCCAACAAGTTTCACGATATAATCGCTTGCTCTAAACGTTAAATAAGTAAGAATACTCATAAAACCAAAAATTCCAATCACTAAAAAAATCTGAATTGTTTCTACATTAGACACAAAATTCATAGCAGTTACAATAGTTCCTGGACCCGCTAAAATAGGAATCGCCATTGGAGAAACAGCAATATCTTCTTCTGTATTTACACTATCTAAACTTTTTACGTTCGATTGTTTTGACTGTAGCATTTCGAAACCGATAAAGAATATCAAGATTCCACCAGTAATTTTAAAGGCAGGAATGCTAATATTAAAAAGTTCGAAAATATATTTTCCTAACAAGACAAAAACAGTCACAATAATAAAAGCAATAATATTTGATCTTTTATTAATATCTCTTTTCACTTTTTTGTCCATTCCTTGTGTCAAAGACACAAAAACTGTCATGTTAGAAATTGGGTTGGTAATCGCAAAAAAACCAGTAAACACAGTAATTGCGAATGTTATTAAGTTATCCATTTTCTTTAAAAATTTTGAAGCTGCAAAAGAACGTAATTATCTAATCTTCTGAGCCTTTTTATTTGCTTTTTTTTGCAGAATTATAAAGATATTAATATTTCTTAAAAAAACACCTTTAACGAGAGGATTATTAAACCTTTAGCGAATTTACATCAACCAAAAAAAAGTGTAAATACTGTATAAAATTACTCTAATATTATACTAAAATAGTAGTGCCTTTACTCGATTTGTTTTTTAGTTCATCAAAATAAAAATCAATTCTACCTAAATTAATTCCATATGCACCAACTTGATTCACTAAAACATTTTTATCATCTAAATTTTTTATTAAAGTTGGTTTTGGTAAGAATGTATGAGTATGACCTCCAATAATTAAATCGATGTTTTTTGTATTTTTCGCCAAATTTAAATCGGATATTTTCTTAGCATCTCTTTTATAATTATAGCCTAAATGCGATAAACAGATAATCAAATCGCATTTTTCTTCATTTTTTAGTTGATTGGTTATCTCTTGTGTAACTTCTATCGGATCTAAATACGCTGTTTCTTTGTACATTTTTTTACTAACCAAACCTTCTAGCTCAATCCCTAAACCAAATATGCCGATTTTAATTCCGTCTTTTACCATAATTTTATAGGGTTTTACATGCGTGTCTAAAACCGTGTTTTTAAAATCGTAATTGGCAGAAACAAAATCGAATTTTGCATTTGGTAATTGTTTGTACAAACCTTCAATCGAGTTGTCAAAATCATGATTCCCAATAGTGGCAACATCATACTTTAACATGCTCATGAGTTTAAACTCCAGTTCGCCACCAAAATAATTAAAGTAAGGAGTTCCTTGAAAAATATCACCAGCATCTAATAACAAGGTGTTTTTATTTTCGCTGCGAATTTGCTCAATTAATGTAGCTCTTCTTGCAACACCTCCTTTATTTGGGTTTCTGTTGTGGTTTGGCTTAAAAGGTTCTATTTGACTGTGTGTATCATTGGTGTGTAGAATTGTAATATGACGTTTTTGTTGCTCTGTAAAAGAAGGTAATGTCAATCCACCAACCATTGCTAATGCAGATGCGCCTCCAAGTTGTTTTATAAAATTTCTTCTTTTCATCTTATTCAATTGTTACACGATTATCAATAGAAACCTTTAAAGTATCGCTTTTTTCGAAATAATCGATCACAGCATCTCTTACTTTATAATTGAGGTTTGTTAATTGCTCTGGATTTTTGAAAAACACCATACCATCTCCACCTGTTTGTAAATAATCGGATGTTAATACTGCATACGTTTTATTTTTATCAAACTTTTCGCCATTAATTTTTAAATCGTACCCATTTTCTTTAATCTGTAAATTTATATTTTTTGATAAAGGATGTGCACTTTGATTGCGAATAAAATAGTTGATTAACTCCTCTACTTTATCTCCTGAAAGATTTACAACCACAAGTTCATTATCAAAAGGCATTAACTTAAAAGCGCTTTCTTTGGTAACATTTCCTTCAGCAATGGACGCTCGCAAACCACCATTATTAAACATCGCAAAATCTATTGTAGTAGCTGTTTTTTCTTTAAATATTGGGTTTGCCATTTCTACACATAAATCTGCCATTAAATTACCCAAACTACTTTGCATTTGAGTGCTTTGTTTGGTTAAATCGATAGTTGTGTACGTCAAAACTCGTTCCATTTCGCCTATTAATTTTTCTTTATAAGGCATAATCATGCTATCAATTTCTGGTGATGCCATTAGTGTGCTATCAATAGCAATATTTTTAGCGGTAATTTTTGTGAGGGTTCTGTCTGTTTTTTTGCAAGAAGCAACTAAAAAAAATAGACAGATAAAATAGATTGGTTTCATGAATTGTTTTTGATTGATAAAATAATGAATTAGACTACATTTCCTTCCTTAATACCTCTAAAGGCGGACTTTGTAATACTGATTTTAAATTGCTCAAACCAATAACCACCACTAAAATTGTAATGGCTGGTAAAAACACTAAAAACGGAATTCCTGAAGGAATAAAAGGTTCTTTAAAAATAAAAACAGCTAATAATTGGCTTCCAAATAAGGATAATAAAATACCTGTTAAACTCCCTAACAAACCTAAATACACATATTCTAAGGCTGTTATTTTTAGAATTTGTTTGCTTTTTGCGCCTAAGGTTCTTAACAAAACACTTTCTTTTATCCGTTGATATTTGCTGTTTCTTACAGAACCAATCAATACAATAAAACCTGTTAAAATGCTAAAAAATGCCATAAAGTTGATGATCCAAGAAATTTTATCTAAAATATCTTCAACAATCGTAAACACTTGACGTAAATCTAAAATAGTAACGTTTGGAAAGTTTTTCACCAAATCTCTATGCAGAGCAGCAGAACTTTCTTCAGTGGATGCATAGGTTGTCATCACATTAAATTGAGGTGCTTTTTCTAAAACACCTGTTGGAAACAAAATCATAAAATTGACTTGCATACTGCTCCAATCTACTTTTCTGATGCTTCCAACTTTGGTTTCCATCAAAACACCTTGAATGTTAAAAACAACATCATCACCTATTTTTAAATTTCCATCTTCGGCTAAATTATCTGCAATAGAAATTAATACTGGTTTTTCTGCAGTTGCTTTTCCAATAAATTCGCCTTCTAATAACTCCTCAGTTTCAGTCAACTCACTTCTGTAAGTAACTCTAAATTCACGATTCAGCATCCATTTACGCATGCTTACAGTCGTGTCTTTTCGGATTTCATTGGCTGTTTTTCCACGAATACTTTCCATTCTCATGGTAATGATTGGAATGTTGTCAATAACTTCTAACCCTTTGCTTTCAAAATTTTGCACCAATTGTTTTTCCTGACTGCTTTGTACATCCATTAAAATGATATTCGCGTCTGTCTTTTTATTTTCGAGTGATGTTTTTGCAAGTAGAATATCTTTGGTAAAATATAAAGTACTAATTAAAAAAGTACCCAAACCAATGGCCAAAACCAACACCATGGTTTGGTTGTTGGGTCTGAATAAATTCAACAAACTTTGTCTGCTTGTAAATCCCCAAGAAGTTGGGAAAAACTTTTTAATCAATTTGATAAACAAACTGGCAACACCTGCCATAATTGCAAAAGTCACAAAAATACCCAATGTAAAAACGAGTCCATTGATTGCACTTTTTAACATCCAAAAAGAGAATAAAAAGATAAAAAGTAAAATAGCTAAAAACACTAAAATTCGTGCTTTTTTAGGTTTCTGTTGATTCTCTTCTTGCCCTCTCAAAACCTCTAAAGGCGATACATACCAAGTACCCAAAAGAGGTAATAATGCAAATAAAACCGACATTAAAACACCCAAAATAATCCCCATTAAAATAGGTTGAAACGATATAGAAACATCTACACTAAAGGGTAAAAACTCTTGTAAAATATAAGGAAAAGCAAATTGCAAACTAATTCCTATGAGCGCTCCAATTATGCCTCCAATCAAACCAATGGCTATAATTTGAATCAAATAAATTAAAAAGGATTGTTTTCTAGAAGCACCTAAACATTTTAAAACAGCAACATTCTTTAATTTCTCTTTAATATAAATGTGCACAGAACTAGCAATTCCAATACAGCCTAACAACAAGGCTATAAATGCCACTAAATTTAAAAATTTACCAACATTATCATACCTTCTTCCAAGGTTTCTGCTGGTACTTGTATGGGTATCTAAATCAGCATTTTCTGCGTCTAAAATTGGATCAATTTTCTTATCTAATACCTCTAAATCAATCGTAGTATTTTTAAAAAAATATTGATATTCTTTTCTACTTCCTAACTGTAAAAGATTGGTTTGATCCAAAAATCGAAATGGAATTAACACTTGTGGAGCTACAGAAGAAGAAATTGCTGTACTACCAGGAATCGATTTTAAAGCACCAATAATAGGAAATGTTACATTTCCTAATTTTATAGAATCGCCAGGATTTAAATCATATTGCAACAACAAAGTAGCATCTACCAAAGCACCTCCTAATTCTTGGTAGTTTTTTCCTGCATTTTCAGGAACTGTTGTTAAACTTCCGTAAAAAGGAAAAGCGCCTTCTAAAGCTCTTACTTTTACCAATTTTGTGCCTTCATTTTTAGGGAAAGCAGCCATGGAAACAAAATTGACTTCAAATGCATTTGCGCCTAAAGAATCAATAATTTTCTGTACTTTTTCAGATGGTTTTTGTTTGCTATCAATAATAAAATCAGCACCCATCAAGGATTTTGATTGTTTTTTAATATTGTCTTTTAAATTATCGCTAAATAATTGAATGGAAACAACAGCTGCAATTCCTAAAATAATAGACGCCATAAAAAGCATCAATCTTGTAAGACTCGCTTTTCCATCTCTCCAAGCCATTTTTAAAAGCCACTTAAAATTTAAATTACTTTTGCTCATTAAATATTGGCTGTTTTTTCGTTAGCAATAATCTTTCCTCCTTTTAAGCGTAAAATTTGTTGTGTTCTGTTTGCCAACTCTAAATCGTGGGTAATAATAATCAACGTAGTTCCAGCTTCTTTGTTTAATTCAAACAATAATTGAATTACTTTTTCGCCAGTTTCTTCATCTAAATTTCCTGTGGGTTCATCAGCAAATAAAATAGCAGGTTTGTTAGAAAAAGCTCTTGCCAAAGCTACTCTTTGTTGCTCTCCTCCAGATAATTGTGTTGGATAATGATGCAACCTGTCTGCCAAACCAACTTTGGTAAGTAATTCTTTTCCTACTTTTGCAGCATTTTTATCACCTTGTAATTCCAAAGGCACAATTACGTTTTCCAACGCTGTTAAAGTGGGTAATAATTGAAAATTTTGGAAGATAAAACCAACATTTTTATTTCGTAAAGCTGCACGTTCATCTTCATTTAAATCTCCTAAAGAAGTTCCACATAATTCAACAGTTCCAGAAGTTGGGTAATCCAACCCTGCACACAACCCTAAAAGCGTAGTTTTTCCACTTCCTGATGGACCAACAATTGAGAAGATACTTCCTTTTTCTACTTCGAAAGAAATATTACTAATTACTGTTAATTTTTTAGAACCACTTGTATAAGTTTTCTCTAAATCATTAATCTTTAATAT
>TARA_R110002072_G_scaffold22383_6_pt1 | contig 15129 bp, 15 predicted proteins | sample TARA_R110002072 | Tara Oceans TARA_R110002072 (sample SAMEA4397118) | marine metagenome | biome: Polar Biome; feature: [SRF] surface water layer (ENVO:00010504); material: water (ENVO:00002006), including particulate matter (ENVO:01000060) such as... | depth 5 m | reverse complement strand
GGGTGCGGCGGGCAGCGGCCAGGGCACGGGCAGCGGGCGAGGCGGGCAGGGCCGCGGCGGGATCGTGGCCAGCCGGCCGCCGGTCAAGATCGCCGGCGACATCAATGCGGCTCGGGACTTCCCGATCCCCGAGGGCGGGCGGCAGGCGCGCTTCGGCAATTCGGTGACGGTGGCGATGACCGTGGGCGTCGATGGCCGCGCGCGCGATTGCCGTATCGTGCGGCCCAGCCCCGACCCGGAAGCCGATGCGATCGTCTGCCGATTGGCGCTCGAGCGCTTCGTCTTCCGCCCGGCCACCGACGAACAGGGCAATCCGGTGCCCGCCACCTATGGCTGGCGGCAGGACTGGTTCGCGCGTTAAAGCGGGCTTTATCATCCGGTGCTAGGCACTGGCGCAGTTCGCAGGAAGGGCGCTAGAGGCGGGGCATGTCAGCAATTCATCCGGTCATCCTGTGCGGGGGCAGCGGCACGCGGCTTTGGCCGCGCAGCCGGGCAGCGCGGCCCAAGCCCTTTCTCGACCTGCTGGGCGGGCGGACGCTGTTCCAGCGCAGCCTCGACCGGGTGGGCGATCCGGCCCGCTTTGCGCCGCCGCTGATCGTGGCGGGGGCGGTGCATGTCGCCGCAATCGAGGAGCAGGCGGAGACGAGTGCCGGCGCGCGTCTGCTGGTCGAACCGGAACCGCGCAACACCGCGCCCGCCATCGCGCTTGCGGCGCATGCGCTGGCACCCGACGACATCATGCTGGTCTGCCCCAGCGATCACCACATCGCCGACGAAGCGGCGTTTCTGGCCGGGACCGAACGCGCCGGGCATCTCGCCCGCGAAGGCTGGCTGACCGCCTTCGGGATCGCTCCGACCGAGCCTGCGACCGGCTATGGCTACATCCGGATCGGTGAGCCGCTGGCGGGCGGTCACCGGGTCGACCACTTCGTCGAGAAGCCCGACCGCGCCACCGCCGAAGCCTTTCTGGCGAGCGGCGATCATGTCTGGAACGGCGGCATATTCTGCATGCAGGCCGGGCGCTATCTCGAGGAACTCGCGCGCCACCGCCCGGCGCTGGCGGCCGGTGTCGCCGCTGCAATGGCGCTAGCCGAACACCGGGGCTGGCAATGCCATCCGGCGCCCGCCCCCTTTGCCGCGATCGCCGGAGAATCGATCGATTACGCGGTGATGGAGAACACGAGCCGCGCCGCGGTGGTCTCCGCCGACATGGGCTGGTCCGACATCGGCAGCTGGGATGCGGTGCTGGCCGCGCGCGCGCGCGATGCTGCGGGCAATTCCGCCACCGGTCGCGCCGATCTGGTCGATTGCCGCAATGTGCTGGTCGAGAGCGACGGGCCGCGGGTCTCGGCGATCGGGCTCGAGGATGTGGTGATCGTGGTCGATGGCGACGAGGTGCTGGTGACCACGCGCGCCGGGGCGCAGGCGGTCGGTAGGCTGGCGGGAGCGAGCGGCAAATGAACCGCGATGCCGACAGGCCCGGACCGCGGCTTGCCACGCGCAGCGTCGCGAAGGTCTGGGGACGGACGCAGCTGCCCGCGCCCTTCGCCCGGGTCGAGAGCGAGCCGGTGGGTGAAATCTGGTTCGAGCCCGGCGCGCTGATGCCCGACATCCTGGTCAAATACCTCTTCACCAGCGCCAAGCTGTCGGTCCAGGTCCATCCGCGCGCAGGCGAGGCTGGCAAAGGGGTGCCGGGCAAGGACGAATGCTGGCTGGTGGTCGATGCCGAGCCTGGCGCACGTCTGGCCATCGGGTTCGACCGGCCGATCAACCGCGATGAAATGCGGGCAGCGGCGCTCGACGGGTCGATCGAAGAGCGGCTTATCTGGCACGAGGCTGCAGCGGGCGATTTCTTCTATCTGCCCGCAGGCACGGTCCATGCGATCGGCGCCGGGATATCGCTGGTCGAGGTGCAGCAGAACACCGACATCACCTATCGCCTGTTCGATTACGGTCGTCCGCGCGAACTGCATCTCGACCAGGCGCTCGCGGTGGCCTCGGGCGAGGTTTATCGCGGCGCGTTGCATCGCCGGATTGATCCGGAAACGGATGTCTGTCTCGTCGAGGGCCCCCATTTCCGTGTCGACCAGCTGATCGGCATGCCGGGTTCGGAATGGCGCGCGGGCTTTCGCGGCGCCTGTCAGGTTCTGCCGCTTGCGGGAGAGGTGGTGATCGCGGGGGCCGTCATCGCGCCCGGCGAAAGCGCGGTGGCAGTCTCGCCTTCCGCAGTGGATTTCACCGCCAGCCAACGTTGCCTGGTGGTCGGCGCGGTCTAGTCGCGGCGCTCGAACTCGGTCAGCATCGTCGCCAGTTCCTCGCGTCCATAGGGTTTGACCAGCAGCCCCGAAGCACCCATTTCATCGAGCTTTTCGGCCATCTCGCCATATCCGGTTGCAAGCCAGAAGGGCACGCCCATCTCCTTGAGCCGCTGCGCGACCTGCTCGCTCGACTCGGTGCCGAGATTGTAATCCAACAGCGCCAGATCGAAGCGGGTAGTGTCGATCGCATCCAGCGCCGCACCCACCGAGCTCTGAACGGTCACCGTCTCGACCCCGAGCTCGCGCAGGCTTTCCTCGGTGTCGAGCGCGATGATCATGCTGTCCTCGACCAGCAGCATCGAGCCGATCGCCGATGCGAGCGTGTCGCCGCCCTTGTCGCGCAGCCTGGCGCCCGCGCCCCGGGCCTGGGCGGGCTGGTCGTCGGGCTCGCGGCAGGTGACGAAGCGCCCGGGCACCCAGAACTCCGCCTCGACCCCGCTCAGCCGGTAGTCGAGCTGCGCGCGGCCGTTGAGCTCGAAGGGGATCGACTTCTCGATGATCGTGCTGCCGAAACCACGGCGTTCGGGCGGCTTGACCGGCGGGCCGCCGCGTTCGCGCCAGTGGAGCGTCATCCCGCTGTCGTCGCAATCTACCTCGATCTCGAGCGACCCGCTGCGGTCGCAGAGCGAGCCGTATTTGGCCGAATTGGTCATCATCTCGTGGATCACCAGCGCCAGCACCGTGTAGGCCTCGGGCGCGACCATCGCGTCGTCGCCGGCGATCCGCACGCGGTCCATCTTGCCGCTGACATAGGCTTCCGCCTCGGTCTCGATCAGCTCGCGCAGCGAGGCGGGTGACCAGTTCTGGCGGGTGATGTTGTCATGCGCCGCGGCGAGAGCATTGATCCGCCCCCCGACCAGACCGGCGAATTCGTCGATCGACACCGCGTCGTGGCGCGACTGGTTGATCAGCCCGCGGATCAGGTTGAGGATGTTGCGCACCCGGTGGTTCAATTCGGCGATCAGCAGCTCCTGCTGCTGCTGCGCCTTGGCGCGTTCGGCGGCGACCTCGTCGGTCAGCCGCAGGATCACCTCGATCAGCGTGACGCGCAGATTTTCGGCCAGCCGCAATTCGCCTTCGGTCCAGGCGGCGCTGCGGCCGCTGACGGTCTGCTTCCAGCTGGCAAAGCTGCGCCGCGGCGAGAGCCGGTCGCCCTCGGGACCGGGCTCGGCCGGTTTGTCGGGATTGCCTGCCCACTCGACCGTCTGCTGCAATTCCTTGCGCCACAGCACCACATAGTCGCGCGGACTGCGCGAGACCGGGATGATCAGCGCGCCCGCCGCGCGGTCGGCAAAGGCCTGTGCCTGGTCGAAGCGCTCCGACAATCGCTGGCTGGCGATCACCGTGCTCGGCGCGGCGGCGTTGAGCTGCGGCCTGAGCGCGTGGAACTCCTCCTCGGTAGGGGCCGAGCCGATCGCCTGATAGACGCCCTCGACATAGGCGCTGATGCCGTTGTGGGGCAGCGAGCGCTGGATGATCGGGCGCAGGGTGGGGAGCGCCTCGATCACCGACTGCCCGCCCACCACGGCGCGCATCAGCCGGTCGTGCAGCTCGCGCCCCAGAGCGACCAGCTCGGTCTGCCGGCGACCCAGCGTGCGCTCGACCGCGAGCGAGAACAGTTCGGAGAACAGCTCGGCACCGGTGCGCAGGGTGTAGGGCAGCACCCGCGGGGCGTAGTGATGGCAGGCGAACAGCCCCCACAATTGGCCGCCGACCACGATCGAGATCGACAGCGAGGCCTCGACGCCCATGTTGGTGAGATATTCGATATGTACCGGCGAGACCGAGCGCAGCGTGCTCAGCGATAGGTCGATCGGTTCGCCGTCCTCGGCCAGACCCGGCTCGATCGGAACCGGCGCGGCGCGGACGTCGCTGATGATGCGGAACCGGTTGCGGATGTAGAGTTCGCGCGCCTGCTGCGGGATATCGGTGCGCGGGTAATTGAGCCCGAGAAAGCTGTCGGTGCCCTCGGCGACCGATTCGGCGATGACTTCGCCGCTCTCGTCCGAGCGGAAGCGGTAGACCATCACCCGGTCGAATTCGAGCAGGCCGCGCAGTTGCTCGGCAGCGGTCTGGCACAGGGCGGCCAAATCCCCGGCCTTCTCGAGCTGGCGCAGGATCGGCTGGACCAGCCGCAGCTGGCGGTCGATGTGATCGCCCGAATGCGGCTCGATCTCGATGATGGTCAGCCCGCCGCTGGTGTGCAGCGCGCAGTCGTAGGACCGGCCATTGCCGGTCAGATCGATATCGAACAGCCGCTCGACATCGTCGGGCCCGACCAGCAGCGAGACCGCCTTGGAGAGCTGCGCGATGGCGTTCGCGCCGAACAGCGTTCCGACCGGGTCGCCGGGCTCGGGCAGCGCCTCGAGCGCCAGAAGCTCGGCGAAATTGGCCGAACGGTGCGCCACCATCCAGTCGCCCGTCAGCGCCAGCAGCGCGCCGAAATCCTGGATCATGCCGAGCTGGTGAATCGGCTCGCGATCGCAATTGGTCAGGTCGACGGGGCGGCGTGGTTCGTTCATGTATCGGCGTTCCGGGTCTGGTCGGGCAGGGCGGCGATGAAGGCCGCGAAGACGGCTTGCGCTCCGGCCACGGCGCGGCTCGCGAGCTCGTCGGAAGCGGGGCGTTCGATCCGCGGGCGCAGCCGGGTGAAGAATTCGGTCATGGCGGTGTCGGAGAGGAAATGCTCCGGCCCGGTCGCGCCGATCGTCCTGCGGTGGTGTAGCATGGCGCGGTTGCCAAGCGATGAACCCGCCAGCGCCCAGACCAGGCCGATCGGGTCGGCAGTTTCGGGCAGCGCGAAATCATCGGTCGCCGGCAGCGCAACCCCGAGTTCGGCAAGATCGTGCGCGATCAGCGGCGCCTGTGCGGGCGGCGCTTCGTCGGCGGGAAGGGTCTGGGCGATCCAGCGCTCGATCGGTTCGCGTGAGCGGTACTGGGTCTGGAGGAACAGCGCGTAGCCCTCGATCGAGCCCACCGGCCAGTCGCCCATCGCCGAATCGAGCCGGTCGTGCGCAGCGCGCGTCTCGCGCTTCAATACACGGCGAAGCGTGGAGTCGCCGGAGCGTTTCGTTTCGCGATTCGATAGCATGGCAGTGCTTCCCCAAGAACAGGGGAACCGGACGACGTCAATGCCGGGGGACCCGAGATCGCACGCCTGCGGCGTGCAACGGGTTAGAGCGCCTAGGGTCCCGATCGGTTCCGATAAATTTGGTGCTGCCCTCGCAGAACCGGCGCGCGGCTATTTCTTGGCGAGCAGTTTCTGGCCCTTGTCGCGAATCGCGCCCGCCACCATCGGTTCGACGAAGGACAGCGCAAGCGGCAGATTGACCTCGAACACCACCTGGTGGTCCTCGATGATGACCTGCCCGTCGATCCCCTGACCCATAGCGCGCACGGCCAGCGTCATATGGTCCTCGTCGGGCCAGGCGGTGGTGACGTCCGCGATCCCGCCGGGGACGAAGCTGGCGATCTCGGGGCTGCGTTCGCGCAGGCGGCGGCGCACTTCCTCGCGCGGGAGGTCGTGGGCGATGGGAACGCGCATCAATTGGCTCCGGTCGGTTTGGTCGTGAGGTCGGGTTTGTGCTCCAGTTCGGGGGCGGGCGCGGTGCCTTCGCCGAACTTGTAGTCGAGAAAGCGGTGCCTGATCGCTAGATCGTCGAGCGAGCCCTCGGCCAGCTGGCGAGTGATCGAATCGATCTCGCCGCTGATCTTGCCCAGGCTGTCGGTCAGCTGCTCGTCCGGGGTCCCGCCCATCCGGGTCTCGCGGCGCAATTGCGCGGGGATGCGGCGATAGCTGTCGATCATCTCGGGCAATTGCTCGCCGACCAGCGCGCGGATCTCGCGGGCCTTGGGGTGCTGCTGGTCGAGCCCGTCGAGCTGCAGCCCGAGCCCGTCGAGTTGGACGCCGATCTGGTCGACCAGCGTCACCGCGGGCGGCGGAAGCGCGGGGCGCTGAGCCTCGAGCCACAATTCGGTACGGCTGACCATCTGCTGCACATCGCCCTTGTTGATGTCCGCGCGCTGGGGCGTTCTCAGCTTAGGGAAATTGCCCAGCACCGCGACCGCGACCACGCTGGCGAGCAGCAGCGCCATCACCCCGGCAAAGCCGATCCCGTCGAGCACCATCCCGAGCACGCCTGCCGCCACCCAGATCGCGAACAGCGCGATCACGATATTGCGGATCTTGGCGATCCAGTGCTTCTGCTTGGCCGCCGCCGAGCCTTTGCCGATCGAGACCGCGCGCCGGTGGCGCCCGCCCGAGCGGTTGTCGTCGCGCAGGGCCCGGCCTTCCTCGATCAACCGGTCGCTGTTGTGGGTCAGATCGCCCAAACCGTCTCTCCCTCGCTCAATACCACCCTCAATCTTCGATGCTCAGCAGGCTCGATTCCGAAACCTGTCTCTGCGCCTGTGCCTGGCCCTCGGCGCGGGCGATATAGCCCTTCGACTTTTCCATCTCGTCGGACAGGACGTTGACCGTCTGCTTCATCGAATCGAGCGCGCGCAGCTTGAACTGGTCGACCTCGTCCATCGTGTCGTAGATGTTCTGGAAAGCGCGCTGGAGCGTCTCGAGCGGGATGGTGCTGGCCGCGGCCTGTTCGTGGATCTTGCCGGTCTGGTCGCGCAGCATGGCGCTGGTGGAATCGATGATCCCCGCGGTGGTCTGGTTGAGCGCAGTGATCTGGCCCAGCACCAGCCGCTGGTTGGTCATCGCCTCGGCCACGGTCACCGCGGTGCGCAGCGCGCCCACGGTGGTGGTGCTGGCGCGGTCCACGCCCTTGACCAGTTCGACGTTGTTCTTCTTGACCAGATCGAGCGCGAGATAGCCTTGCACGCTGACCGCCATCTGGGTGAGCAGGTCCTGCGTGCGCTGGCGGACATAGAACAGCGCAGTCTCGCGGATCGCCTTGGCTTTGGCCGGGTCGGTCGCGTCGAGCTCGGCGGCCTTTTCCTCCAGCCTGGTGTCGAGCGTCTTGGAGATGTGGATCATCTGCTCCAGATTGCCCATCGCCTCCCACAGCTTCTGGCGCTCGACGTCGATCGCCGCATTGTCCATCAGCAGCTCGTCCTTGCCGCTGGCGAGATTGGTGAGGATCGACTGGATGTGCGTCTGCGCGCTCTGATAGCTGCGGAAGTAGTTGTTGAGCTTGTTGCCGAAGGGGATGATCCCGAGGATCTTGCGCGTGCCGGTCAGCTTGCCGCGCTTGCCGGGATCGAGATCCTCGACCACGCGGCGCAATTCGGCGAGATCGGTGCCCACGCCCTCGTCCTTGTCCATCGCGCGGACCGGGCGATCGAGGAAGCGGTTGGACATTCCCGCCGCGGCCGCGATTTCCTTGCGGCCCATGTTGGTGAGCTGATCGACCTTCTTGCCGAATTCGGGCGAATTGGCATCGACCGAGACCAGATCGTCGACGAAGCCGTCGACCTTGGCCTGCAGCTTGCTCTTGTTCTCCTCGGAGACCGGCACGAGGCCCGCAGCCTTCTCCGCCGCAACACGCGGGACGGGATCGGGCGGGGTGAGGTCGAATGCGGGTTCGGGCGCGGTCGCCGTCGCTGCCTGCCCTGCTGCTTGCGGGGCGGCCTGTGGGGCGGGTTGGGATTTCAACTCGTCGGTCATCTGGTGTCCCTCGTTCCTGTTCGCGACAATATGGCATCGCGCAGTGTGTTATGCAAATAGAACGGCTTGCGCCCGGGTCGTTCCTGCCTCGCGCGAGTTTGCTTTCTCTTGCCCCACGCGCCGCTTAAGGCAAGGGCTGGCAGCCGGATGCGCAGGGGAGCACAGTGACAGGCGAAGCGACGACAGGTCAGGCGGCAGCGAAAGGCGCTGACGACAAGCCCGATCAGATGGGGTCGGGGACCAAATCCGACGGCAGCTCGCGCGCCGCTCACCGCTTCGACGAAAACGAGGATTTCGGCGTCTCGCTGGCCTATTCGCTCGAGGTGTTCCGGCGCTGGTGGCGTATCCAGGTGGTCGAGACCGTGGATCAAACCGCGGTGATCGCCGCGCGGCGCGAGGAAGCCTACACCTCGCCGCGCTTCCTGTTCATGCTCGCCATGTCGGCGGGCATCGCCATTCTGGGCATGCTGCTGTCCTCGCCGGCGGTGGTGATCGGCGCCATGCTCATCGCTCCGCTGATCGGCCCGATCATCGGCGCGGGCTTCGCTCTCGCCATCGGCGACTACGGCTGGCTGGCGGGTTCGGTCCGCGCATTGGTCGCGGGGACCGCGCTGGGGATCGGCCTGACCGCGCTGATCGTGTTCGTCTCGCCGCTGCAGACCATCACTCCCGAGATCGCCTCGCGGACCCAGCCCAATCTGTTCGATCTCGGGGTGGCGGTTTTTTCGGCGCTCGCTGGGTCCTATGCCATGATCCGCGGGCGCGAGGGCACCATCGTCGGCGTCGCCATCGCGACCGCGCTGATGCCGCCGCTCGCAGCGGTCGGTTTCGGACTGGCGACGGCGAACTGGACCGTCTTCTGGGGCGCCAGCCTGCTCTACGTCACCAATCTGATGACCATCGCGCTGGTGGCCACGCTGATGGCGCGGCTCTACGGCTTCAGCCACACGCTCTCGGAACGCCAGACCAATTGGCAGACGGTGATGATCGTGGTGATCTTCGTCGCGCTGGCCACTCCGCTGTTCTTCTCGCTGCGGCAGATCGTGTGGGAAACCAATGCAGCGCGGCAGATCCGCGCGACGCTGGTCGCAAGCTTCGAGTCCGATGTCCGTATCTCGCAGATCGATTTCGACCTCGATTCCGACCCCATCACGGTGGAGGCGACCGTGCTGACGCCCGAGACGAGCAGCGTCGCCGAACGCCAGAGCGAGGAATCGCTTTCGGTGCTGCTGGGCAAGCCGGTCCTGCTCGATCTGACGCAGTTCCTCGTGGGAACCGAGCTCGAGGCGGAAACCGCGGAAATCGCGGCTGCCCGGGCGCGCGAGAGACGCGACGATGTGGTGGCGGCGCGCGAACTGGGAAAAAGCCTTGCGCTGCTTGCCGGTGCGGATGACCGTTCGGTGGTCGTCGACCGGGAGAACCGGCGCGCCGTCGTCCGCGCCGGAAGGCTCGAAGCCGCCGGGCTGGCCACCTACCGCTCGATCGAGCAGCGGGTTGCGGAGGACTATCCGGAGTGGAGGGTGGAACTCATCCCGCCTCCGATCCCGCTCCCGACGATCCCCTTCGCCGAGGGCGAGCTCACTCCCGATGGCCTCGCGAACCTCGAGCTGGTCGCCTGGGCGGCGCAGCGGCTGGGATTGCCGCTGGCGCTCGATGGCGGCAGCCCGGAAACCCGCGAGATCGCCGCCGAGATCCTCGCCGAAGCGGGGGTCGAGCCGCAATTGGTGGTCGGCGGGCCGGTCATGCAGGCGCGCTGGGCCACCGACGCCGGGGAGTAACGGGCAAGCGCGCTCAGGCGGCGAGCTCGAGCGGCTGGATCTCGCCCGCGAGGTAGAGCTTCTTGGCCTTGGCGCGGCTGAGCTTGCCCGAGCTGGTGCGCGGCAGCGTGCGCGGCGGGACCAGTTCGACGACGCAGTTCATGCCGGTGACGCCGCGAACCTTGTCGGCGATCTGGTCGCGCAGCTTGATCCGCTCCTCGGGGTCGGAGATCCGGCAATGGACCAGCACCGCCGCGGTTTCCTCGCCATTGTCGGTCTCGACGGCGAAGGCGGCGATGTCGCCGTGGTTGAAGCCGGGCAATTGCTCCACCGCCCATTCGATGTCCTGCGGCCAGTGGTTCTTGCCGTTGATGATGATCATGTCCTTCGCCCGCCCGACGATGAACAGATAGCCATCGGCCATATAGCCCATGTCGCCGGTGTCGAGCCAGGCGCCCTTGCCATCATCGCTTGGGACGAGGCATTCCTGGGTCGCTTCGGGATTGCGGAAATAGGAATGCATCACGCTTTCGCCGCGGCACCAGACCTTGCCGATCTGGTGGTCGGTGCGCGGCAAATCGTCCTCGCCGCGGATCTCGACCTCCATCCCGGCGATCGGCTTGCCGCAATTGACGATGGCGCGGTAGCGCGCGGGTCGGCGGATATCGCGCGGGCGGCCCGAGAGCCGCTCTTCCTCGACCAGCTCGACGCGAATCCCTTCGCCCGGCGGCATCACCGTCACCGCCAGCGTGGATTCGGCGAGCCCATAGCTTGGGGTGAAGGCGGAGGCCTTGAACCCGGCCTTGGCGAAGGCGTTGACGAAGCTCTGCATCACATCGGGGCGGATCATGTCCGCGCCATTGCCCGCGATCCGCCAGCGCGACAGGTCGAAGCGCTCCTCGACCGGGCTCTGGCTCGAAATGCGCCGCGCGCAGATGTCGTAGCCGAAGGTGGGCGAATAGCTGAGCGTGGTACCCGGATTGCGACTGATCAGATCGAGCCAGGCGAGCGGGCGCCGCGCGAAATGCTCGGTCTTGAGATAATCGACCGACATCTGGTTGGAGATCAGCGACAGGAAGCAGCCGACCAGACCCATGTCGTGATACCAGGGTAGCCAGCTGACCACCCGGTCGCTGCCCTGGGCCTGCATCGAGGTCGCATGGCCGCGCAGATTGTGCAGCAGCGCGCGGTGCGTCACCGCCACGCCGGTGGGGAAGCGCGTCGAGCCGGAGGAATATTGCAGATAGCAGATGTCGTCGGGCTGCGCTTCGGGCAGGTCGCATTCGGGCGCCGGGCGGGCGGCGAATTCGTCCCAGCTTTCGCCCAGGCAGCCCTGCCGGTCGGCGCCGGCCTTGGCCATCGCGCCGATCTCGCCGGGGTAGAGCAGGATCGTGGGATCGCTGCTCTCCAGCTGCACCGCGAGCTGGTCGATATAGCTTTCCTTGCCCCCGAAGGTGGTCGGCAGCGGCAGCGGTACCGGCCAGGCCCCGGCGTAGACGCAGCCGCAGAACAGCGCGGCGAATTCGGGTCCCGTCTCCGCGATCAGCGCGACGCGGTCGTCCTTGCCGATCCCCATCGCCACCAACCGGCGTGCCGCCTCGAGCGCATCCGCGCGCATTTCGGAGAAGGGATAGGCGTGGATCAGCGTCCCGCGCATATCGTGAAAATTGAGGCCCTTTTTGCTGCGCGCAGCGTAGTCGATCGCCTCATTGAAGGTGGCGAAGTCCGACCGGCGGCGCGGCAGGTCGCAGGTGTTCGGCGTCGGCGTCAATGCGTCGTCACTCATAAGCACTATGATATCCGTGAAAAGTCAGGGCCTTGCGGCATCCCTCGTGAACCCCCGGCAACGCGGCGTCGTTCGGCGCGCCGCGATAAACTTTCCCATTCGATAACGAGTGTGGCACCATTATGGCAAATGGACCATGCCGATCGTCCCCAGAAGACCAAGCGGCGCTCGCCCAGACCGCTCGATCCTGCGCGGCTGGAGGAGCTGGCGCTGGCCTACGTCGCGCGCTTCGCGACCACCGCGGGCAAGCTGCGGACCTATCTCCAGCGCAAGCTGCGCGAGCGCGGCTGGGTCGGCGACGAGATGGAAGGCGGGGACGAGGACGCGCCGCCGCCACCCGATCTCGAGGCGCTGATCGAACGGTTCGCCGCGCATGGCTATGTCGACGATGCCGGCTATGCGCGGATGCGCAGCGCCGATCTGCTGCGGCGCGGATACGGCGCGCGGCGGGTGTCGCAGCAATTGATGCAGGCCGGCATCGCCGAGGAAGTGCGCGCGGATGTCGCTCCCGAGGAGGCCGAGCGGCGCGCTGCGGCGCTGGCGCTGGCGCGCAAGCGGCGCTTCGGCCCGTTCGGTCTGCACAAGGCGCTGGCGGGCGAAGAAGCGCACCGCCAGCGCGAAAAGCAGCTTGCGGCGATGGTCCGCGCGGGCCATGATTTCGACCATGCCCGCCGGGTGCTCGACGCAGCCACCCCGGACGAGCTCGTGCAATGGGTCGCAGAGGCCCGGGAGGATTCCCAATCATGAAAATCATCGTCGCCCCGCTCCTGTTGGGCCTGCTCGCCGCCTGTTCGCCGCAGCCCTCGGCCGAAGCGACGCCGAGCGCCGCACCCACCGCGAGCGTCCACCCGGTCTCGGGGCTTCAGGTGATTCCGCTCACGGTGACCAGCGGCGCCAGCGTCCATCGCTTCGAAGTCGAGCTGGCGGCATCGCCCGAAGCGCAGCAGCGCGGGCTGATGTTCCGCACCGAGCTGGGCGATCAGGAAGGGATGATCTTCCCCTCCGATCCGCCCGAGGTGCGCGGCTTCTGGATGAAGAACACCCCGCTGCCGCTCGACATCATCTACATCGGCGAGGACGGCCGCATTCTCAACATTCACGCGATGACCACGCCCTATTCACTCGATTCGCTCTATTCGACCGGGATCACCAGCGGGGTGCTCGAACTGCGCGGCGGCCGCGCCGAGGAACTCGGTATCGAGCAGGGCGATCTGGTCGAGTGGTGATCGCAGATATGCCTGGCGACGATATGCTTGGCGACTCCGGTCAAATCGGCTAACCGCGCGGCCCATGGGCATCCTCGCGAAAATCTTCACCTGGTGGAACGGCGCCACCATCGGCACCTCGCTGCACACTGCGCGCAAGGGCATGAAAGTGGGCACCGACGGGCAGGGCAATGTCTATTACCGCGGCAAGCACAAGCACGGCGATGGCCGCGAGCGGCGCTGGGTGATCTACAATGGCGCCAACGACGCCAGCCGCGTGCCCAGCGAATGGCACGGCTGGCTCCACGGCTCGTTCGACGATGTGCCCGAGAGCCATCTCCCGCCGCCCAAGATCTGGGAAACCGAATATTCGCCCAACGCCACCGGCACCGCCGCGGCCTATCGCCCGGCGGGCGCGCTGGAGCGCGGCGGCAAGCGGGCGCGCGCGACTGGCGATTACGAAGCCTGGTCGCCGGACGCCTGATCGCATGACGCGCCTATCCGCGCTGCTTCCGGTGCTGCTCGGGCCGGCCCTGCTGCTGGCGGGCTGCACCGAGGAACCGCCCGAGCCCGATCCGGTCGCCACCACTATTCCCGAAGGTTTGCGCGATTCCGCCACGCCTCCGTCCGATGCCGCCGACGAAGCGCAGCTCGGTACCCCTCTGGCCGAGCGGGTGGCTACGATAGGGCTGCTCAACAAGCGCAACAATCTGTCGCAGGACCTGGAAATGTCGCCCGGCGAAGCGCGCCGCGTCGGCGATGTGATCGTGCGGCTTCAGACCTGCGAGCGCACCGCGCCGTGGGAATTGCCGCAGGAGGTCGGTGCCTTCGTCCAGGTGCTGGTGCTCGAACGCGGCTCGCAGGACAATTTCCGCCGGATATTCTCGGGCTGGCTGTTCGAGAACGCGCCCAGCGTCAACGTGGTCGAACACCCGATCTACGATGTCTGGGTCAAGGATTGCACGATGGAATTCCCGGGCGAGGCCGGGGAGTCCGAAGCCGAAGCCGAACCCGCGCCCGCAGGCTGAACGAAGGACCGCCAGGCTTCGGGCAGCGTCCGCTCGGGCGCCCCGCGCGCCCCGGCAACCAGTTCCAGATAGCGCGCCTGCGGCATGGCCACCGCGCCCAGCGAAGCGAGATGGCCGGTCATGAACTGGCAGTCGAGCAGCCGGTAGCCCGCCGCCTTCATGCAGGCGACCAGCCAGGCGAGCGCCACCTTGCTGGCGTTGTCCGCGCGGCTGAACATGCTTTCGCCGCAGAACACCCGGTCGAAGGCCACCCCGTAGAGCCCGCCGACCAGCTCGCCATCCAGCCGGCATTCGACCGAATGGGCGTGGCCGGCGCGGTGCAGCGCGCGGTAGCTCGCTTCGATGCGCAGGCTGATCCAGCTTTCGGCATGCTCCTCGCGCGGCTGGGCGCAGGCATCGATCACCGCGTCGAAATCGCCATCGACCGTGACCGCGAAATGCTCGCGGCGGATCAGCTTGCGCAGGCTCTTCGAGGCATGGAAGCCGTCCAGCGGGATCACCGCGCGCTCGCGCGGCTCGACCCAGAAAACCTCGTCGTCCTCGCGGTGATCCGCCATCGGGAACACCCCGGCGCGGTAGGCGCGCAGCAGCAATTCGGCCGGGATCGGCTCCGGCACGTTGGCGGGATCGGGCGGCGGCGCCTGCATCGAGGCTCCCTAGCAGGGACGCTTCGAAAAGCCCGCCCAAAAGCGCGCCCGCAAAACCATTGCCTTGCCTTCGCGCGCCGCTAGGGTTACGGGCCGCGACCGGCTGCAGGGGTGTAGCTCAGTTGGTAGAGCATCGGTCTCCAAAACCGAGGGCCTGCGGTTCGAGTCCGCACACCCCTGCCATTTCCTCCCGACCCTCTCCCGATTCCGCCTGGCGCCTGCACCGCGTGATTCGTCTCTCGTGATTCCCTGCGCCGTTGCCGCGGCGGCCTCGGATCGTGCGTGCAGTGGCACGGGGAACCCGGCTGCGATTCGCCGGTTGAGAGAGGCCGGGCCGCAGTAATAGGTTTGAAGAGGAAGCACCCATGTCGAGATTGTCCTTCCGCAGCAGCAGCCCCGATCGCTGGACCGTGCCCAAGGGCACCGGGGACACCAGCGTGCGGCGCCAGACCCATGGCCGGATCCAGCCGATGCATCCGCCCGGCTTCCTCGAGCGGCTGTTCGGCGCGCGCTGAGCACGACATCGGTTTGCCCATGCAAAAGGGGCCGGAAGCGCAGTGCTTCCGGCCCCTTTTTCTATGCGCCCGCGCGCGGTGCGGGGGTCAGTATTCCTCGGGTTCTTCCGGCGTGTCCTTGTGGAAGTCCTTGCCCGCGGTGCGGTCGCCGCGCGAGAGCTTGAACACCACGCCCGAGAGCAACGCCAGCGCCAGCAGGTTGGGCAGCGCCATCGCCGCGTTGGAGATGTCGCCCAGCCGCCAGACCAGCTGC
>TARA_R110002072_G_scaffold251560_1_pt1 | contig 15171 bp, 16 predicted proteins | sample TARA_R110002072 | Tara Oceans TARA_R110002072 (sample SAMEA4397118) | marine metagenome | biome: Polar Biome; feature: [SRF] surface water layer (ENVO:00010504); material: water (ENVO:00002006), including particulate matter (ENVO:01000060) such as... | depth 5 m | reverse complement strand
GGTATCTTTTAAATTGTCTCCTTCAATTCTGTTGCCATAATTTGTCCCATCTAATCTTGATAAATTAGAAGCAGTTTCAGCCATTGCTAATGTGTAATAAGTAGAAACCAACGTATCTGATTCAAAGAAATCTAATTCTTTAACTTCAATTCCTTTGGCTTTTATTTTCTCTATGGATGCTAAAAAATCTGCTTTAATTTCGGCACTAATTGCATCATTATTGATAAAATTTTTAAAATAACCAACCGTTTTTACGGCATCAGTATTTAAAACACTTTCTTTTGATATTGATAAAGATTGATACGTAGTTTGATCTTTTACGTCTTTACCACTCATCGCATTTAAAACAATTCTAATATCTTCTGTAGATTTTGCAATTGGGCCAACACAATCTGTAGAAGATGCATAAGCCATCAAACCAAAACGAGAAATTCTTCCATAAGTAGGTTTAAATCCGAAGACATTATTATAACCTGCAGGTTGACGAATGGAACCTCCTGTATCTCCTCCAATTGAAAAAACAGTATACTCTTTTGCAACATTTACTGCAGAACCTCCACTTGAACCTCCACCAACTAAAGCTGGATTTACGGCATTTTTAACTGCGCCAAAAATTGTGTTTTCGGAAGATGAACCATGCCCAAAACTATCGCAATTTTCTTTTACTAAGGGAATTGCACCAGCATCTAATAATTTCTGAATTGCAGTTGCTGTATATGCAGATTTGTATTTTTTTAGTAAATTAGAACTTGCAGTTGTATACGTTCCTTGAACCATGTACACATCTTTTATTCCAAAAGGAATTCCCTCTAACAAACCTATTTCTTCTCCACTTTCAATTTTAGCATCCACTTTTTTAGCCAATGCTAAAGCAGTTTCATCTAATAAAGAATTAACAGTATTGTGAGTATTTTGCTTCAATAAATCCAATCTGTCTTGCACTAATTTTGTACAGGTAATTTCTTTATTCATCAATTGCTGATGAATTTTATGTATTTCGCTCATAAGTAAGCTTTGATATTTTATTTCAGTTGGTTTTCACAAATTACCAAAAACCAACAACTAGAAACTATTTTTTATTCTTCTATTACTTTTGCAACTACTAAATAGCCGTTTTTCTCTTTAGGAAAATTTTCAATGATAATTTGTTTTTCAATTTCAGAACTATCAACCACAACATCTTCTCTTAAATCATCTAAAAAAACAGCATTCTTATTTTCAACAATAGTAGTATTATTGATGTTGGCATTTTTTATTACATCAAATAATTTATTTACAGTTTCTGAAGGCTTTGCTCCTTTTATACTAGACAAAACGTCTACTGTCATCATTTTACTCATTTCTATACTTTTTACTAAAAAAAGCCTTCCATATTTGGAAGGCTTTTTTATATTTTATACAATAACCTTCTTATCCTAAAAATTAGGATTATTAAAATTAAGATTGTTATTATTTATGATCATTTTAAGCTGAACTAAATCAGTATTTTTTCGTGATTGCAGGCAAATATATGTTAAATAAATTTTATACAGAACCAGTTTAAGCATCTCTTTTTACAATCTTAAGAATACTTATTGTATTTGTAAAATATTGATGTTTAATTATTAAATCGATAAAAATTAAATAAAACACACCAACAATTTATAATAAAAATCATTGGTGCATCTATTAATTCAGTAAATTCAAATCAAACACAAGTTTGAGCTACAAAATAACACATTATAATTGTTTTTATAAATCATATTTTATAAATCTATTATAATATGAAACATTTTTTAATTATATGATTTCAATATGTAAGTTAAAATCTATTTGATTTAACTTATCAATTCCAAAATTAAAGTTGATACAAAAAAGATTGCTTAAAATTTGGTCAAACAAAAATCCCTCTTTACATTTGTGCAACAATGATAAATAATACAAAAAATATTTGGTGGTGGAACTCTCTTAATAAATAAGTGAGAACTAATCCTGTATTTTAAATATATATAAAAGGCTTATCTCACGATAAGCCTTTTTTTATAGCCAAAATTAAAACGCTCTTAATCTTTCAAAAAAGGAAGAAATGAGAACAAAATATAAATTACTGAAATAAATTCAGAATTAATGAAAAAAACACATTTTAAATCGATTCACAAACAAAAAATATCAGACACAGTTACACCTGTAGGTTTGTATTTGCGTTTTAGAGATAAATTTGCAAACACGCTTTTGTTAGAAAGTTCAGACTATCATAGTAAAGAAGAAAGTTTTTCTTTTATTGCAATTGAGCCTATCTTAACAATGAAAGTTGATGATTATCAATTTTCAATTTCACATAAAGGAACAGAAATAGAAAGCAAACCAATTGATAAAAATTTCTATGAATTGTTCGATAAATTCACGAATTCAATTGATTTAGATTGTCCTGCTGAATTAAAATCATTTAATGGTTTATATGGTTATACAACTTTTGATTCTGTTCAATATTTCGAAAACATAAAGTTCACGAACAAAAAAGCACCTTCTGCAATTCCAGAAATGCAATACAGTTTTTACAGATTTATTATTGCCATTAATCATTTTAATGATGAAATGACCTTAATAGAAAATATCGAAGAAGGTACAGAATCGAGAATTCATGAAATAAACACCATTATTGATGCGCAAGCATTTAATACACAAAAATTCGAAATTGTTGGCGAAGAAACTTCTAACGTTACAGGTGAAGAATTTATCGATTATGTAAAAAAAGCAAAATCGCATTGTAAAAGAGGTGATGTTTTTCAATTGGTTTTGTCTCGTCAATTTCAACAAAAATTTAAAGGCGATGAGTTTAATGTATATAGAGCTTTGCGTTCTATAAATCCTTCTCCATATTTGTTTTATTTCGATTATGGAAGTTTCAAATTAATGGGTTCTTCACCAGAAGCGCAAATTAAAATATCCGAAGGAAAAGCAACCATAAACCCAATTGCAGGAACGTTTAGAAGAACTGGCGATATTGCAGAAGACAGGAAATTAGGTAAAAAATTATCCGAAGATAAAAAGGAAACTGCAGAACATGTAATGTTGGTAGATTTGGCAAGAAACGATTTAAGCAAACATGCTGATAATGTAACTGTCGAGATTTTCAAGGAAGTACAATATTTTAGTCATGTAATTCATTTGGTCTCTACAGTTCGTGGAAAAATCAAAGGAAATCCCATTGAAATTGTGGGCGATACTTTCCCTGCAGGAACCTTAAGTGGCGCTCCAAAATACAAAGCCATGGAACTAATTAACAAATATGAAAACCAAACTCGTGGATTTTATGGTGGTGCAGTTGGTATTATTGGTTTGGATGGTTCTGTGAATTTGGCGATTGCAATTCGTTCTTTTGTGAGTAAAAACAACGTTTTGTACTCGCAAGCAGGAGCAGGAATCGTAATTCATTCTGATGAAAAGAAGGAATTACAAGAAGTAAATAATAAATTAGCAGCCTTAAAAAAAGCGTTAATTTTGGCAGAGAATATTTAGGATATTTATTTGGGCGTTTTAACAGGCTTTCCACTATATCTTTTTTCAGAAAAAGAAAAAAGGATGTCGTTTCAATCCCTAACGCACATTGAGAGTTTACAATCAAACTGCAAAGTTTTAAAAAGCTTTGGAGTTTTAAATTTAGAGAGTAAAAAACACCTACAAGGTTTTGAAAACCTTGCAGGAGAAACAAAAAAATATGAAAATATTAATTTTAGATAATTACGATTCGTTTACCTACAATTTGGTTCACATGGTTGAAAAAATTACAGGAAATTTTCCTGCAGTTTTTAGAAACGATGAAATCAGTTTGGAAGATCTAAATAATTACGATATGATTATGCTATCTCCAGGACCTGGAATTCCTGATGAAGCAGGAATCTTAAAAGAGGTAATTAAAAAATATGCAGGGATCAAACCCATATTTGGAGTCTGTTTGGGTTTGCAAGCAATTACAGAAGTTTTTGGAGGAAAAATTATCAATTTGGAGGATGTTTTTCATGGAGTTGCTACAGAAATGGAAGTAACTTTAAAAGAAGCAATTATTTTTAAAGATGTACCTGAAAAATTTTTAGCGGCAAGATATCATTCTTGGGCAGCAACAGATGAAGGTTTTCCAGAAGAATTAATAGTTACAGCAAGAGATGAAGATGGTTTAATTCAAGCAATTGAGCATAAATTATATCCTATTTCTGCTGTTCAATTTCATCCAGAATCTATTTTGACTGATGTTGGAGAGCAATTGGTTACAAACTTTATAAACAACTACAAGGTTTCAAAAACTTTGAAGGTGTAAAATCAATATGTAAATAATACCTACAAGGTTTTGAAAACCTTGCAGGAAAAAAAACAAATGAAGGATATTCTAAACAAATTATATAATCACGAAAGATTGTCTAAATCTGAAGCAACACAAATCTTAAAAGATATTGCTGCAGAGAAATATAATGATGCACATTTAGCATCTTTTATGACCGTTTTTATGATGCGTCCTATTACAGCAGATGAACTTTCTGGTTTTAGAAATGCGTTAAATGAATTGGCTATAAAAGTAGATTTATCAGCTTATAATACAATCGATATTGTTGGAACTGGTGGAGATGGAAAAGACACGTTCAACATATCAACCTTAACTTCTTTTATTGTTGCAGGAACAGGACAAAAAGTAGCAAAACATGGTAATTATTCTGTGTCTTCGCAATCTGGTTCTTCAGATATGTTAGAGAGTTTTGGGTATAATTTTACCAATGATGAAAGTATTTTGAGAGAACATTTAGAGAAAGCAAATATTTGTTTTTTACATGCTCCAAAATTTCATCCAGCAATGAAAGCTGTAAGTGGAACAAGAAAAGCACTGGCACTAAAAACGTTCTTTAATATGTTAGGACCTTTGGTAAACCCAAGTTCACCAAAAAACCATATGTTAGGAACTTTTAATTTAGAAGTTGCACGTTTGTATAATTATATTCTGCAAGAAGAAGAAGAAGACATCAATTATGGAATTATTCATGCTCTAGATGGTTATGATGAAATCTCTTTAACAAGCGGATTTAAATTTTTTACTAAAAACGGAGAACAAATAATAAATCCAGAAGATTTAGGACAAAAAAGAATTCAGCAATCAGAAATATTTGGAGGGAATTCGGTTGCAGATGCAGCAAAAATTTTCAAATCTATTTTAGACGGAAATGGAACAGAAGCACAAAATAATGTGGTTTTAACCAATGCTGCTTTTGCCTTAAAAATTGTTGATGATAAAAAGTCTTTTGAAGCTGCTTTTGAGGAAGCAAAAGATTCACTTTTTGGATTGAAAGCAAAACAAACATTAGATAAATTAGTAAATTTATAAAATGACAAAAAAGAAAAATAATATAATTTTAATTATTCCAGCTTTCTTTTTAATGGGAGCTGTTATAGGAATCCAAACAAAAGAACTTTTTAAACAAGCTGCAATTGGGTTGATTGTTGGAGTTATCATTTACTTTTTCTTAAAATATAGAAATAAGAATATTAATAAAACAAAGTCTTAAAATGACTATACTAGATAAAATAATCGCATTTAAAAAGAAGGAAATCGCTAAGATAAAAGCAGAAGTTCCTGTTCAAAAATTAGTACAAAGTCCGAAGTTTAAAAGATCTACAATTTCTTTGAAAAAATCTTTATTGGAGGTTGGTTCTACAGGAATTATTGCTGAGTTTAAACGTCAATCTCCATCAAAAGGAATTATAAACGACAAAGCTACAATTGCTGATGTTACTAATGGATATTTGGATGCAAACGTAGCTGCACAATCTATTTTAACAGACACTTCTTTTTTTGGAGGAACTATGGCAGATTTGATGGAAGCTAGAGTTATCAACCAAATAAAACCGATTTTAAGAAAAGATTTTGTGGTTGATGGATTCCAAATTGTGGAAGCAAAAGCCATTGGTGCAGATGTAATTTTACTGATTGCTTCGTGTTTAACACCAACAGAATTAAAAAACTACGGAAATCTTGCCACAGATTTAGGGTTAGAGGTTTTGTATGAAGTGCATACACAAGAAGATTTAGATAAAATTAATGATTTGGATAACAAAATAATCGGAATCAATAATAGAAATTTAAAGACTTTTGAGGTAGATTTAGAGCATTCCATTAAATTGGCAAGTCAAATTCCAGACACGTGTGTTAAGGTTTCAGAAAGTGGAATTTCTGACCCAAGAATTATTACAGGATTGAAAGAATATGGTTTTCAAGGTTTTTTAATAGGAGAAAACTTTATGAAAGAAGAGAATCCTGGAGAAGCATGTCAGGAATTTATAAGCCAATTAAGATCATAAATCCATCTTAACTTTGCTTAAGAAAAGGAATTTTGACTGTTGAGAAAATAAAATATTAGAAAAAAGATTGATTCATAAAAGTAAAAATACAGAAAACGATTCTAACTTGATTTCCTTAGGAGAAACAGGGGCTTTATCTTTTGATCCTATTTTACCACAAAATCCTACAGTATTTATATTAGGAACAATGCCAGGAAAACAGTCTTTGAAACAACAACAATATTATGCGAATAAAAGAAATTCGTTTTGGAAAATAATTTTTGAATTAACTTATGAAGTTTACAGCGAAAATTATGCTGAAAGAATTGATGTTTTGATAAGAAATCATATTGCAATTTGGGATATCTGTCAATTTGCAAACAGAAAAACAAGTTTGGATTCTGATATTAAAAATGAAGTTCCAAATCCTATTAATGAAATTATTGAAATGTATCCGTCAGTAAAACAGGTAATTTTTAATGGGCAAAAAGCGGAAAAATTATATTATAAGTATTTTAGTGAAATAGAAGATATTACTTACAATCTTGTTTTATCAACAAGCCCAGCAAATGCTAGATTTTCATTTAGAGAAAAGTTAAATAATTGGAAAACAACAATACTATGAAGTTGAAAGTTTGTGGAATGAAATATGTAGAAAACATACAAGATGTTGCTGCATTAAAACCTGATTATTTAGGGTTTATTTTCTATGAAAAATCGAAAAGAAATTTTGAAGGTATTATTCCTGATTTACCAGCATCAATTAAAAAAACAGGAGTTTTTGTAAATGAGCATATCGAAATTGTAATTTCTTTAATTGAAGAATACAGATTAGATGCCATTCAATTACATGGAGATGAATCAGAAAAATATGTAAGTGATTTAAAAAATCACCTGGCAGAAAGAAGAGCTTTATTTATTGAAGAGAATAAAGAGATCAAAAAGAAAAAAAATCAACATTATATTTCTAAATCAGCAATAGAAATTATTAAAGTTTTTGGAATTAAAGGTGAATTTAATTTTGATATTTTAAAACCTTATGTAAACATTGTTGATTATTTTTTATTCGACACCAAAGGAAAAGAAAGAGGAGGAAATGGAACTAAATTCGATTGGTCTGTTTTAGAAAAATACCCTTTTGAAAAACCTTTCTTTTTAAGTGGAGGAATAAGTTTGGATGATTTAGAACAAGTAAAAATAATGGCAAAATCTAATTTACCAATTTATGCTTTAGATGTAAATAGTAAATTTGAAAGTGAGCCAGGAAGAAAAAAAATAAAAGATTTAGAAAAATTAAAACAAAGTTTAACTATTTAATTATTAATGCGATTAGTTGCAACAATTACTCAATTAAACAAATAAACGATTGCACAATATAAAGATATGAAATCAAAATTTCACCCAGACAAAAACGGATATTTTGGACAATTTGGAGGCGCATTTATTCCAGAATTGTTGTACCCGAATGTAAAAGAACTTGAAGATAATTATATCCAAATTATCGAATCTGAAGAATTTCAAACTGAATATAAAGCATTATTAAAAGATTTTGTTGGTAGACCAACACCTTTATATTTGGCAAAAAGTTTATCAGAAAAATATGGAGCTCATATTTATTTGAAACGAGAAGATCTTTGTCATACAGGAGCTCATAAAGTAAACAACACAGTTGGGCAAATTCTGATTGCTAAAAAACTAGGAAAAACTAAAATTATAGCAGAAACTGGAGCAGGCCAACATGGAGTTGCAACAGCTACTGTTTGTGCTTTAATGGGTTTAGATTGTACTGTTTTTATGGGCGAAAAAGATATTGTTCGTCAAGCACCAAATGTTGCTAGAATGAAAATGCTAGGTGCAAAAGTAGTACCTGCAATTTCTGGTTCTAAAACATTAAAAGACGCAACAAATGAAGCTATCAGATATTGGATTCAGAATCCAGAAACGTTTTATTTAATTGGTTCTGTAGTTGGTCCACATCCTCATCCAGATATGGTTGCAAGGTTGCAAGCTATAATTTCTGAGGAAATGAAATGGCAATTAAAAGAGAAAACAGGTAAAGAAAATCCAGATACAATTATTGCTTGTGTTGGTGGAGGAAGTAATGCTGCTGGTGCTTTTTATCATTATATGGATGATGAAAGTGTGGAATTAATTGCGGTTGAAGCTGCTGGTTTAGGTGTAAACTCAGGCGAAAGTGCTGCAACTTCTCAATTAGGTGAAGTTGGAATTATTCATGGTTCTAAAACCATTTTAATGCAAGATGAATATGGTCAAATTGTGGAACCTTACTCTATTTCTGCTGGTTTAGATTATCCTGGAGTTGGTCCTTTACATGCGTTTTTATATGAAAGTAAAAGAGCAAAATTTATGAATGCTACAGATCAAGAAGCGTTAGATGCAGCTTATGAATTAACGAAAATTGAAGGAATTATTCCTGCTTTAGAAACTGCTCATGCTTTAGCTGTTTTATCAAAAATTGAGTTTAAAAAAGATCAGGTTGTGGTTATAAATTTATCTGGAAGAGGAGATAAAGATTTGGAAACTTATATTAAGCATTTAAAAGAATAAAATTTAAAAATTATCACCTTGAGCGCAGTCGAAAGGTAATGATGATTTTATAAACAGTTTTCGACTGCGCTCAAAAAGACAAATTATATTACGTATGAATTCAATTCAACAATTATTTCAGCAAAAAGATAAAAACCTTTTATCAATATATTTTACTTGTGGATATCCAAAGTTAGAGGATACTACAAAAGTGATAGCAGCATTAGAGCAAAACAATGTAGATTTTATTGAAGTTGGTTTGCCATATTCAGATCCTTTAGCAGATGGTCCAACAATTCAGGATAGTAGCCAAAAAGCATTAGAAAATGGAATTAATTTGGATATTGTTTTTGAACAGTTGATGAGCATTAAATCATCAAACAAAACACCTTTAGTTTTAATGGGATATTTGAATCAGATGCTAAAATATGGTGAGGAAAAATTCTGTGAAAAAGTAGTTGAGTGTGGAATTGACACCTTAATTATTCCTGATTTACCAATGGTTGAATTTGAAAATCATTATCAAGAATTATTTGACAAACATGGATTAACGAATGTCTTTTTAATTACACCTCATACATCAGAAGAAAGAATTAAAAAAATTGATTCTTATACAAAAGCTTTTATTTATGTAGTTGCGTCTTCTTCAATTACTGGTGCAAAAGGAGAGATTTCTAAACAGCAAATTGCCTATTTTGATAGAATTAAAGCCATGAATTTACAAAGTAAATTAATCATTGGTTTTGGAATTTATGATAAAGACACTTTTAATACAGCTTGTACGTATGCAAATGGTGCAATTATAGGTTCTGCGTTTATAAGAGATTTAGGAAATAATGGCGTTGATAATATTAATAATTTTATAAAACCAATTTTAGCATAAAAAAAAGCGAAACTTATAAGTTTCGCTTTTTTTTTGACTTTACATTTTATTAATTTATACTTTTTAAGTTTACATCAAAAAGTAGAACAGAGACTCTTGGAATACCTGAATTGCCATAAACTCCATACCCTAAATTGTATGGAATTAATAAAACACCATCTCCACCTTCTTTAAAATAGGTAATTCCTTCTGTCCAACCTGGAATAACTTGGTTTAAATTAAAAGAAACTCCATTAGCATCACTTTCATCAAAAACAGTTCCATCTAAAAAGTATCCTTTGTAAGCAACTGTTACATTAGAATTACTTGTTGGATAAGATGATCCTGTTCCCTCATTATTTATAACGTAATATAAGCCAGAATCAGTTTTTGTGGCAACCAAATTGTTAGTTTCAATATAATTTAAAATAGCAGTTTCATTTTCTACAAGATAATCTGCAACATTTACTTTTATATCAAAGACTAAAACTTTTCCTCCAGGTATGGAACCTGTATTATTACCAGATAAACCATAAGCTAGTTCAGAAGGGATTAATAAAACCCCTTCTCCACCTTCTTTAAAAAGCTGGATTCCTTCACTTAAACCTGGAATTATTTGTTTCAATTCTAATATTTCTGAATCACTTTGACCAATAGGTGTACCATCTAAAAAAGATAATTTATAGTCAATATTTACTGCAGAATTTTCTGTTGGTTTATTTCCTGAACCTTCCTCGTTAATTACATAATACAAGCCAGAATCCGTTTTTGTAGCATTTAGACTATTATCATTAATATATTTAATAATGTTTGCCTCAGTTTCGAGTTCAATATTTTCATCATCATTTAAACAAGAAGCAAAAAGAATTACTGATAAAAAAAGATATACGTATGATTTCATGTTAAGTTTTTTAAAATTTATGGAAATATTTAGTAAATAGGAATTGTTCCCAAAATTAAGATTAGGAATAAAAGAATAACACTTTAGAAGTAATAATTCCTAAAAAGTGGTAACTTTAATAACTCCATTTGCTCCTCTAGAACCATAAATTGCACTATCTGTAGATTTAAAAACTTGTATACTTTTAATATCTGTTGGAACAATATTGCTAAAAATAGATTCCTCTACTTGGTTATCATTTAAAATAAACATTGGTGTTGTACTTCCATTTACACTATTATAACCTCTAATAGTTATTACATTGCCTGCCCCAACATTTACACCTGAAACCTTACCTCTTAGATAATCATAAATATTTCTATATTGAATTGGATTATCTTCTTTAATGTTAATATCTTCTTTTGTAATTTCAGATGTATTTACTTCTGAAGTAATTTTAATAGTAATATTATCTAGATTAGTATACTTTACTTTTTTTAAACCAATAGAAGGTGAAAAAGCTGCAATTATTTTCGGTGCTTTATCTAATTTAATTTTAAAATAACCAGCTGAATTAGTTAGCCTTTGCTGTTTTACATCATCAATAAGAATAATAGCTCCAGGTATTGGGTTATTATTTACATCATGAACTAAAATAGTAAGCTTTATCTCTTCCATATTTTTACTTTCTTGAGAAGAAATATTTAAAGTAAAAATGAGTATTAGTAATAAAAATATATATTTAGTAGTTTTCATAATTTTTATTTTATAATAAGTTTAAAACTTATATATTAAAATCTAAATTTAGAGATTATTTTTATCTTATAAAAATTAAATATGTTAATAATTAATATACTTTTTCTCCATTTAAATAGGTTGCAACTACTTTTGTTTTAGGAATTTCATTTCCATAAATTTTCATAATATCTTGGTCCAAGATTATAAAATCTGCGAATTTACCAACTTCAATAGAACCTTTTTCCTTTTCTTCAAAATTAGAAAAGGCTGCCCAAATTGTCATTCCCTTTAAAGTTTCTTCTCTTGATAATTTGTTTTCCATCTGAAATCCATACTCAGGATAACCTTCTAAATCTCTTCTAAATGTAGCCGAGAAAAATGTTAAGAATGGGTTTACTTGTTCTACAGGAAAATCGGTTCCTAAAGCAATTTTACCATATCTATTAAGCAAATTCCTATACGCATATGCTCCTCTCATTCTATCCTTTCCAATTCTTTCTTGTGCCCAATACATATCTGAAGTTGCATGTGTAGGTTGTACAGAAGGCATTATATTATTAAAATCTTGAAAATCTTTAGAAGAGACAATTTGTGCGTGTTCAATTCTCCAACGTCTATCTTCTTCATCTTTCAAAACATCTTTATAAATCTTTAAAAGCCAAGTATTTGTTGAATCTCCAATAGCATGTGTATTCATTTGATACTCTGAAGCAACAATCTGTTTTGCAATTTCTTGATATCTTTCTGGAGGATAAATTAATGCTCCAAAATGGTTTTCTCTATCCGAATATGGTTTACGCATTGCAGCTCCTCTAGATCCTAAGGCTCCATCTCCATAAACTTTAAAAGAGCGAACATTTAAGCGATCTGTTTTTATGATTCCTTTATTAATATAATAATCAATTTGTTCTTGGTTATCTCCAGAAACCATTGCATAAATACGCATTTTTAAAGAATTTTGTTGATGCAGTTCCTCAATTAACTCTATTGTATTTCTATCTAAACCAGCATCATCAACAGTTGTTAATCCATAAGAAAAACAAATTTTTTGTGCATCTAATAACCCCTGAATTGCTTCTTGTTTAGAAGGTTCAGGAATTTTAATAAAACCCATTGCTGCATCAATTAAAACACCCGTAATTTCTCCATTTTTTAAAATAATTTCTCCTCCAGAAACTTTCGTATTTTTTGTAATTCCTGATAAATCTATTGCTGCTTGATTTACTAATAAGGCATGACCATCTACTCTACCTATAGCAACAGGTATCTTAGGAAATAGAGCATCTAATTTTTCTTTTGTTGGAAACTCTTTAATTTCCCAATCATTTTGATCCCAGCCACGTCCTGTAATAAATTGTACATTTTTCTCTTTTTGAAACGCGACTAACCTATCTAAAACCTCTTGATAGCTTTTAGTGCCCTCTAAAGATACTTTTTGCTGTTGTAAACCCATTCTGTAAAAATGACAATGAGCATCAATAAAACCAGGAACTATAGCTTGTTCCTTTGCATTAATTGTGTCTTTAGCCTTAAACCTGTTTTGGATTTCATCATTATTCCCTATTGCAACAAATTTTCCGTCTTTTACTGCAAAAGCTTCTGCAATATCAAAAAACTCATTAACTGTATATGTATTCGAATTAAGAACAATTAAATCTACTTCTTGCTTAACACAGGATAATAAAGAGATTGAAAAAATAAATATAAATATCTTATTTTTCATAATAATTTAGGAGTTTATATAAATAAAGTAAATCCCATAAATGAGTAGAAACTGAAAAGGGATTCTAACAATAGCTAATTTTTTAGAGCCAATTGCAGGTCTTTTCTTTGTAACATCCCAAATATGAATTGGTATCAACAATATAAGTAAGATTAAAATACTAATAGCAGAAAACTCTATGTATTTATCGAAAAATAGCCCTACACCCAAAAAGAACTCTATAAACCCAATAAAATAGTTTACAAATAATTTAGGAAAAAAATCAGGAATAAAATTCTTAAAAAAATTAGGTTTTATGATGTGCATTATTCCTGCAAAACAGAAAAAACACCCATAAATAATTTTTAAAATAAGCACTAAATTTTCCACTTGTATATTTATATTTTAAATATGATAAAAGGAAAATAGGTAGTACAAATTAATCTTTTTTAAATGTGATACTTCTTCTACAAATATCTATTGAGATTCTCCCTAAAATTTAAACTGCAACAGCTCCTTTTATATGAGGATGAGGATTATAGTCTAACAACTCAAAATCATCAAAAGTAAAATCTTCTATATCTTTTATGGATGCATTTATTTTCATTGTTGGTAAAGGCCTGATGTCTCTAGACAATTGTAACTCCAACTGATCTACATGATTATTGTAAATATGAGCATCACCAAAAGTATGGATAAATTCGCCAGCTTCATAACCACAAACCTGTGCAATCATCATTGTAAATAATGCATAAGAAGCAATATTAAAAGGAACTCCTAAAAATATATCTGCACTTCTTTGGTATAATTGACACGATAATTTTCCATCAGAAACATAAAATTGAAAAAATGCATGACAAGGAGGTAATGCTGCTTTTCCATTGGCAACATTTTCTGAAAAAGAAACAGAAGTATCTGGCAAAACTGATGGATTCCAAGCAGAAACCAACATTCTTCTAGAGTTAGGATTATTTTTTAATGTTTCAATAACTTCTTTTAATTGATCTACTTCATCACTGTTCCAATTTCTCCATTGATGTCCATAAACAGGTCCTAAATCACCTTTTTCATCAGCCCAAGAATTCCAAATTTTTACACCATTTTCTTGTAAATAGTTGATGTTTGTATCGCCTTTTATAAACCAAAGTAGTTCATAAATAATAGATTTTAAATGCAACTTTTTAGTAGTTACCATTGGAAAACCTTCACTTAAATCAAAACGCATTTGATAACCAAAAACGCTTTTTGTTCCTGTTCCTGTTCTATCTCCTTTTTCATTTCCGTTTTCTAAAACGTGTTTTACTAAATCGTGATATTGTTTCATTCTGATTGTGTAAGCGTTTAATCGTTTATTTGTGTAATTGTTAATACGTTTAAACAATTAAACGATTAAACAAATACACCTTTTTTTAACCTATAATCATCCCAGCAATTGTTGCAGACATTAAAGAAGCAATGGTTCCTCCTAAAAGAGCTTTCATTCCAAATTCTGACAACGTTTTACGCTGACCTGGAGCTAAAGAACCAATTCCACCAATTTGAATACCAATTGATGCAAAATTTGCAAAACCACATAACATATAAGTGGCCATAATAATTGATTTATTAAATGTTAAATGTGTTGCGCTTGCTATGTTTTTTAATTCTGCTAATTGAATATAACCAACAAATTCACTTGCTGCTAATTTTATTCCTAATAACTGTCCCATTAAAGCCATATCTTCTACTGCTACACCTATTAACCACATTAATGGCGCAAAAATATAGCCAAGAATTGCTTCTAAAGAAAATGCTTCGTAAGGAGTATTTGCAGCCATCCAAACATTTAAAGTTGTAATATCTCCTACCCAACCTAAAATTCCATTGATCATAGCAATTACTGCTACAAAAACTAACAACATCGCTCCTACATTTACAGCTAAACGTAATCCTTCAGTAGTTCCGTTTGCAATTGCATCTAAAACATTTGAACCTATTTTTTCTTGAGAAACAGTTACATCTGTATTTACTTCTTCTGTTTGTGGGTACAACATTTTAGAAATTACAATAGCTCCAGGAGCTGCCATTACTGATGCTGCCAATAAATGTTTTGCAAACACCAATTCTAATTCTTTATCTCCACCACCTAAAAAGCCAATGTAA
>TARA_R110002072_G_scaffold85264_2_pt1 | contig 15180 bp, 10 predicted proteins | sample TARA_R110002072 | Tara Oceans TARA_R110002072 (sample SAMEA4397118) | marine metagenome | biome: Polar Biome; feature: [SRF] surface water layer (ENVO:00010504); material: water (ENVO:00002006), including particulate matter (ENVO:01000060) such as... | depth 5 m | reverse complement strand
ATACAAGGGCAAGTACAAAGCAAATGTTCTGTATGGACTGAAACAAGTGGTGTATATGGACACCCTTTACCCTACAAACTGTCTACAACACCAGCAGATGGCGGTGTAAAAGCTTCTATTAGAATAGATGTAGCACAGGCAGACTACTACAAAGCTAAGTTTACACATCCTAATAGCTTCTCATCTAGCCCTACATTAAACGATGCAGTAGCTTGGACAGGAAGTACAATTGTTGGGCAGGTATCTGTAGCGGCAATGTCAGCCTATGAAGCTGCAAAAGTAACATACAACAACGTAACAGAGTATAACCTTACTTTAGCTGGGTCTACATGGTTTACTGTGTCTTCAACTGCACAGTATGGTAGTACTAAGTCTTTGCCAGCAGGTAATTACACAGCGATTATAAAAGCAGAATGTATAGCAAAATAATAATAGCTTTAGGTTTTGTTTTTTGTACATCTTTAAATGCACACGAAATGACACCTACATATCCAAAGTTAGTGCCTTCTTATATAGAAGGTGTATCCGTAGCTAAGATGAAACTATTTAATAGACGAAACGATGTACAGTACTATGAGATAGGAGTGTTTACTAATAACTGGAAAGCACTTCCCTTTGCTTCTACTACAAAAGTAATTAAGATAGGATATAACAAAGCAAAACTATTTGAAGTATACATAAGATCAAGAGATGTAGCAAAAGCAGTTTATATATGTACAGAGTCAAAGGTTTATAAAAGCACAGAACAAGTTACACTAATATCATCAAGAATATGTTCTAAGATAAAGCAAGATAAATGAAAACTATAGCATTAATACTATTAGTAGTGCTTATTTCAGGGTGTAGTACTATAGCAGCATTAGGAGACTCTACATCTAACTCGTTAAGCTTATCACTACCTAACTCTAGCTTAGGCTACCAATCAGACAAGTTTAGAGCTGGTGAACTAGATTGCAGTAACGCGATAGGTTCAGCTACACAACTAGAGTTTGGTGTTACAGGTTTAATACAAGGTGGTACTATTTCTACTAACGGTAAAAAAGTTGGAGACATAGGTGTATACAGTAGAATTATAATACCTTTAGGTAAAAGAGCTAAGTCTCGCATTGATTGTAACAGACTATACGAACTAGAGTTACAGAAAAAAGAACTAGAAGTGATGAAGTTAAAACAAGAGATTAATCAGTTAAGAAGTCTTTCATTTGAAAACTAAGGTATGACATGGCAGAAGTAGAAATAGCTGGAGCAAAAATAAAGGGTGGCAAGCTCATGTTACTTGTACCAATTGTTTCGGCACTAGGTGGTGGTCTATGGGGTGGTTTTGAGTTTTACAAAGACTACATGGATATGAAAGAGATTATCCAAGAGATAGATACCGATGCTATTCAAGCTAAGAATATATTAATTGAGTCTAAGCTAGATGCCGCCATAGATTACACACGCGACATTAAAGATGATCTCAGAGGAGACATACTAAGCATAGAAGCATACGTAGATAAGATATCTGACAAAGTAGAAAAGTCTGAAGAAAGAGTCAAACAAACTAAAGAACTGATAGACGCATCTTTAGAAGCTATGCTAAATGCAATGAATGAACTTCAAAAAGATACAACTGCAGCTATACGAGAAGTTGAGTCATTAAACAGAGAAACTGAAAAAGATGTGCGTGACACTATGAGAGATACAGAAAACCGTATTGACGGCAGTATGACTAAATTAGAAGAAAAACTCATTGAACGTTTACAAGAAGCTTTAGATAACCCTTTAGTCGGTAACTAATTGACATTTAACGTTATTTATGGTATAACGAAGTAATACAAAAAGGAAGAATTAACTATGTATTTTAGCCCTTTAGACATTAGACGCATCATATATCCTAGAGCTTCTGGGTTAATAACTTTCGATAGAGAAAGCGAAAGAGCCGCTGCAGGTAGAAGAGCAAGTGGGAAAAAAGCCAAAAAACCTAAAGCTAAGACTAAACCTATAGTTAAAAAGCCTGAAGCTAAAAAACCTAAAGCTCAAACAGAAAAAGAATTTAAAGCTAAGTTTATGGCAAAAGCTACTAGGAACTTAGGACAAGGTGATGGCGGTCTATTCGCCAAAGCTAAAAAAGATGCTGATGCTGCATGGAATAATCAATCTAAGCCTAAACCTGTAGCTCCACCTAAGCCTAAACCTGTAGCTCCACCTAAGCCTAAACCTGTAGCTCCACCTAAGCCTAAACCAATTGTGCCTAAACCAGCACCCAAGCCTCCCGTTGCACCTGTTCAACCTACGCCTACGCCTCCCGTTGCACCTGTTCAACCTACTCCTGGACCTAAGCCTAGGCCACCTAAGCCTGGGATACCTTATATGCCACCTGTGCAACCTTATCCTCAGCCATTGCAACCTGGTTCGCAACCTGCTATACCAGAAGAACTTATTTCTCCTGGTGGACCGACGCCAATGCCTGATCCTAATAGACCTAGGCCACCTAATCCGTTTTTAACTAGACCTCAACCTGCAGTAATGCCTGAGACAGGTAAACCTGGGACACAACCTATTACATACGATCCTATGCCTGGTGTTGTTGGTCAACCTATGCCTGGTATTGGTGGTCAACTACCTAACACTGGTCAACCTTTAATGCCTGATCAAATGCCTGATCCTACAGCTCAACCTACTGTAGCTAAACCTGCACCTACTGTAACTACCGTAGATGATTACTACGACGCTCAACAACCTACGGGAACAGGTCCAACTATTGGAACTGGTGTAGCAAATACTTTAGGTGGTATTATGGGTGGTGGCAGTGGAGGACAAAATAGACCCATCACTCAAATAAGAATGCCGCCAAGCCTCATACCACCTAAATTACAAGCATTTTTAGATGCTAATAAAGCTTCTATGCAAGGTGATATGGATCAAGCTAAAAAAGATCAACAAGTTGTACTAGCTAAGTATAATGTTAAACCTGGAGAACAACCTACTCCAGAAATATCTGCCGCTATAAGTAAAGAGATGGAAGCTTTACCTTCCGTAAAAAACATTAAAGCAAAACAAAAACAATCAGAAGCTGAACTTCAGAATATGCCTGAATATCAGACTATGCAAACTGAAAGAGAGAATCTACTTAAGAGTGGTCAAGATAAAGCTGCACTCCAAAATCAACAATTGCAAGCACAGCTAGGTAATCAAACGGCACCTATCAGATCAGCTACGCCTGATGGCACAGAATTAGACAACTACACGCAATCAGCTAAACCTGTTAGTTTTGATGAACAGATGGCTCAGTTTACCGATATTCCAACTGATGATGGAAGTAGAGGAGCATATTACAATCAACAAAACCAAATGCGTCAAGAACAACCAGGCCAAGCTAACACTAATGTAACTGATATGAGAGCTAGATCTCCAGAAGAAGTACAAGCAGAATACCAAGCTGCTCAACAACAGCAACAACAGCAAGGTGCTGATGTAGGTCGTAACTTAAATAATATGACTACACAGCAACAACAACAAGGGCAACAACAAGACGCAACTACAGACCCTGTACCTAGTGATAGAGAAGCTACTCTTAACACTAATATGCAAAAAGTAACAGACATACAGACTGAGTTAAACACTTTATCTAATGACCCTATATTGTCTGAAGTAGACGAAGAAGGTCAACCTACAGAAGCCGCTAAAGCTGCACAACAAAAGATAACTGCAGCACAGACTAGGTTACAGGCAGCTAACGTAGAAGCACAAAATGCTCAAGCTCAAGCTAACTTACCCAGAAATATAGCTAAGAGAGACTTAACGAATAAAGCTATAACTGATCCTGCCTCATTAGCTAAACAATCTGAGGTAGCTAAGGTAGACGTACAAGCAGAGCAATTCATTAAGAAAGGTACAGGTCAAGCTGGTGAAGCTGATCAAGCCAATACTACTGTAGCTGGACCAGCTGATCAAACTGCAGCCCCTGATCAAGTAGATGTAACTAAAGTAGATCCTACTATGGTTACAGATAAAGCTAAAGAAGAAGCTGATAAAGTAAAAGGTGCTACAGGGGAGGTATCTACTGAAGTAGAAGCGCAAGAAGGTGAGCTATCTGATGAAGCTAAGGCTGACGGTCAGAAGTTTGATCAAAAGAACATCGACACTATTGAAGGCGGTACACGTAAAGTCACAGCAGAAGAAGAAGTTATAGCTCAGGGTGGTGACGAAGAAGCCGTAAAAACCAAAATAGCTCAAGCTAACGTTCCAGATAACATTAAAGCTGCACAAACTAAAGTACAACCTGAAGAACTACCTGATGCTGCACAGATTAAAGAAGCAGATATGGCACAAGCTAAAGCTGCCGTAGATGAAGATGGCTTAGATGAAAGAATGGTTGCAGCTAGACTAGAGGCGTTCACTGTTGATGCAGGAACACTCGCAGAAGCAGCACAGGGTGACGTAAAGGCTCAGGACACCGTACAAGGCCAATTATCGAGTTTGATGGCTTCTTTCGACGACGGTACACCAGCGTGGGCTGCAGGAGCTATGAGAGCAGCTAATTCAGCTATGGCATCCAGAGGTATGGGTGGTAGTTCTATGGCTGGTGCAGCAATATTCCAAGCTGCAATGGAGTCAGCCTTACCTATTGCTATGCAGGATGCACAGACATTCTCTCAGATGAATATGGCTAACTTAAACAATAGACAGCAAGTATCACTATCTAATGCTGCAGCACAACAAGGTCTAAAACTACAGAACCTAAGTAATGAACAGCAAGCTGCCTTACAGAATAGTACTAACTCCTTTTCATTACAGTCTCAGAACTTATCCAATACACAACAGACTATGTTAGCTAATGCACAGATCAAGGCTTCTCTGCAAGGTCAGAACTTGTCTAATCAACAGCAGTCTAACTTAGTTCAAGCAGCACGTTACGCTGAGGTATCTAATCTTAACTTAAATAATAGACAACAAGCTGTACTACAAGATAACTCCAACGCTATGAGTGTAGAGTTAGCTAACCTTAATACTAAACAGCAAGCTTACTTAGCTAATGCACAGTTAGAAGCTGCCCTACAAGGTAAGCAGATTGATAACAGACAACAAGCAGCTATAATGAATGCCTCTAAGTTTAGTGACGCAAATAACTTAACGTTTACCGCACAAGAGCAAGCTAAAGTACACAACTCTGAATTGATGAAAACTATAGGTTTAGCTGAGTTAAACTCTGCACAGGCTGCTACACTGCAGAATGCGGCAGCTACAGCTTCAATGGATATGGCTAACTTATCTAATAGACAACAAGCACAGGTTCAGAATGCACAAAACTTTTTAGCTATGGATATGGCTAACTTAAGTAATGATCAACAAGCAGTTATGTTTAAAGCTCAGGCTGTACAGACTGCTTTGCTATCTGATCAAGCTGCCGACAATGCCGCTAAACAATTTAATGCTGCATCACAAAATCAAGCTGATCAATTTATGGCTGGTTTAACAACAGATGTAGCTAAGTTTAATACAGCCCAAGTCAATGCAGCTAAACAGTTTGATGCAGGTGAGATAAACGCTACAGAGAAGTTTAATGCTCAAATGAAAAACCAGCGTACTGAGTTTAACAGTAAGAATGCATTAATTGTATCTCAAGCTAATGCTCAGTGGAGACAGAACATAGCTACTTTAGATCAAGCAGCACAGAATGACTCTAATATGCTGTTAGCTAAATCTCAGAATGCATTTACGCAAAGCACCGTAGATCAGATATGGCAAAGAGAAAGAGACATAATGTCTATGGCTTGGAAGTCTAGTGAAAGTGAGTCTGACAGAATTGTTAGTATTATAACACAACAGCTAGCTAATGATGGGAGCCTTGATGTAGCCAAACTAAAAGCTCAGGCAGAGGCAGGTGCAGGTATAGGTGCAGGAATATTTGGAATTATATCTGCTCTTATCCCAGGACTATAATATAAAAGGTATAAAATAAATGACAACATATAGTGACGGCTTATCTCAAATAAGAGAAAACATAGAGTGGTTTCTTCAGTCAAGTAAAAAAGATGATACGCCTACAAATAAAATGGGATTAAGTGTAGACGTTAAAGATATAGAAGAGGCTACTGCATTATCAGGTCTTTCACCCACTTACTTAGTAGGTGACAGGCAAACGTATAGGGCATCAAAGAAAGACATCCCTGTAGAAAAGCCTAAAGAAAAACCTAGAGGTATAATGGATCGGCCTCCTATGTCTTTTTTACAGAAAGAAAAGCCTAGTAAAGAAATAATACCACAGGATTTTGTTGAACAACAAAGCTTAGACAACTGGGTAATGGCGTTTCAAAAAAATCAAACAGAACCTACAGCAACCAACGAAGTACAAAGTTCTGTGTTCACAGATAAGATACTAGCTAAGAATGAGGGTGTAGAAGCTTCTGATGTAGTTACAGGCATTAAAACACAGTCATATGGAGTAGTACACTCCAAGGGTCTAAATAGAAAAGACTTTAATACTAATAAAGCATTTGCAGCTGCTGTAGTACAAAAACACTACGAAGAGTTAGACAGTAAATTCACTGCAGGTGGACATAATTTAAAAGAAGCCCCTAAGTCTGTACAGTACGCTTTTCTTGACTTACACTATAATAATGGTAATGTAGGTAAAGACACAGTTAGTCTTTTTGATAAAAATGATATGTCTAAATCTTTAAATAATACATTAGAATTTGTAGGTACTAAGACAAGTAGAGGCGAAAAAATAGCACTTCCTTCTTTGGCTAGTAGAAGAGTTAGAATGTACAATGATGCTGCAGAAGAACTTAAAAAAAGTAAAATATACTCTGTAGATATGACTACCGTTAAGGGCGGTACTAATGTAGAATATAGAGATGTAAATGACAATTTAATACACTCCTTTTTAAATCCTAGAGCCTTAGCTAATGTAAGTAACAGGGGTGTTTCTACAAAAAGAAAGAGTGCTACTTGGAATAGAGTAACCGATAAATGGACATACCAATAGTAAGGAATAACTAAATGGCATATAATGTAGCTATACCAGGCCAATCATTAACTGATGAACCCAAAAACTTTGCTTGGGAAAGACCACCAGAAATAGTAGACCCAAGTGAAGCAGTAAAACACCACTTAAAATACTTAAATGCAGAAGACGCAATAGAGTCTACTTTATTTGTATTAGAGTCAGGCTTACCTATTACTTCTCTTGTGTCTACATTAATGACTAATGCAGTAGGTAATGGTATACACAGTATTGATGTAGGTTTAATTATATCCCCAGTAATACATGAGTCCATTAAAGCTACAGCAGAAGAAGCAGGTGTTAAATATAAAGAAAAGTATAGTGATGAAAAACAAAAAAGTGAAGCACGTAAACAAAGAGAAACATCTCTTATAAGAAGTGCTTTACAGGATGCACTAGAAGATGATGACCCTAATATGGATGAAGAATTAATAGACGATACAATGCAAGCAATGGGTTCTCCTGAAGCAGAAGAGTTTGAAGCTGCTGCAGCACAACAAGAAACTGCACAGGCTGAACCTGAAACGGATGTACCTATGCAAGAAGAACAAGAACAACCACAGGAAACACCTAACCCTAGTCAAACAGGTCAAGGTCTAATGAGTAGAGGGGCAGTGTAATATGTCATTTTTAGCAGGTTTAGCAGGTGGGTTTGGTCAAGCATTAGCTGACGATCAAAAAGACAAAAATGAATGGCTTCGTGATCAAAAGCTAATGAACAAAAGATACGCTATGACTACAGGTACAGCCGCTTTAAAAAAGGCGCAAGCTGAAAGAGATACCGTACTTCGTCAGGCAGATTACATACAAAAAAGAGGCATAACTAAAAATAGCCTTATGTATTTGTGGGATGAAGGTGGCGTAAATGCTATATCTGATATATATAATTTAATACAAAACACACATAAAGATGCAACAAAAGAAGAAATTAACAATATGGCTAATGCAGCTAAAAACTACGCATCAGCTGAAAATAAACCCTTTGCTGAAGTCTTGTCTAACGCTAGAGGTTTGTATAGCCAAGAAATGCCTAAAAGAAAAGAAAGAACAGCATTACAAAAGATATTTGGTGATCCTACAAATGAAGCTTTTTATGATGACGGCTCAGTGTATGAAGGTAAATATACAGTAACAGATATGTATCGTATTCAAGGCTCTGGTTTTGAAGGTGGTACAGGGTCTGTTGTATTTGACGAAGATGCTGCACCAATGAAAACATCTCCGCAGTATGAAGCTGCAATAAACAATAATATTCTTAAAGCAAGAGAGGTAATATCAAGTAAGGCAGATATACAAATAGAAAATAAGTTTCCAGATGCTACTAAATATACTACGTATAAAGGAATTTTAATATCTTCAGGATCGGCAAATGATTATTCTGATATGTTAAACAATCCAGATCTTAAACCTTACGCTATTAATATTTTAAAGCCTTATATAGATGCAGAAATGGAGCAAAAAGGTTCTGTATTAAATAATAGGTTTGTTAGTCCAGAAATAAAAAATAATATAAGACAAATAATGTCAGGTGATTTTGACGATCCTGAAGATGTTGATATAACGGATGAACAAATAGCTGAACAAATAAATGCAATGGTAGCTAAATACCCAGAACTAAAAAATACACCTATTGTAAAATATAATGAAGTAGAGACAGCAAAAGAAAAAGGAACTATCCCAACTACTGACTACTTTTTTGTAGATAGAAAAGGCGTAGTTAACCTTCGAAAAGGAAAAGATGACGATATAGTAACAATTGAAAAGGTAAAAAATTCAAAATCTAAAGAGAGCCAAGCAGGACAGGATTTTGTTGAAAACACAGTATGGGCTGCAGACAGAGCTTTAGGTGCTGTTGATGGTACTTTGCAAGGCTTACTTCAATTTTCACAAGCTGCACCTAATAATATAGTTAGTTTTGTTTTGGGAATGGCTGGATATGATCCTGATTGGCTTAAAAGAGCACAAGATATAGACGATGAAAAAGCAAAAGAAGTATGGCAAAAAATACAAAACGGTTTAGGTATATATAAAAAGCTTTATCCAAAAACAACCAAAGACACTATCAACTTTAAATAAATAGGAATATACATAATGGGTAATGCACTGCCATACACAGGTTCTTTTAAAGATGATTTTGGTAAAACAAAGGAAGAACAAGAACAACAAAATAAAGAAACCTCAATGTACTCAGGTTCTTTCGAAGATGACTTTGGTGAAAAGAAGAAAAATGTATATAAGCCTCCTTCTGCTAGGGGTGTGTATGACTTAGCTGACGATAATAACTTTGCTGTTGTAGGTAAGTATATGGACCAGCGTTTTGGTATGACTACAGAAAACCATGAACGCCAAGAAATAGTTGACGCTTATATAAACAATATGCGTAAGTTTAATTTTGGTCAGTCTGTTACTACACTTGGTGAGTTGTCCTATTTAAATGCAGCTAAAAGAGATGAAAATTCAGAGCGTTTAAACACTGCAGCCTCCGCGTATCAACTGTTTGACAATATGAAAGGTGCTTTTGCTGAAGGCACTACAGGAATGCAAAAACTTGATGCTGTATACGATTACGGTAGAGCATTAATATGGGACCCAGTTAACCTAGTGTCTTTTGGTATTGGTAAATTAGCGGCACAAGGTGGTTTAAAGGTTGTAAATCAGTCTATTAAACAGATGGCTTTAGAATCTGCTAAAAATATACTAGGAACAAGAGCACTTAAAAACCCTAAACTTTTACAAGAGACCGCTATACAACAACAAAGATTAATACGGCCTGGGGTAATGAAACAACTAAGGGGACAAGAAGCAATTAAAGAAGCTTCAAAAAGAGATATGTTAGGTACTTTTGGAGCAGAGACTGTAGCGTCAGGTCTTATAGATGGTGCTTATCAAACATCCTTACGTAGAGTAGACTTACAAGACCAACATAGTTGGCTACAAACAGGAATAAACGCAGTAGCAGGTGCAGCAGCTTTTGGTGGTATATATGGGGCTATGCGGTATATATCTAAAAAAGGTGCAAGAACTGGTGATAACATAGGTTTAGCAGCTAAAGCATTTGATGGAATGGCAAAAGAAAAAGCTGATGCACTAGCTTTACTAGGTATAGATACAACAAAAATAAACGCAAAGAAAATGAAAGAACTAAAAGCTAACCCTGATAAATTTATAAATGACCTAAAAGTATCTAGAGAAGCCCAAGAAAAGTGGACTCAAAAAGTATTAAATGGTAGTATATCAAGAGAAACGGCAGCAGGGAGGGAGATCACAGATGATGTATCTATACTTAACTCTTTTCTTTTTGGTGAGCTAGACGAAACAACAGGTCAGGGCTTTAAAGGTATACAACAGATTTTAGAAGAATATGAAATTAGAATGCCTCAAGATAGAGGTGGCGCAGTTAACTTTACAGATTGGTTAACTAACACAATAGATGAATTACCTAAAAACGCCCAGGATGAAATAAATAAAATATATAGAGTAACACTGGGTGCTATTAAAGACTCTTCTTACACAGGTAAAAACTTTACAGGAAAAGGACAAGGTGGAGAAATACTAGCTAATGAAATGAGTGAGTGGGGAAAAAGAGGCCACACCTTAGCTATGCTATCTAAACAACTAAAACAAGTGGCAGACGTAACAGATGAAGATGTAGTTATGCAAGCCGCGAAGATGCACTTAGATCCTGCTTTACCTGAAGGTGCTTTTACAAAAGGGCTGTTAGGAGCGCAAGGACTACAACAGTCTTTTATTAAAGCTCTTGTAACACACCCAGCTACTGTAGGATTGAACGTAGTAGGTTGGCAAGCTGCTTCTACATTACAATCTTCTGCAGATATAGTAAGGGGTACTTTGTATGGTGGGGCTTCGTTCTTTAACAAAGTAGCAGGTAGAGATGTTCAAGCTGCAGAGTACGCTAATATAGGCAAACTTATGATGTCTTTACAGCGTCAAAAAGTAATGAATTTAGTAGATCCTAGAGCTACAATGGATGAAATGTTAGACTATATAGCATTTAACCCTAAAGCAGGTAAAGAACTATTTAGATATATATCAGGTGGTATAGAAGATGATGCTGTGCTTAGGTCTTTGTTGGATGTAGGTCCGCTAACCGAACAAACAAAAAAACAAATAAAAGAAGGCTTCGGACAAAAAAGTAAAGTATCTCGTATTGATAAAGTAATAGATGGTTTTCAAACTATATATGGCGTTAAAGCGCAAGACATATTAACTAAGTCAGTTGAGTTTATGTATAACATAGATAAACAAATAAGAATAAACCACGGAGTAACTTACAAAGAGTTTATATCTAGCCCTAGACTCTGGGAAAAAATGGAAATAGTAGACCCTAAAAATCCTGCTGCTGGATGGGCTGCTATGCAAGGTGCAGCAGTAAATGATACATTAAAATCTGTGTACGCTAAATCTTACGGAAAAGACTTAGACTCTAAATCTGGTGTAGTTAAAATTATACCTTTTTTAGCTAAGGGTATTGAGGAGATGCGTAGAATACCTGGAATAGGTGCGCTTGTTCCTTTTGGGCAATTCTTTAATAACACACTAGCTCATATGTTTGATTATACTGGCATCAGTCTTATACATAAACCTTTTGCTAAGAGCAGCACAAGCTATATGGATCTAACAACAAAAGCGGCAATTGGTTTATCCGTAATTGGGGCTACAGCAACAGCGCAACGCAAGAACGTCGAAGAAGGATTAGCGTGGCATGAAGAGCGTATTTCTGACGGCACAGTAAGATCCAGACTATATGATTTTCCTTTTAGTTTTTACAAAGCTATAGGTGTATTAGGTGTACACGTATCTAACGGTGACGGTGTACCTAAAGACTTGTTTAAGGATATAGTTACACAATTTGGTCCTTCTGGATTGTTGAGAGGCGTAGGTGATGTAGGAAAAGGTATGTACGCTGCGTTTGAGGAGCTTTTTACTAATGAAAACGTTGATGTATCAGCTGCACTTACAAAATCTATAGGCGGTGCTGTGTCTATGTACGCTTCAGGTTTAACACGACCTTTAGATCCTGTTAATCTAGTAGTAGGTATATCTAGAGGAGAAAAATACGTAGAGCGAGACAAAAACCAAGGCACTAAATCTTTAAACTACTCTATGCGTTACTTAGATCAGATATTTGAAGGACTAGGAGCACCTTTCCCTAAATTGTTAGGCCAGGAAGTACCAGAAGAGAAAAACCAACCGCTAACTTCTGAAAAAGGTAGAGCACCTATAGGTAGATTGTTTGGCTTTAGAGAATCAAATAGACAAAGTTCTATGCAGAAAATGTTTAATGAAGTAGGTATGCCTCAATGGAGAACCAACATTAAGTCTTACGTACCTAAAGCAGACAACGCATTTGATGGTGCTATATCTGACATAATAGAGTCCAAAGCAGCTACTTTAATTGATTCACCTGTATGGAAAACGTCAAGCTTAACTGATAGAAAATACCTTATAAGTAAAATACTAAGTGGATCTAAAAAAGAAGCTACTCAAAGATTAGAAAACTCTTATAGCTTAGAAGACAATAGAATGGCATTGCTGTATAAACTAACTAAAAGAGGTGGAACAGTAAGCAAAAGAAATCTACAGGAGTACATGGCAGATTTAAACATTGAAATTCCTGTAGAAGAACTTACTTTAAAACAACTGAGACTAATTAATTCTTATGCTGAATCAGATAGAAAACAACAAAAAGATTTAAATCTATATGTAAATTAAACCTACATCAACCCGTGTCTGTCTTTACAAAGGATACACCAGGATCTAGCTTCAATAAGCCTACGCAACGAACTGTCACGTTCATCTGAGTTGTGTAGGTTTTTTATTATAAACTGCTCTGTTTGTTCAAAGATTGCATTTAGGTTCTTATCAAACTCTTTACGCACATCTAACCTGTATGATTCTGCTTCTTGCTCAATGTTCATCTAAACTTCTTTCTAAGTACTCTATTGCTCTTTGTAAACAATTTACGTTATCACCAAATGATCCTAAGCCTCTATTACATCTGTGGCATAACCAACCTCTAAACTCGTTACTTGTGTGACAATGATCTATAACCCAAGGTTGATTTCGCTTACCGCCATAGTTTTTTACTTGTTCAGATTTTTGTCTACAGATAGGACAAACGTAGTCGTGTGGTGTTGGTGGGTTTTCTTTACGTAACTTATTTCTAATTACTACCATCCCGTTCATACATTTCCTGCACTCAGGTCGAATAAGACCACCATTAACTGTACCAAAAGCATCTAAGGGTTTTATCTCGTTACACTTAGTACATTTTTTATTAGACCCTTCTTTTATTTTATTTGGTAAACACTCAAATAACTTTAACTGCATTAATTTATGTCCACTATCTCACACACTTCACCTGTACAAGCGAAGGTCTGGCTAGACTTAGTGGTGTCCTCTGCCTCAAACTCAGACAGTTTAGCCCAATCAATCGTCTTAGGCATAGTATCTTTTAATGCTTTGTACTCTTCCTTACCACACTCTTGATATGGTGCTTGTTGGTAAGTGTGATCTGAGTGAGGTAAAAACGATACACCACTCATCTCATTGAAGTTCCTGTATACAAACGCCCCTACGTCTAGCCATTCCTCGTCTTGTACTGTTATAGTAACAGATGGCTTATGTTCCGTCCAGTGTCTTTGATAAATTAACCACAAATTTAGTTGCTCTAAAGCTGTCATATCGTTACGTGTGACAGACTTGTTAGGAGCTTTTACAGGAAAACTAAACACTGTAGTACTTTCTGGTTTCATAACACACGGCTCTGCTGGTATACCTTGCTCTACCATAAACTTAGTTAGTGGATCTTTGTTATCACCACGCACTGTACGTATGTAGTAATTAGAATGTCTAGCGTGTATACCTGATGCACTATCTACTAACTGAGATACTGTACCTGAAGGTTTACAACAAGTAATAGCTGTACTCTGAGGTATACCTAGAAGACCTGCCCATTCTTTGTTAGTCTCAATAGCTACGTCTTTAAGTGTTTCTAATGTTTCTTTTAATCCTTTATTAGCTAAAGTCATAAGTGGGTTATCCATTATGCCTGTAAGACTAACACCTAATAATCTTTCTTCTTCACAGTTATTCTGCCAAGCCTTACGCAAGTACGGGAACTTAGTGTAGTTAGACTGTATTGTACCTATAATAGTAGCCACCTTAACCTTCTGCATAATAGAGTTTACATCATCTGTAGAACGCACTACTACCTCGCTAAGGTTACAAAATTCCTGTGGCCTCAAGCTGATCTCACTACAAGGATTTGTACCAAACTCAAAGTTAGGATCACGTCTACCACTACGCACAGCTAAGTTTTTACACGCTTGTCTGTTAAACACACCACGTTCCCCTGACTTACTCTCAACTAGAGCTACCCACTCACGCATGAATGTCATCATATCGGGTTTCTCTGTATAACAAACTGAGTTGTTAGCTAAGGCTCTGTGTGGACTACTTTCCCACCAGTTACCACTCTTAGCGTGACGCATTCTACCGTCAGATAAATTAGATAAACTAATCATGGCTGACCTACGTACACCACCTACAACTACTACTTCCCCAATTTTACACATTAAATCGTGGCACTCTATAGAGGCAAGCCTTCTACCTTGTGCTGTTTTAAATATAGCTACAGTAAAGTTAAACAAATCAATGAGAGGAGCAGGACCAGATGCACGACCACCAAACGTTTTAAGTCTAGCACCAGCAGGTCTAACAGCAGACACATCCCACTTAGGTATTTCACCAGCATATAGGAGTACAATAACTTGACGAAGAGCCTTAGCCCAACCCTCTTTACTATCCTTGACGAAGACCGTAGTTCCACTATCAGTGAGGTCAGGAACATCAGGCAACCGTTGAACGAACTGCCTCTCGACACTGAACCCGACTCCAGTACCACAGAGGAGGATGTACATAGCCTCATCAAAGGCCTGTACAGTATCTACGGGTAAATAACTACAGTTATACATACAAGTATTATCTCTAGCTGCAGCTGGTCCAGCAGTCATCATGGATCTCATACTAGGCATAACACTAAGGTCTAGTATAGATTCTTGTATTGTGTTGTATACACTATCGTCTTCTATGTACGGTTTAATGATGTTAGTCATATAGCGGTCCACAGTCTCACCCCAAGTTTCTCTTCTGTTCTCAACTTCTAG
>TARA_R110002072_G_scaffold36261_7_pt1 | contig 15202 bp, 10 predicted proteins | sample TARA_R110002072 | Tara Oceans TARA_R110002072 (sample SAMEA4397118) | marine metagenome | biome: Polar Biome; feature: [SRF] surface water layer (ENVO:00010504); material: water (ENVO:00002006), including particulate matter (ENVO:01000060) such as... | depth 5 m | reverse complement strand
AACTCGTGCGGATAGCGATGCACGTGACGCGGGTTCAGGCCGACGGCATCCAAGAGAGCCATCGCCTTGAGGCGACGGTCGCGCGGCTTGTCCAACGCGTGGATGGCGAGCGGTTCGGCGAGGATCGAGGACACCGTCTGGCGCGGATCGAGCGACGCGTACGGGTCCTGGAAGATCATCTGGATCTTGCGCCGGTACGGCATCCATTCGCTGCGCGACAATCCCATGAGCTCTTCGCCTTCGAACTTCACGCTGCCCGCCGTGGCCGGGTACAGGCCGACGATCGTGCGCGCGCACGTGGATTTGCCGCAACCCGACTCGCCGACGAGGCCGAGCGTCTCCCCACGCTCCAGCTCGAACGACACGCCGTCGACGGCTTTCAACGTCTGGGTCGCTTTGCCCATGAAGTTCTTCTTGCCGACGGCGAAGTGCTTCTCGAGGTCGGTGACCTGCAGGAGAGGGGCGCTCATGACGCACCTCCAACGGTCTCGACCTCGAAGCACGAAGCGCGCCGTGCGGAGTCGGAACTGAGATTCTCGAGCACGGGGCTCTCCTGGGTACAGCGGTCCTGGCGTTGATCGCAGCGTGGCGCGAACGGGCAGCCCACGGGCAGGTTCGCGAGGTCGGGCGGGGATCCGTCGATCGAATACAGGTCGGCGTTCGGGTCGCCGTCGAGGCGCGGCACGCTGGCGATCAAGCCCTGCGTGTACGGGTGTTGCGGAGCGGCGAACAGGGAACTCGTACTGGCCTGCTCGACCAATCGTCCCGCGTACATCACGTTGACGCGATCGGTCGTGCCGGCGACGACGCCCAGGTCGTGCGTGACCAGGACGATCGCCGTGCCGTGCCTGTGTTGCAGGTCCCGCATCAGGTCCAGGATCTGGGCCTGGATCGTGACGTCGAGGGCGGTCGTGGGTTCGTCGGCGAGCAGCACCTTGGGATCGCAGAGAAGTCCCATGGCGATCATCACGCGTTGCCTCATCCCGCCCGAGAGTTCGTGCGGATACTGATCGACGCGTTGGTCGGGGGAGGGGATGCCCACATCGCCCAACGCCGAGATCGCCTTCTTGCGCGCATCGCGGCGCGACATGCCCTTGTGCAGTTCGAGGACCTCGGTGAGTTGCCGCTCTACGGTCAGCAGCGGGTTCAGCGAGGTCATCGGGTCCTGGAAGATCATCGCGATCTGGTTGCCGCGGATGCGCCGCAGTTCGCGATCGGACAGCTTGGTCAGATCGTGCCCCTCGAACATCACGCCGTTCGATTCGACGACGCCGGGTGGATTCGGGATCAAGCCGAGCAGCGCCAGGTTCGTGACGCTCTTGCCCGAGCCGGATTCGCCGACGAGGCCGAGCGTCTCGCCTTCCTCGAGCGAGAAACTGACGCCATCCACGGCGCGCACGACGCCATGGTGGGTTTCGAAGCGGACCCTCAGGTCGCGTACGTCCAGGAGAGCCATCAGTCCTTGCCTCGCATCTTCGGGTCCAGGGCGTCGCGCAGTCCGTCGCCGAGAATGTTCAAGGCCAACAGGGTCGAGCCCATGGCCGCTGCGGGGAACGCCACCAGCCACCAGTAGATGCGCAGCGGGTTGATCGCGCTGGTCCCGTCGTTGGCGAGCGTGCCCCAGCTGACCTTGGGCGCTTCGATGCCAAGTCCCAGGAAGGACAGGAAGGCCTCGAACAACATGATCGCCGGGATCGTCAAGGTCAGGTAGACAATCACGATCGACAGGATGTTGGGTACGACGTGCGCGAACAGGATGCGGGGCGTCGAAGCGCCCATCACGCGCAGGGCCTCGATGAACTCGGAGTTCTTCAAGGACAGGACCTGCCCGCGGACGACGCGGGCCATCGTCAACCAGTACACGGCGCCGATGACGACGTAGAAGACGAACTCGCGATCGATTCCCTTGTCCTCGAGCTCGGTGGAGCGATCTCCGATGAACGTGATGAGGAAGATCACGACGAAGATGAACGGGATCGAATACAGGATGTCGACGATCCGCATCATCAGGTTGTCGATGCGACCGCCCATCAGTCCCGAGAACGCTCCGTAGGTGACGCCGATCAGCAGCGAGAACAACGTCGCGGCCAGCGCAACGAGGATCGAAGTTCGTGAGCCCCAGACGATGCGCGAGAGAATGTCGCGTCCCAGGTTGTCCGTTCCCAGGATCGTGTCGGGCTGCCAGCGCTTGAAGATGGCCATGCGCATGCGCAGCAGGCCGTGGTCGATGAACGACAGGTCCCAGTAAGCGCGATCGAGTTCGTCGTTCGTCGGGTCCTCCTTGAACTCGCTCAGGTAGTTGAGGTCGCCGCCGCCGAACGAGGGAGCCAGGTTTGCCCGCCCCGTGCGGATCTCGGTGGGGGAGCGCAGCGGGAAGACCGGTGCGAGGAAGGAGCCCAACATGAAGATGGCCAGGAACACGCCCGCCCACCACGAGAAGCGGTTGCGGCGCAGTCGGCGCCAGGCGTCCTGCCACAGGCTCTCGCCCTTGAACTCGCGCGCCTCCTCGGCCAAGCGCTCGAGCTCTCCAGCACCGAAGTCGAATCGTCGTTTGCCGTCCACGTTCAACTCTCCGACAGGTCGATCCGCGGATCGAGAAGGGTGTACGCGAGGTCCACGACGGTGTTCAGACCGTAGACGAGGACCGTGTAGAGAATGGTCACGCCCATCGCGAGCGTGTAGTCCCGGTTGGACGCGCTGTTCACGAAGTGCGAACCGAGTCCTGGGATGAAGAAGATGCGCTCGATGACGAGGCTGCCGGTGAGGATGCCTGCGGTCGCCGGTCCGAGGTACGAGACCACCGGCAACAGTCCACCTTTCAACGCGTGGCGCATGATGACTGTGCGCGGCGCGAGGCCCTTGGCATGCGCGGTGCGGATGTAGTCCTGGCTGAGCGCCTCGAGCATGCCCGTGCGCGTCAGGCGCGAGATGTAGGCGGCGAACACGAGTCCGAGGCAGAAGCCCGGCAGGATCATGTGTTCGAGTCGTCCCCAGCCCGCGACCGGAAAGAGCGGGACCAGGAACACGAACAGGATGATCAGGAAGCTCGCGATCACGAAGTTCGGCAGCGCGATGCCAGCTGTGGCTGCGAGGCGCATCGACAGATCCAATCCGGTGCCTCGTCGAAGTGCCGAGGCGATGCCCGTCGAAATGCCGAGGGCCAGGGCCCACATCATCGACACGATGCCCAGCAGCATGCTGATCGGCAGCGCCTGTCCGATGATGTCGTTGACCGAGAAGTCGCGATAGCGGAACGAAGGACCGAAGTCCCCGGACAACACGCCTGTGAACGGGGCGCTGCCTTCGGTCTCGCCCTCGCCGAACCAGCCGTCGTCGTCCAGGTTGAGCGGGCCGACGTACTGCGCGAACTGCTTCCACATCGGCCAGTCCAGGTGGTACTCGGCCTCGATCGTGGCTTGCACGCCCGCGTCGAGCTGGCGCTCGTTGTCGAACGGCCCGCCCTTGACCGAGCGCATCAGGAAGAACGAGACGAACATCACCGTGAACAACGTGATGGCGAACCACATCAGTCGTCGAGCCAGGAAGGGGATCATCGGTTCGAGCCCTCCGCTGCGGCACGGCGGCGCATCTCAGCGGGGGAGTACTGGCCGTTCGGAGGGCCGTGGGGATCGACGAGCTTCTTGCCTGGCGGCAGGTGCTCACGCTTCGCTGCGAGCTCAGCGTCGTCCATCCAGTACCAGTGCTTGGGGAAGTGTTCGTCGAGCGCGTTCGCCTCGAAGCCCCCGAGGCGCGGCGCGACGATGTTCTTGTCGACGTAGTAGTAGATCGGGAGGATCGGCAACTGGTCCATCAGGATGCGCTCGGCGGACTGCAAGATCGCCACGCGCTTGGTGTTGTCCGGCTCGAGGGTCGCTTGCTGGATCAGTGCGTCGTACTCGGCGTTCGCCCAGCCCGTCTTGTTGTTGCCGCGCCCCGAGACGAACATGTCCAGGAAGGTGAAGGCGTCGACGTAGTCGCCGATCCAGGACGAGCGCGAGAGCTGATAGCGCAGCGTGTTCTGGGTGTCGAGGTACACCTTCCACTCCTCGTTGCGCAGCTTGACCGTGACGCCCAGTTCGCGACGCCAGGTGTCGCCGATCACCTCGGCGATCGACTTGTGCGCATCGGACGAGTTGTAGTGGATCTCGACCGGCGGCAGGCCTTTGCCATCCGGGTAGCCGGCTTCGGCGAGCAGCGCGCGGGCACGGTCGAGGTCCTCGTGATCGCATTCGACCGGCGTGTAGTCCGCGAGCACGGGCGGAACCAAGCTGTACGCGGGCACTTGACCCATGCGCTCGATCTCTTCGACGATCGTCTTGCGCGGGATCGACAGGTTCAGCGCGCGACGCAGCAGCACGTTGTCGTACGGCGGTTCGGTCACGTTCACGCGATAGAAGTACGTGCCCATGTACGGCGCCGGGTTGAAGTCCTCGCGCTGCATCAGGATGTCCGCCACCTTGCTGTCCACATGGTCGACCATGTCGCACTCGCCGGTGTGGTAGAGGTTGAACATCGTCGTCTCCTTCTCGATCGCCAGGACGTCGATCGAGTTGAAGGCGACTTTGTCGGCGTCCCAATACAGCTCGTTCTTGCGCAGCCGGATGCGATCGTTGACGCGCCGACTCTCGACCACGTACGGCCCATTGGTGACGATCTTGTCCGAACGCACCCACTCGAGCTTCCACGTCCCCGGGAAGTCCCGTTGGGCCGACTCGATGTTGCCGCGGTTCACCGGGAAGAGCGGGTAGAAGCCGCAGAGGTCCAAGAAGAACGCCGTGGGGGACTTGAGCTGGACGTGCAACGTCGAATCGTCGACGGCGCGAATGCCCACCGTCGACCATTCGAGGTCCGGCGCGTCGCTGTCGGCCAAGCTCAGGTAGTACTCGTGCGCGCCTTCGACGTAGAACAGTTGCTCGGCGTAGTTGGCTCCGGTCAACGGCGTGAGCAGACGCTGCCACGACCACTCGAAGTCGTGGGCTGTGACCGGGTCGCCATTGGACCAGCGCGCCGTGTCGCGGATGCGGAACTGGTAGGTCAGTCCGTCCTCGCTGATCGTCCACGACTCGGCCATGCCCGGTTCGGGCACCAACGTTTTTGGGTGCTTGACGACCAGGCCCTCGAAGAGCGAGCGCACGACGCGACCCTCCGGCACACCGGTGATCGTGGCCGGATCCAAGGTCTGGACCTCGCTCCCGTTGTTGAACGTGAAGTCCGCGGGCTCCAGTCGGGCTCCGCTGGCGAGGCCCAGCGCCACGCCGAACGCTCCGAGGAGCAAGATGCCAGCCAGGCCCTGTCGGAGCCGGATCGCCGTGGAGGTTGCAGCCATGACGGGGATCTTGCCGAGGGGGCAGCGCCGCCACAAGTCTTGTTCCTGCAAAGGGTTGCGTACTTGACCGTGCCTCTGGGCCCGGCTATCCTCCGTCCGCCTCTCCATCGGGGAGGTGCCATTCGGGGCCCGAAGGGATAGGGCTTCCGTATTCGGTCGTCCGTCCTTCTCCCATCCGGACGGCCAGCTCCACCCACCCGGTCCCCAGATTCGACCCCGATTCAGGGCCGCCGGACCCCACCGCACTCCTGGAGAATCCTCCGATCATGCTCCCCAAGGCCTTCCGCTCCGTTTCCAAACTGAACTGTCTCCTGAGTCCCCTCTTGGTGGCGGGGCTCCTCCTGACCCCAGCCTCGATGGGGCAGGACAACGACGAGGCCGCGATTCCGGAGGGTGAGGCAGGTCCCGGAGCGGCGCCCTACGACACGTTCCACCCCGACCGTGCGAAGGAGATCGAGAAGGGGCTGGCGGCCCCGAAGCCGCTCTACGGCGGGCGCGTGATCGTGCACATGGCCTCGTTGCCGAAGCACGTGAACTACGTGACCGAGAACTCGGCTTACACGCGCCGGATGCTCTACGAGGTGCACGAGTCGCTGCAGATCGAGGACTGGGAGCAGCACAACTTCCGTCCGCGCCTGATCGAGACGTTGGTGACCGAGGACATGGTCGTCCTCAACCCGGCCGACGCGACGAACTACGCCGGCGCGACCGACGTGCGCGTGAAGAACCCGAAGACGGGTGAGGGCCAGCCGCCGCACATCGCCGCGAAGGCCGTCTACGGCAAGGTCGAAGAGAGCGCCGACGGTTACACCGTGACGCCGATGTCGAAGGGCAACTCGTTGTCCGAGGCCGTCACGGTCGCGAAGGACCACGTGCAGAGCGTCGAGCTGGGCACCGTGTTCTCGATGGCGCTGCGCAAGGACGTGCGCTGGCACCCCGGCGCCGGTCACACCGACCAGATGCTGGACGCGCGCGACGTCTACTTCTCGTGGTCGATCTACTCGAACAAGTCCGTCGACTGCGACGAGAAGCGCTTCCAGTACGAGAAGGCCACGGGCTGCGAGGTCGTCGACGACCATTACGTGCGCATCTTCCAGGAAGGCCAGTACAGCTTCGCGGTCTCGGCGATCACGAAGCAGATGACGATCCTGCCCAGCCACGTGTACGACCTGTCGGATCCGGACAACCAGTCCTTCCAGAAGGAGTTCACGGACGAGCAGCAGGGCGAGTTCATCAACAACAACCCGCACAACCAGATGTGGATCGGCCTCGGCCCGTACCGCATCACTGAGTGGAACGACGATTTCGTCGAGTGCCAGCGCTTCGTCGACGCGAACGGCAAGTGCCTGTACTTCGACAAGGGCAACGCGGGCTACATCGACACGATTCGCTATCGAGTGATCTCGGACGATGAGACGGCGACGAACGCGCTGCTCAATGGCGAGCTCGACTTCTTCGAGCGCATCGAGTCCTCCGACTACTTCGGCGGGCGGACCAAGTCCGAGGACTTCACCAGCAAGTTTTACAAGGGCTACAAGTACCTCGGGGTCTACGGATACACGGGCTTCAACATGTTTCGCCCCCAGCTGAAGGAGCTTGCGGTGCGCAAGGCCATCGAGCTGTCCTTCGACTTCCCAAGCTATCGAGTCACCCAGTACAAGGGGTTGTCGCGCCGCGTGACGGGGCCTTTCCCGCGCAACGCTGCGGCGTACAACAACGATGTCGTGCCCCACGATTACGATCCGGACGCGGCGATGGAGCTGCTGGACGAAGCCGGCTGGATCGACCTGGACGGCGACGGCGTGCGGGACAAGAACGGCGTCAAGCTGTCCATGACTTTCCTCTATCCGTCCGGGAACGAGGCCTCCAAGATCTTCGGCGTAGCGCTCCAGGAAGCCCTGGCCGAGGTCGAGATCGAGCTGAACCTCGAGCAGATGGAGTGGGCGACGTTCCTGGACAAGCTCAAGAAGCGCGACTTCGACATGTGCAACCTGGCCTGGGTCCCCGAACTCGAATCGGACCCCGAGCAGCTGTGGCACTCCAAGTGGGGCGCCTTCGAGGTCGAGGGCTCGAACCACTCGGGCGTCATGGATCCGTACCTCGACGAGCTGATCGCCATCGGCCAGCGCGAGCTCGATTACGACAAGCGCCAGGGCATCTGGCACAAGATGCACGAGCACCTGTACGAGAACGTGATGCCGTGCCTGTTCATGTACAACGTGCCGAGGAAGTTCGGCATGAACCGCAAGATCCGAGGTTTCCAAGTCTTGGCCATCGACCCGGGCTATGTCATTCGTCGTTGGTACTACCACGACGCGAACGATCCGACCCTGCGCACGACGCTCGACCGCTGACCGCCAAGTTGGCATACTGATTCCCAGGGGGAGGCTGTCCGTGTCGGGATGGCCTCCCCTTCTTTGAAGCGCCGTCCCATTCTGCTTCCGGGTCGCTCACTCTTTACAGGCCCAGCGCGCAAACTTCCTTGCGAGTCACATCTTGCTGACCTTCATACTCAGGCGACTCCTGTTGATGATCCCGACGACGCTTGGCGTCGCCTTCGTGATCTTCACCATCTTTCACTTGGCACCCGGCGATCCAGCCACCGTCATGATGGGGTCGGGGTCCGGGGGAGAGATGGGGCAGAACTCCGACACGCAAGGGCGCGTCGAGCAGTTCAAGCGCAGGCACGGCCTCGACCGCAACATCGTCGTCCAGTTCCTGGACTACATCGGTCCGTTCAACTTCGATCGCGACGGTCTCGCGCTGTTCTCGTCACCGTTCACCGAGCGCATCACGACGCCGGTGACCGCGCCCGACGGGGAGATCGTGCAGGAAGGAGCGATCCTTCCGATCGGCTACCTGCCGGGTACAGACGAGGCGATTCTCGGAGCCGACTTGGCGCGATCTGTTCTTGGTGTCGAGCTGGCCGATCAACTTCTGGACGACGGGCGTATCGATCTTGGTGCGCACGAGGACGAACTCGAGGCCGATGGATGGGTCCGAGTCGTTGTTCGCAAGGACGAGGATGGTGAGGACATCCTCGACGAGTTTCGCTCCAAGAATTTCGTACACCTCCGCATGTCGGACTTCCTCGACGATGCGCGCGAAGTTCTCATGGACGACGACGCGAGTGAGGCGTCTTGGGCTGAGGCGCGCAGGACCATCCTGGCCGCTGCAGACCATGGTTTGCCGGCCCTGTTCACCTCGCTGCACGACCTGCAGGAATCCGCATCCTTACGGGGACCCGCGATCCATCGCATCTGTGCGGTGCTGGAAGAGTCGACGGGCGCCACTCAATCGTTGCACCCCGCACGCGTTGAGGCGATCGGCAACCTGGCCCTGGTTCGTGCCTGGTTCGCCTGGTACTACGCCAACGGTGGCTACCGTGTGCAGAACACAGGCAAGAAGACATGGGGCGGGTTGCTCGCGTTCGACCTCGGGAACGAGATGCAGTCCAACGAGCCTGTCGCTCCTGAGATCTGGAAGCGCTTGCTGGTCACCGTGCCCCTGGCCCTCGCCTCGGTCCTGCTCTCGTACTTGATCGCGTTGCCCCTGGGCATCTTCAGCGCGCGCAACAAGGGCAAGAAGCGGGACGGTGTGATCACGTTGACCCTGTTCGTCCTGTTCGCGATCCCGACGTTCTGGGCCGGCCTGATGCTGATCTTGATCTTCGGCGGCACGAACCTGGACCTGCTGCCGGTCATCGGCCTGCACGACAAGGATGCGGCGGACTTCGGACCCATCCAGTACGCGTGGGACACGTTCCTGCACTGCATCCTGCCGGTCGCGACGATGACCTACGGCAGCCTGGCCTACCTGTCGCGCCAGATGCGCGCGGGCATGATGGATACGTTGCAACAGGACTACATCCGGACGGCACGAGCCAAGGGCCTGTCCGAGGACAAGGTCATCTACAAGCACGCGCTGCGCAACTCGATGATCCCGGTGCTGACGCTGCTCGCCAGCGTCCTGCCGGTGTTGATCGGCGGTTCGATCATCGTCGAGAAGGTCTTCGAGATCCCCGGCATGGGGCGCTACGCCTTCGAAGGTCTCTTGAACCGCGACTTCAACATCATCATGGCGACGACCCTGTTCGTCGGCGTGATGACCCAGTTCGGAATCTTGTTGTCGGACATCACATACAGCATCGTCGACCCGAGGATTCGTCATGAGTGAGAGCACGCAAGGGAACGACGCGACTCAAGGACAGACGTACAGCAAGGACTACTGGGACCTCGTCTTCGAGCAGCTGGCCAAACGCAAGTTGTTCAAGATGGGCGTCGCCGTGCTCGTCCTGATGTACGGCTCGACGATCTTCTCGCCGTTCATCGCGAACGACCGCCCTTTCGTCTTCGAGGGCATCAACAAGAAGGCTTACAACAGCGCACTCAGTTCGATGAGCGGGATCGCGACGCGCCTCGGGTTGCGGATGACGCAAACCGACGAGCAGTACCTCGCTGAACTCGAAGCCTCCGAAATGGTCGGCAACGAGGATGCTCCCCAAGACCGAGTTGCTTCGTTCAACGAGTTCTATGCTGGCCTCGAGGAGCGCGTCGTGACTCTGCGGAGCAACCTCGGGGACACGCCCCAGGAGGAAGGCGCGCTTTCGCCGACCGCGATCTTGGATGCATTCGTCGTGCAGCTGCAAGACACCAAGGCGGTGTTCGAGACGTCCGACCCAGAGGCGGCCAAGGCTCAGTCGACCGCATTCAAGAAGTCTGCTCGGCAACTCAAGAAGGATCTGCGTCCATTCGACGAGGCCAAGCCCGAGCGTGGCGGCATTCAGCTGGTGGCGACGAAGTCGTATCCACTTTGGGACGATCTCTCCGGCAGCCGCATCTTCTTCATGGTGCTCTGGATCCTCGCCGCAGCTTGGCCCATCTGGAACAAGCTAGTCAACCGAGTCGTGATGGCTGGGGATCGTGAGCGCATTCGGAAGGCACGCTGGCCCAAAGTATTCGTGGTGCTCGGAGTCTCTGCCGTGTGCTGGGTCGCTTGGGCATCCGTGTTCGGAGCCGGCGGCGACATGAATGACAATGCGCCCTACAAGTCCGGCCTCACCGCCGGCACGTTCGTGGCTCAGCGCGCTGGAACCATCTCTGGCGACGAAGGTGTCGAGTACGAGCCCGTTTGGGCGTTCGCGCGCTACGGGTTGGCCCAAACCAATCAGGCCGAGATGTTCCGGCCGCCCACTTGGTGGCGTCACTCGGACATGAACGACGAGGGCGACTTCGTCAGCGGCCCTCGCGCAACCACCGCAGCCGAGTCCACGGGAGAGTTCCAGAAGCAGACCCAGCCGGTCGATGTCCTTGTTGGTGAGCCTGAGCTCAATGCTTGGAACCGCCACCTGATGGGAGTCGACAAGAGTGGTCGTGATTTCTTCACCCGCCTCCTGTGGGGAGGCAAGACGTCGCTCGTCGTCGGGTTGCTGTCTGCCTTCCTATTGACGCTCATCGGAGTCGTGATCGGCAGTATTGCCGGCTACTTCGGCGGCTGGGTCGACACCGGAATCATGCGCCTGATCGAGATCCTGCAGTCGATCCCGGCATTCTTCTTGATCCTTCTGACGATGGCCTTCATTCCGGCTGAAACGATGCCGCCGATCTTCGCCATCGTCATCGTGATCGCGTTGATCCGCTGGACGGGTGTTGCGCGCCTCGTGCGCGGTGAGTTCCTGCGATTGCGTGAGCAAGACTTCGTCGTTGCTGCCCAGGCTCTCGGATTCAGCAATGCTCGGACGATCTTCCGTCACGTACTCCCCAATGCGATGAGCCCGGTGCTCGTCAGCGCTGCGTTCTCGATCGCGGCGGGGATCCTGACCGAATCCGCTGTTTCGTTCTTGGGGTTCGGCATCGCGGAGCCGGACGCCAGTTGGGGCTCGCTCGTCAACGAATCGAAGAACCCGAGCTACTGGTGGATCCAGCTCTTCCCGGGCATCCTGATCTTCGTCACGGTGACCTGCTACAACCTCGTCGGCGATGCGATTCGCGACGCGATGGACCCCAAGCTCAAACTCTGAGGAGTCGACCATGGACGTGCAATCGCAAGACGCGCCGCAGAAGGGCGCAGACCAGGACGCCGAGCCGCTGCTCGAGCTGAAGGGCCTGCAGACCCACTTCACGACCGACGAAGGCACCGCGCGCGCCGTCGACGGCGTCAGCTACAAGATCCTGCCGGGCGAGACGCTCGGTGTCGTGGGGGAGTCCGGTTCCGGCAAGAGCGTGACCGCGCTGTCGATCATGCAGCTGGTGCCCTCGCCCCCCGGCAAGGTCGTGGGCGGCGAGATCCTGTTCAAGGGCGAGTCGCTCTTGGACATCCCGTACGACGAGATGCGGCGCATCCGCGGCAACGAGATCGCGATGATCTTCCAGGAGCCGATGACTGCGCTGAACCCGGTCTACACCGTCGGCGACCAGATCGCCGAGTCGGTCATCCTGCACCGCGGGCTCGACAAGGACGCCGCGCGCGAGCACGCCATCGGGATGCTGCGCAAGGTCGGCATCCCCAGCCCCGAGGAGCGCGTCGACAACTATCCGCACGAGATGTCGGGCGGCATGCGCCAGCGCGTGATGATCGCGATCGCGATGAGCTGCGACCCCGCGCTGTTGATCGCCGACGAGCCGACCACCGCGCTCGACGTCACGATCCAGGCGCAGATCCTCGAGCTGATCCGGGAGCTCCAGGAGGACGCGGGCATGAGCGTGCTGCTCATCACCCACGACCTGGGCGTCGTCGCCGAGACCGCGCATCACGTCGCCGTGATGTACGCGGGCAAGGTCGTCGAGTACGCGGACGTGCACACGCTCTTCGCGAAGCCCGCTCATCCGTACACCATCGGGTTGTTCCACTCGCTGCCGGACCTGGCGGGCAAAGGCGATCGCCTCGTCACCATCCCGGGCATCGTGCCCAGCGCCACGAACTTCCCCAGCGGGTGTCGTTTCCGAACGCGCTGTCCGATCGCGACCGACAAGTGCACGAACGAAGAACCGCCGCTCGTCGAGATCGCGAACGCGGGCCACGGACACACCGTCGCCTGTCACCACCTGGACGAGGCCGCCGCGCTCTAGGCGAGGACATCCGATGACCACCACACAGACCGCATCTCCGCCCCTGATCGAGGTCGAAGGGCTCAAGAAGTACTTCCCGATCAAGAAGGGGCTGCTCAGCCGGCACGTCGCCGACGTCAAGGCCGTGGACGGCATCGGCTTCACCGTCGGCCGTCGCGAGACGCTCTCGCTGGTCGGCGAGTCGGGTTGCGGCAAGACGACTGCGGGCCGGTCGCTGCTGCGTCTGATCGAACCGACCGGCGGTTCGGCCATCTACCGGCCCACTCCGGACAGCGCTCCGATCAACTTGTTCCGGTTGCCGTCGCACGAGATGCGCAGCTATCGCCGCGACCTGCAGATCATCTTCCAGGATCCCTACGCCTCGCTGAACCCGCGCATCACCGTGGGCAACGCGATCGGGGAGGCTCTGAAGGTCCACGGCATCGCGACGGGCTCCGAGCTGCAGGACCGCGTCGAGGAACTGCTCGTCAAGGTCGGCCTGCGCGCCGAGGTGCGCAACCGTTTCCCGCACGAGTTCTCCGGTGGCCAGCGCCAACGCGTGGGCATCGCGCGCGCCCTGGCGCTCAGTCCGAAACTGATCGTCTGCGACGAAGCCGTCTCCGCTCTCGACGTGTCGATCCAGGCGCAGATCATCAACCTCTTGAAGGACCTGCAGGACGAGTTCGACCTGTCCTTCATCTTCATCGCGCACGACTTGTCGGTCGTTCGATATATCTCGGATCGCGTGGCCGTGATGTACCTGGGTCGCATCGTCGAGCAGGGCCCGGTCGATCAGATCTTCGACGCGCCGCAGCACCCGTACACCAAGGCGCTGCTGTCGGCGATCCCGCACGCGGACCCGACGCGTCGCTCCAAGCGCATCCCGTTGGAGGGCGATGTGCCGTCGCCGATCCGCCCGCCGTCGGGATGTCACTTCCACACGCGCTGCCCGGTCGTCGAGGACCGCTGCAAGCGGGACTACCCCGCGGCCCACGACGTCGGTGTCGACCACACGGCGGCTTGTCACCTGGTCGCTCCGGGTCAGGCGAACGGCTAGTCGATCGCCCGGTTCGATGGCCCGCAGTTGGGCCGATCGAGGCCGGGGAGCTGAGCCCCCCCGATCCATCCACCGCGAGCTAAGCTGGTTGGCGTGGCCCCCGAATCTCGCATCACCTCGAACGACCCGACGCGTCGTGTGGCCACGCGCTACGACCGTCGCCGGGCGCGTCAGATTCGGATCCACTGGTTGATCAACCTGCGTTGGCTGGCTGTGCTCGGTCAACTGGTGACGATGTTGATCGTGCAGATCGCGCTCGGGATCGACCTGCCCTGGTCGTACTTGGGGGCGGTCTTGCTGATCGAGGTGGGCACGAACCTGGTGCTCGATCTGTGGACGCGCTATCGCCATCACCATGGCAAGCCGTATCTGAACCACACCAACGCGGCGCGCATCCAGCTGGGCGTGATGCTGCTCGACACGGTGCTCCTGTTCGTGCTGCTGTACCTGACCGGCGGCGTCGAGAATCCGTTCGCGGCCTTCTTGACGGTGCACATCGTGATGGCGGCGGTGCTCCTGCCGCCGCGCTTGGCCTGGTTCGGTGCTGCGTTCGCGTTCGCGTGCTTGTGGGGGTTGTGGGCGCGACACGAGGACCTTCCGGGGTTGGCGGACAGTCCGACGCTGCGCGAGGTCGGCCGCGTACTGGCGCTCGGCACGACCATGGCGATCACGGTGTACTTCGTGACGCGCATCACCCGCGCGCTCGACCAGCGGAGCCGCGAACTCGAGGGCGAACGGGATCGCCAGGTGCGCTCCGAACGCATCGAGGCCTTGGGCACGTTGGCGGCGGGAGCCGCGCACGAACTCGCGACTCCGCTGTCGACGATCGCGGTGATCGCCAAGGAGTTGGAGCTTCGCCTCGTTCGGGAGAACGCTCCCGCCGAGGACGTCGAGGACGCGCAACTCCTGCGCCAGGAGGTCGGCCGTTGCCGCCGCATCCTGGATCGCATGAGCAGCGACTCGGGAGATCGCGCGGGCGAGTCGCTCGTGCGGATCACCGTGGGGGAGCTGATCGACGAAACGCTGCGCGAGTTCCCCGGCCAGGACCGCGTCCGGGTCACGGTCGGCAGCGCCCACGACATCCGCGTGCGCGTGCCACGTGAAGCGCTGGCGATGGCGTTGCGCAACCTGTTGTCGAACGCGATCGACGCGTCCCGCGCGGGCGAGTCCGTGCGACTGGAGGCCGCAACGGATGGGCGCATCTCCTTCGAACTGGCCGTCCACGACGATGGCGAAGGCATGGATGCCGAGCACCTGCGACGCGCCTCCGATCCCTTCTTCACGACCAAGGAGCCGGGCGAAGGCATGGGGCTCGGTCTCTTCCTGTCTCACAGCGTCGTCGAGCGCCTGGGCGGGGACCTCGTCCTGGACTCGGCGCCAGGCCGCGGGACCACGGTGCGCCTGGTCCTTCCCCTGGATCACCCCGGACCGCAGCCGACCTGAACTTGGATCCGAGCCGGCCCGGGCTCCTTTCGCAAAGGGTGCCGCAATCGACGGGCGGCCCCTGGAGACCCGCATTCGGGCGCATGCACCGCGACGCCTCACCGGGCATCCGGCGGCGGATCGGACGTTTGGCGCGCCCCACGGCGTTCCGGTCCCGGGCGGGCGCGACCCGCTGTGGCAGGTTGGCGCACGAATTCGAGCGAGTCTCGCCAGGCAGGGCTCCCAAGCGCCTCCACAGCGCCCTAAGCTCCAGCTACGCCGCCCGAGAGGCACCCATCATGTCCTCCGATCCAAACACTCCGGAGCCCCGCTCCGCGCCTTCGCCCAACC
>TARA_R110002072_G_scaffold228231_1_pt1 | contig 15207 bp, 17 predicted proteins | sample TARA_R110002072 | Tara Oceans TARA_R110002072 (sample SAMEA4397118) | marine metagenome | biome: Polar Biome; feature: [SRF] surface water layer (ENVO:00010504); material: water (ENVO:00002006), including particulate matter (ENVO:01000060) such as... | depth 5 m | reverse complement strand
AAATTTCAATCGGCAGGGTGGGTCAATTTTCCATCAGCGCCAACATACCGCGCAATGCGGTAGGCATCATGCCTTTAATCTGGATGAAATCCGGCCAGATATAGCAGCACCTGCACTACACCGGCAGTCAAAATCTGAGCATCCATAGCCATGTTCAAGCCGGACTCATGCCTCTCAAATTCCTACCACCATTCGTCCTTGCTTCGCTCTTCTGCGCCATCACGAATGCGGCAGATGAGCCCACTCGTACCACTGCAGCAGAACCCCAAGCTCCCGCTATAGCAGGTGAGTCCTTCTACCGTGAAAAGGAAAAAGGGTGGTTCTGGTACGAAGAGCCTGCTCCGGAGCAAGAACTGAAAACCAGGCCGAAACCCACACCGGCTTCACCGACTCAACCGCAGGAAAAAATTCCTCCAGCAGAATCACCTGCAGCGCCTGTTGGCCCGCCACCTGGTTCCGTGGCCTGGATCAAGGATGTTCTCCCGAAGCTGCGTGAAGCAGCTATCGACAACCCAACCGACGAAAACCTCCAGGCGTACTATTTCACCCAGCGCTTGATGATGGACAAGTCTGAGACCTTCTCGCGCCGGTCGATGGAGGTTATTCGCAATAACCCATTGCTCGATGAGGACCTGCGTTACCCGGCATCAAACGCGGCATCTGATGCACTTGCTACCGCAGCAGGTAAGCAGAAAGACCAGCTGCTGAAGGCGGTATCGGAGCAAGCCGCCCTCGTCCTGTTCTTCAGGGGGGACGACTGCACGCTCTGCGATCAAGCTGTGGCCGCGCTCTCAGGCCTAAAGCATCGGTACGGGTTTACGGTCATGACCATCTCTATGGATGGGAAACCCTTGCCGAACAGCCCATTCGGACCTCACAAGCTGGACAACGGTCTAGCTGATCAGCTGGGGGTATTCATGACCCCGGCCATTGGCCTGGCTATGCCACCCAGCAGCACAACGATCATCAGCTACAGCACGATTTCAATGGAAACGGCGACCAGCCGGATTCTATCCGCCGCCCGTGACGAGGGAATCATTTCGACCGAGGAGTACCAGTCGACCTCTCGCATTGCCTCGGTCGGGCTCATCGACGGCAAGGATCTGGCTGATAGCACACCAAACCCACTCGAAAGCCCAGAACAGTATGTGGAGCGCATGCAGAAGGCGGCCCGAGAAGCATTCCAAGACAAATACGGAGATGACGAATGAAGCGCCCAACCCTAACAGCCATCGCGCTCGCTATCGCGTTCAACACACCGATGTCGGCTATGGCCACTCTCCAGCAGCAAGTCAACGAGATGTACGGCGCGATGATCAACGTCACTACGCCTGGCGTGTACGAGACAGCATCGCGGGGCGCTGTATCAGGGGGTGGGCTGACCCTGCGCAACAGAATCTCAACTGCCAATTTGATTGCGATCACACCACCGAGCGCAAAGGGCGGGTGTGGCGGTATCAATCTGTACAGCGGCTCATTCAGTTTCATCAACGGCGAGGAATTCGTCGCCATGATGCGAAACGTCGCATCTAACGCTGTAGGTGTCGTCTCCGGCTTTGCGTTTGAAATGGCAATCGAGGCTATGGATTCGGCAACTAACGGTGTACTCCGCAACCTGACAAACAAAATCCAGTCGCTGAATCAGATGTTCTCCAACTCTTGCCAACTCGCTCAAGGCATCGTGCAAGGAACTGCTGACGCTTTTAAAGAAAAGCGTGATTTGAAGTCAGCAATGACCGGGATTATGGAAAACGTCGCACCAGATTATTTTTCTTCCAAATCAACAAAAGAAGACTCGCCAGGTAGTCGAATTGTATCCGCTGGCAAAGCAAAGTCCTGCAGCGACACTGGTAACGTGATCTGGTGTGCCATGCGTAAGACTGGCCTGTCGAGCCAGATCATGTTTGGCAGCGATGAAAATGCCGAATTCATTATGTCTATGGTCGGCAGTTACAACGTAGTCCTAAAAAATGACAACAAGGGCGGTAAGACTATCGAAGCCGAACCAATCCCTCAGCTCGATGGCGCGTCACTTGAACTTTTCGTTGAAGGCACTAATGGTAAACCGATACAGCTCTACAAGTGTGATTCCAGCGATCTCGACCAGTGCCTTGAGCCAGACATAGCAACAATCTCGTCGTTCAAAGGTCTTGAAACAAAGATCATCGAAGACTTGCAAAACAATGGCGTTCTTGAACGACTCTACAACGATCAGGTAACGCTGTCAGATCGGAGCCGCATGACGTGGCTTGGCGAAAGCCAGGTCGGGATTAACCTCTTCAAGATCACTCGCAAGGCTGGCCCGGAAGCCGGGTACAACTACTTGAGCATGTTCTCCAAGCAGCTGGCCGCCGACGCAAGTTACCAAATGATTAAACGGCTGCTCGATATCACCGAACGCGGCCTGTCATCTATGGAAATGGCTGATGCCGTAAAAGTTCGTGAGAACTTACAAACTATTCGTTCGGAACTTTCAATCGAGAAAACCGATTACATAAACAAATATGGATCATACAAAGACGTAAACCGACTGTTTAACGAGATCATGGAGAATTCTCCAAACCTTGACCCAGGAAAACTGGTTGAGGGTACTCGCAACGAAAATGCCGGGGGTTAATAGCTAATATGGACTTTACAATCTATACGACTGGCAGTGCAGAGTACCTGCAGATCATGCTTAACGCCGTTGCCATGATTACAGGTGCTGGCACAGCTGAAGACCTTGCAAGGGTTGGCGCGATACTGGGCGTGCTGCTTTTGGCATTCCAAGCAGCCTTCAATAACCAGGCAATCACCTTCCAGAAGGCTGGGCTTGTACTGGTTCTGTACATGATGTTTTACGGCCCAACAGCCACAGCAGTAATCGAAGATACCGTTTCCGGACAAGTTCGGATCGTCGATAATGTGCCACTTGGGCCAGTTTTCGTGGGGTCGATGATATCCACAGTGTCCTATGAAATTACTAGGGTATCCGAACAAGGTTTCTCGACACCGGGTATGACTGATTATGGTCTATTCTCACCGCTGACAACTCTTACGAAAGTCAGAGATAGTTTGCGGAATCCAATGTCGCTAGACAAATTCAATAACTACGGGGCAGCATCTGGTGCAAGCCTGCCTAAAACTGTTACCGAATACCTTACATTTTGTACGCTAAACCCATCAGCACTACGAAACGATAAATCAATTGATGAGTTATATCGTACATCTGGTATTGCAAGCCTTCTAAGCAATGCGTCAACCAGCCAATTCATCTATGTATATGACGGCTCTGCTGGCTTCGGCGTTGGTGCTTTAAAGTCATGCTCTGTAGCTAAATCCTGGATTAGCACATCTCTATCGGCTGTATATCTCGATGTGATGCAGGATCTGCTTGATAAAGGGTTTTCGGATGAAAAGGCATCTGGCCGGCTCGCCACCGCAGGCGACGTTGACCTGAAAGTTGGTGACGCTATTCAGTCGTTCGCCATCTCGGGGAAAGCATCACAGGAATATGTGATGACAAGCCTCATTGCCCCCATGTTCAACGATGCGCGGGTGCAGGCCCTGGAACACTGGCAAGAGAAGCGCGCTGCATTGGCTCTGCGTGAATCGCTTAACCAACAGAACATCCAGTGGGCAGGCAAAGGCGAGACCTTCAAGCACTACATGCGCCCCATGATCGCTTTCTTCGAGGGCTTGCTGTACGCGATGACACCTTTCATGGCATTTGCTCTGCTCCTCGGTGGCCCAGGTCTGTCGATCCTCGGGAAATACCTGGTACTCCCACTTGCCGTAGGCATGTGGGTGCCACTTCTGAGCATCGTGAACGCATTCACGCTCTGGTACGCGAATGCCGAGATCCAGGGCGTTCTTAACGCCTACGATCCAACAAGCGCAGGGTTTGCCATGCTACAGGTCATGGACATGGACCAAGCAATCAGTAAGGCACTTGGCATTGGCGGTCTGCTAGCGGCATCGGTACCACCGCTTGCCCTGTTCATCGTTAGCGGCTCTGCAATGGTCGCGAACTCCATCATGAGCCAGGCAACAGCTGCAGATAAGTTCAAGTCGGAGGATGTCAATCCTCGCACTCAGCAACCATCTCCAGTGCTTAGCACATCTAGCATGTTCACCTCCGATCAACTGACTCAGGGTGTGAACAGAACAGGAGCAACCCAAGTCGCTGAACAAATCAGCGCCCAGCAAGCCGCTAGTGCCTTAGTACAGAGCACACAGAGTAACTCCGTAGCTGCGACCGAGAGTTATCAGAAGAGTCTAGCTTCAGCTGTTGAACGCTCTGCCACAACGACCGAGGGACGCCAAAATCTGGCGAATCTTGGACGTAATGTAGGTGCCGGGCTCAATCTGTCGAGCAATTCGCAATACACCGACGCGGCCTCCACTTTGTCCTCACTCGGTTACTCTCAAGACCAGATTGCAGCTGGTACTTTTGCGGCATCTGTTGGGGCATCTGTTCCGTTCGGCGCGGCAGGGACGAAACTTGAAGAGTCCCAGCAGTTCAAGCAAATGAACAGTGCTCAGCAGCAGCAAGCAAGACAAGCCATGCAACAGCTGACGAATGCTGTCCAGGCAAGCAGCTCAGATCAAACCCTTTTCCAATCAGGCGAGGCTTTCACGAACGGCTCTCAAAGCTCGATATCGCAGAAGGCGACCGAAAGCCTCAACCAGCAACTCACCGAAGCCAAAACCGCACAGCTTGCCTATCAGAAGGCAAGCTCTATGCAGGACGTATTCTCTGCCGGTCAATCTATGGACCTCAAGCAAGCGGCTGGGGCATCACTCTCAAGAGGGTTGGGTCGCGCCGAAACTGCGCAAGCTCTCGCTGAAATGGCTGGTTCAACCGAATCGGGTCGTGCTGCGTTCACTGCAGCCATGAACAGCGAGTCCATTGGCGGGCTTTCGTCCGACCGTGAAGAGCGAATTGCTATGTCCGCGATTAGAGCTCTGAATCAGGACGGCCGCCTCGGCGAACTAATCAACTCAGGGATGTCGCCGTTCGACTTCAATGTGAATGCCGGCGATGCTGGTCGATACGCTGGCCTAGCAGATAACTCCCCAGATACATCTGGCCTTAGGTCTCAAGTACAGGGGGCTTATGGTGCTGCTGGTGGTGCTTATGACTCTGAACGCGACATGAACCTATCTGGGTATGACGGGCTCAAGCAGGACGGCCCTGTTGTTGTTGGCGCGGCTAACAGCGATGCACAGGTGAAGCTATCTGAGGCACAAGATCACGAAAGAGCTCGACTAGAGGCAGCATCCTCGCCACTTCCACAGGCTGATTTATCGATGCAATCCAGCTCGCCAATAGCGGATGGATTCAAAGGTATGGCCAACTTTGACAGCTCAAATACATTTGTTGTTGGAGGGAAGCAAATTCTTGGGGCGGCAAAGCGATCAATCGGCATTGATGACTGAAAGTAATTTTCAGTGAAATGAATAAACCCGGCTTATGCCGGGTTTATTTTGTGAACCATTTGTAGAAGCAGATTGCGCCAGCTAATGAGAGCAGGAGACCAAAAACCCCCAGGTCGAAATCGAACTGAGCTATCAATGCCTTGTTCAATTGCACACCAGCTAGAAAAATGAGGAAAAACGCGACAATGGACAGAATGAACCCAGCATGACGCCAAGTCATGGTGTCGCGGATATCACGCTTACCGTCCCACTCCTCGCTCTGGCAGAAGGGGCAGCAACTGGATACTGGCTTACCACCGCCGAACCACCAACCGTACTGCCAGCCTACAAAAAGCCCGCGTGACCGCAGAACAGTTGGAACCATCATCTTGCCGCAGCACTGGCACTGAACCTTGTTGTCCGACATGACAACCTCCTTCAAATTCGTTCTGTCATGGTTAAATGATCCCACAGGTCTGACAGAACCCAAACCCAATGAAAAAGCCCCAACCGGGGAGAAGGGGCTTTCAGGGGGTATCGCCTTTCCTGGTTGGGCGCTATTTACCGCACCAAGGGCAAGCAGCCGGAGACAGGATGAGATGGACGTGGCTTTGCCCGCACGACGCACAAGGCTTCAGCTCGATCTCCTGCGCTCTTAACGCAGACGCTAATCCGTATGCGTTGCTGCTGCTTAGGCTATCTACATTGCTGATGCCCAAGGCATTAGTGATCTTCTTGTACTGCTCATGAGCAGCGACGACACCGCGCCCGTTGACACTTCGCATTGCATCAGCAGCAAGCATCAAATAGCAACAGACAAACACCAGGCTGTGTATTGGCAGATCCGTCACAGTGGCCTTCGCCTGCTTGATACGGCCAGCAGATGACTGGCACATGACTCTCTCACGGAACAGTCGACGCTTGATGCAGTCAACGGCCCCGTCTGCTAGCCCAGTGTGTAAGGCTACTAGCCGGGTCTGAATCCGAGCTTTTAGCATCACAGCAGCAATGTCTTCGACCTTCATCAGCTGCCGATCGAATTCTGCGATCTGGCCGAGGCCACGGTTGTTACGACTTAGCCACCAGTAGTCCGCAGTGAGAATCTTGGCCACATCCCTGAGCATTGAATCGGGGCTTTCAGGATCGAGCTGGAGCTTCGTCAAATCAACACGGATCTCCAACGCAAAGCTGCCCTTGGCCACGAGATCGATTCGCTCGTCGAAGTCGCCAGACCAAAAAACCTGAAATGCCTCCTCGTCGAATCCGATACCGATCAGGGGATGGAAATTGTTCTTCTCCGAGTAGGTGCAAGCCTCCATCATCATGCTGTTTCGATAGATAGTGGTCTCGAAGAAGCGGTCGTCAAAGCCCTTAGACCGACCGACCGAGAGGGTTCGGTAATAGACCCGGAATACACTCACCGGGATGTTATCGAGTGCTTCGAGCTTCTTCTTGTTCAGCATCGATATCTGAACGATTTTGCCCTCACCCCTGTGTGTCGCATGGACGGTTCGTGAGCCGTCCGCTGTAGATGTCAGCTCGCGAATCGAAATCTGAGACAGCGCCTTGTTGATCCTTCTCACGTTAAGCCTCACTTGCCAGGCGCTTCAGCGAGCGCCAAATCGTCATAACCTGGTGAGCATATTTCCGTGCATCCTGCTCGCGCTTCGGATTCCGGGTGTGATAGCCGCCGATGGCCAGATGGATGTCCATACGGTTAGCTGCTATTGCCTCACATAAGATTTCAGCCCCTACGCGGACGTTGACCTCGGGATTCAGTAACTCCACTGGTTGCTCTACCCGCGAGCCATTCCAGCGGTAGTTGATTTGCATCATGCCGATATCGGTGAGCTTGTCCTCGGCAATGAACTCACCGAGAGCACGCTGCGCCTCGTCCAAGGTCGTAGGGAAATACGCGCCCCGTGGCTGATTTCGCAGTGCCAGCGGCTGAGGTGCCACCATGCCCTTGCTGACCAACGACTTCGATTCCTGAAGCGCAATGGAGTAGAGCAGCAGAGGGTCCGGCTTACAGAGCGAAGCCTGCGACGCCTTCTCCCATAGGGTGCCCTTCAGAGAAAATGCGCCGGCCTCACCCACACTCAAGGGCAGGCAAATCGCCACCCCCAAATTCCTCAGCCACTTATGAATTAACACTTGTTATCCACCCCGGAGCCTTACGAGACTTCACTTCACCATCAACACTAACAGCCCCTTCCGGAATCCCAAGCGCTACAGTTTCTGATGAAGGCGTAACCGTTTGAGCCTGAGTGGCTGACTGCCGCATTTGGGCAAGCATCATCGCAGCGAGGGCAATAAGCCGCTTCCCGCGATATTCTTTATCAACAGCTTCCAAGTGTTCCAGAAGCTCCTGATGAGCCGGTGTGACGCGAATTTGAAGTCTCATTTTTTCGTAATCCCTTACATCTTATTGTGCGATTGCAATGCGCCAGAAACCCTCGGCATTACTGCTCACACTATTCTGCGGCTTCAGGACTTGCGCCTCGGGAAACTCTTGACGTGCAAACCGCTCATAGATACTTGCGCCGCCACCGCCAAGAATAACGCAGTCAACTGCTCGTCCTTTAAGGAAGCGGAGGCCTTGTTTAATTTCTGTCATAACAGCCGGAATGATTCGGCTCGCTGCTTTTTCCATGTATTCAGCGATCTGAATCTTTTTCCCATAAAGCATAATTGTTTCTTTCCCGGACTGAAGCGCATGCTCAATCTTTTCAACACCAGGAATTCCGCCGTAGTCTTTAGCGATTTCTTCATTGCACGCCTCCAGCAATACAGACATTGCCTTGAGGCTGCTATTACTGGAAGTTGTAACAAGCTCGCGATGATCGAAAAGAACCCAGTCAACACTAAAGAAGCCTGGGTCAATAATAAGAACCACGGACTCTTCAACCATTTCTGCATGTTCGCCGCCGCAATAAATTTCGGTTAGCGTCCCAATAGGTTGAGCCACAACCTCAACACTTTTCACCTCGATAGAGCGCTTTGCAGATATCTGGTGAATGCCAACCATCCGGGCCTTGAGGCTGTCGACATAACTCTTGTCTCGCGACTGAGAAACAGGGAGACCAGTCACTAGCCGGTCAATCACGTCTTCCTCACCAGCTGCGAGCAGCAGCGAACCTTTGAACAGGGCCTTGTATGCAGCGCTGGCTGTGTAGTCCTCGTGCAGCTCACGGCCACCCTGAGCCCGACCTGGTGCTGCGAAGGCAACCCACTGCTCACCATCAACATCTACAACGACTTCGCCTTCGCGAAGCCCGGCATCGCCTGGAAAGCTATTGAGCGGGGTAGCTTGTGCCGGTCGAATAACGACATCACAGACAGCCACATCCGGCTTTCCGTGCGCGCTGATCACGTTGCTGTAGCCGATATCGAGGCCAACGAAGGTTCCCATAGACAATCTCCAGTCCATTTGCGCCATGCCGCCTACACCAGATGGGTGCCAGATGACGACGACAGGTGCTGTAATCAAAGAAATCAGGTGCGCTTACCGCTAAAGAACGGCAAAACGACACAAGGCGGTCACAGGATGACGACGCGGAATGATTATTAAGGCCTAGCGTGGTGCTGTGACGCCGAATCAGGACGGATTTCGTACAGATTAAAACCCAATTTGAGGCTGCTTAGAGCCATCCTTCGCCCAACCAGGAAAAGGAGCCTCGAATGCTGAACAGTTATGACCCCACGACAACCATCGAAGGCCTAGACGAGGCTTACAACGCACTAATGGACGCTGCGCGCACTCTGCGGGATGCCTTCTTTATAGAGGCCAAGGCACAGCTTGATGGAAGCCTCACACACGTCCCTATCGTCATTTCCATCAGGAAGAACCCTGGAAACTCGACATCGATCAACTGGTCACGAATGCTCGTGAGCAAGGGTGCATCCAAGGGAGCAGCCAAACCTTTTCCTCGCGTAATCCCACGCAAGGCAGGCAAAGGAAACCGCGTCTATCACTACCCGGTCGACCAGTTCCGGTTCCTGACACCGAACCTAAGGCGTCTCGTTCTGGGCTATGAAGCAAAGTTGGCTGCAATCCGCGAGCACTCAAGCGCCCTGCTTGAAGAGCGCCGACGCATTCTTGCCCTTGCTGCCAGGATCGATAACGTCCTTGAGCAGTGCGAAGACATAAAGAATCGTGTAACCCTCTAGAACGCGCGTGGCACTAGGCTTAGCGCCTATCCGCGATTGTGGTTCTGTGACTGTGCGAGCCTATTCTGGTCACACCCCCAAAATTGGAGGGCGTGTGAGTCTATCCAGGCTTAGTGGCACTAAGCTGCGCGCCTATCCGGGATTGTGATTTTGTGACTGTGTGAGCCTATCCTGGTCACGCTTCCAAAATTGGAGGTCGTGTGAGTCTATCAAGCCCTAGTGGCACTAGGCTGCGCGCCTATCCGGCAACCCGATTTTGTGACTGTGTGAGCCTATCCTGGTCACGTTTTCAAAATTAGAGGTCGTGTGAGCCTATCAAGCCCTAGTGGCACTAGGCTGCGCGCCTATCCTGAAGGACAGAATTTTCACCCTATCAACACTGGATATTTTTAAATATAGACGCGCAAGGCTCTAGCACGGGGCTTTCAGCGGTTTTTTTGAACCTATGTCAATTGATCGACGATTCACATAGTTAGTAATGGGGAAAGGCATTTTCCGAAACTGTGTCGCGCAGCGTATGTGTGGCTGAGTTGAGGGGAGTGGGCGGTCCCGAGGTCATGGCCAAGACGACTTGGGTATGCGGGGGATTCAGGGAGAATACTCGGCATGGAGAACTGGCAGCGCGAAGGTTCAGTCGGGGGAGAAAACACCCCTTGCAAATTTGCGGATTGATTGGCCTGAGGTGATGGATCTCGGGCATGGAGTTGAGATGGGACTGATCGAGCTACTGGTGATGCAGATAGGAATTTTGCTGCTGGCACTTCTGCTGAGCTGGATGACGTACCGGATGATCCGGAGCGTGCTTCGCGAGGCAGCGGAGGACTGGTGGGCGATCCTGGAGCAACTGGGGAAGGTGGACAGAAATGATCTTCGGTAGATTCGTCGACCTTGGGGTCTGGACTGGCGCGATAGAGTCGCTGGTCTTCACCCTTGGGATTTTGCTGCTGCTGGCCTGCCTCATACGACTGGCGGCGAAGGTTGCGCTGTACGCGGTTCGCGCGGGTGTGCGACTGAAGGGGATGTGCAAGGTCAAGGGTTCGGCCATCAAGTGACTGGTGTTGATTTGGAGTTCAAGGAAATCGAGGGAGGCCGGCTGTGGCCCCCGGTGGTGGATGCGGGTGTTGTGAGCGGCTACGCCAGGGTTGGCAGCGGCCAGCGTGTGGAGCTGTTCGAGGTGAGCGATGCAGGGCTTTCCGGGCCAGGGATCTGCTACCTGTGGTCTGACCTTGATGGCATCTCGATCAGCGATGGCCTGATCCAGATTCACAGCGATAAGTACCTGTCTGGCGGCCTGCGGTTCGCGCTGGAGGGATTGAGCATCCGGGGAGCGAACGGAGTTGAAGTGAGACAACAGGATGGATACCCGGTGGCCTACTGCCTGCTGAATCGAATTACCTACGAGCAACAGAAGCTGGTAGATGAATTCGATGTTGGGTTTTGACCTCCGTGTCGCGAAGCGAAGTTTGGCTTGCCTTGGGATTTGGCTTCTATCAGGCATTGTGCGACTGAGCCATCTAGCCAGGGTGTGAGTATGAGTATGGAGTCGAATAGTTTTAGTCGTGAGCGGGCGCTGGAGAAGATCAAGAAGTGTTTGGCGCTTGCTGAGTCCCCAAATCCGAACGAAGCTGAATCTGCGTTAAGGCAGGCACGAAAGCTGATGGAAAAATATCAGCTCGAAATGTCCGATGTAGATTCGTCTCGCGCGGACGAATATGTGCATCAAGTTGGTAAGGCAACCCGACAATCAGCACAGTGGGTTCGTATGCTGGGTGTAGTTGTTGCGGAGTCGATGGGCTGCATTTGTTTTTTTAGAAGCGGCACAAAGGGCCAGGCGCTGATATTTATTGGCAGTGTTGGTAGCGGCGAACTTGCGGCTTATGCGTATGACGTTTTATCGCGCCAATTGCTCTCGATGAAAAAACATTACCTTGAGAGCTTGCCGAATCACGGTAAGGCTTATAAGCGCAAAATGGGTACGCTTTACTCGGAGGGTTGGATCGCTGGAATTGGAAAGCGGGTTCAACAGTTTGCGGGTATGGACGAACAGACAGACAAAGCTGTGACTGCGTTCTGCGAGAAGCACTACCCGGACGTGAGTATTTCGGACTTCAAGCGTCGCAAAGTTAGCAGTGATGAATACGAGGCCAGTCTTGCAGGCCAAGATGACGGCGGAAAAGTTTTCCTGCATCGCCCGATGGGCCGAGAAGAGCAGGCGCTGCTTGATCTTCAGTGATTGAAAGGCTCAACCCTTGTCCCGCTTCGGCGGGATTTTTTTGCCTGCGTTATCCACGGAAACTGTGGACAAGTCGGTGGGCAAATTGCTGTGGAGGTCTGGCGACAGGAGCGGGGCGCGCATGGTCAAAAAACGATCAGCTCATGAATGACCTTTGACGGCCTCGGTCACCAGTGGGCCTGCTTGGGTCTGCCCCTCAATCTGAGAGAATGCGAGCTACATTCCTGCACTGGGTACCGGAGACTGAAGACATGACGCAGCGCGCGACTTACGAAGAGAACATGGCGTTTATCGATGACACGGTGAAGCGTCTGGAGCAGAACCAGGTGGGGATCGACGAGCTTGAGTCACTGGCTCGCGAATTTGCGAGCGCCCGTCAGTTCTGCCTGGAGCGGATCACCCGGATTGAATCGGTGCTTGCGCAGACCCTACAGGGCGACCAGGTGCAGGGCTGATGAGCAGCGTTGAAGCGGGTGTTGACCACCAGACCCTAAGCGGGTACTTGGCCGGTGTTGAGCGCGCAATCAAGCAAGCGCTGCCTGAGCCGGAATGGCTTGTTGCAGAGCTGTCGTCGTTTACGGTTACCGGCAAGGGAGCTGTGTTCCTGGATCTGCTTGAGTCGGCAGATGGACGCGAGGTCGCCAAGGCCAAGGGGGTGATGTTCGCCAACGTGGCGCGCAGAGTGCTTGAGCAATGGCGAGCAAGCACGGGCGGAATCCCTGAGGCGGGTATGCGGGTGCTTGTGAAGGTACGCGCGGACTTCTCGGTGCAGTACGGCTTTCAGCTGCAGGTGACGCAGATTGACCCGAGCTACACCCTTGGGGAGATGCAAGCCAAACTCCAGCAGATAATTTCCACCCTGACTGCCAAGGGCTGGTACGACATGCAGCGCTCACTGGCTTCGCCGAGCGGGTTCTGGAAGGTGGCGGTGGTCTCGCCACACGAGGCGGCAGGCCTGGCTGACTTCAAGCGCGACGCGGACATCCTGTCGGAAGCTGGGGTGTGCCAGTTCGAGTATTTCTCTGCCACGTTCCAGGGAGCTGGGTGCTCGGAGAGTATTCGGGGTGCTTTGCTGCAGGTGCATGAGCGCAACCAGGAGGAGCGGTTTGACCTGGTGTGCGTGATCCGGGGCGGCGGGGCGAAAGCTGATTTGGCGTGGCTGAATGATATGCAGCTTGCGGCGTGGATCTGCCGGTTTCCGGTGCCGGTGTTCACGGGCATTGGCCATCAGGTTGATGAGTGCGTGCTCGACTTGGTGGCGCACCGCAAGTTCGACACTCCCTCGAAGGTGATTGGCTACCTCAAGTCGAGCCTGCAAGCTGAGGCGGCCGGTCTTCGTGCGCGGATGGAACAGGTGGCCAGTCGCATCTCGCGCCTGGCAGCAGATCAGTTGCCACTGCTTGAGCGTCAGGGATCTCGCTTTGGAGGGTTGAGCCAACGGTTTGTGCATGGTCAAAAGGCGGCCCAGGAGCGCGCCTGGAGCGATTTCGCCCGTTTGGCAACCCTGCGCACGTCCGAAGACACGAAAACGCTTCTAAGAGCCCCCGAGGCGTTTTCCCGTCTTGCTGGCGGACTATGTTCAGCGCAGCGAGCGAAAATTGCTCTGGTGAGCTCGCAGGTGGCTTCTCGGGCCTCATTGGTGGTGGAGCGGGGTCGTGTTCGACTAGATACGGCATGCCTGGTGTACGACAAAACCAATCCACTGACGTTGCTATCGCGAGGCTTTGCCCTGGTGCGAGGTGTAGATGGCGAGATAATCAGCAGTGCCCAGCAGGCTCGCGACGCCCTCAAGCTCGATCTGGCCTTCGCCGATGGCCATGTCATTGCTGCAGTTGAGAGTCACTGAAAACTGAGCAGCCGAGCTGAGCACTGAAGCTCATGTCTCGGCTGCGGCTGGAACACATCGTGGGTTGCTGAGTTCAGTGTAGTGAATGGCTCCAATGGACCGGAGTAGGTCGCTGTTCTGCGCCCCGGTAGCGCCATCTCTTACAGCATAATTCCGGGTACTCGCTGGCGATCCACAGTATGGGTTTTCGGAGCGGGAACCAGCTCCTGGCAGTGCAATCCATCAGCGATCTGGATGCAACCCGGCACGATCCTCGCGGCCGACCTAACGTCGACAGACACCCCCTGATTTTGTATCGGTGCGCTTGTACAACCGCTAGTGAGAATTACGAACAGAGCGAGTGGCAGAGCATGGCGCGGCATGAGATGTTTCCTCTGGGTTGAGTCCGATCCGAATCATGCCACTCGGCTCGAATATGGGGTTTGGGGAGCAATGGAACCAAAAACCAACGTAAGCCCTACCAACGCTTTTCGGTGTCTTCTTCCCAGGCGCCCATCTCGACAAAACAGTTGCGCATGTCGGCCTCCTGGCTGATCTCGGTCAGCAGGTCATGCACGCTCTTGTCCAGCTCATCGTCGCTCCGATACGGAATGGTCAACTCATAGTGGCCGGCATCCAGCCGCTTCATGCCATAGGGCTCCAGGCAGTAGCGCTCAATGTTCTCCGTGGCCCGCTTCCGGCCGCGCACGAACTTGCTGTTATTCACCACCGCGAGGCGCAGGGTGACGGTGGCCACCCGCTCGGCGGCGGGCGGCTCTGCCGGCGACGCGGCCGAAGGCTGCTGGTCGCGTGACCTGGCGCTCTTCTGGTACGCGCCGATCTCGACACCACGGTGGCGCAGGTAGCTGTACAGCGTGCTCTTGGAGATGTGCAGCTTCTCGCCGATCGCGCTGACGCTCAGGCGACCTTCGCGGTAGAGGGTTTCGGCCGCCATGGCGGTGGCCTCAGCCTTGGCTGGCAGGCCCTTGGGACGGCCACCGATCCGGCCACGCGCCCGTGCGGCCGACAGACCCGCCTGAGTCCGCTCGCGGATCAGCTCGCGCTCGAACTCCGCCAGCGAGGCGAACAGGTTGAACACCAGGCGGCCTTGGGCGTGGGTGGTGTCGATGGGGTCATTCAGGCTCTGTAAGCCGACCTTGCGCTCTGCCAGCTCGCCGACCAACTCGACCAGGTGCTTGAGGGAACGCCCAAGGCGATCCAGCTTCCAGATCACCACGGCATCACCCGGCCGCACGTTGGCCAGCAGTTTGTCCAACTCCGGCCGGGCGCTTTTCGCGCCGCTGGCGATGTCTTGGTAGATGCGTTCGCACCCGGCCTGTTTCAGGGCATCGACTTGTAGGTCGGCTTTCTGATCCCGAGTGCTCACTCGCGCATAACCGATCTTCATCAAAAGTACTGTTTACTCGACTACGTTAGTAATAGTTGAACTTTGATTAAGCGTACCAGTTATTTGAACCGTAGCGCGGGGAGCTTAACGAACCGAGCCATTCCTCGATAGAGTTCGGCAAAACCTTCGTTTTGTCGAACCATTGCATCGCCCTTTGTGATTGGCGTATAA
>TARA_R110002072_G_scaffold151503_3_pt1 | contig 15213 bp, 15 predicted proteins | sample TARA_R110002072 | Tara Oceans TARA_R110002072 (sample SAMEA4397118) | marine metagenome | biome: Polar Biome; feature: [SRF] surface water layer (ENVO:00010504); material: water (ENVO:00002006), including particulate matter (ENVO:01000060) such as... | depth 5 m | reverse complement strand
TTGTTAGTAATTACTTTAACAGCCGCCGGCAGATGATTTGGGTCTAGTCTGTAAGTTTTTTCAAAATAATCAGCCGCCAAACTATCGTTTAGATGCTCATTCAATAACCCCATTTGGTAAGGAAAGTTAGGATTTAAAGAGTCTGAGGCTATCAATGTGATTAAAATCTCCTCAGCTTGCTTATTTTTTGCTGTTTTTCTAAGCAATTTTGAATACTCATAAGCCAGTAAAATATCTTCAGGAAATCTTACAAACAACTTTTCATAATGTGCTAAGGCGCTTTTTAAATTTCCGGTTTGCTCATAGCTTTTGGCAAGTTTGAGTTGTTGTTCTTTGCTTTGGGGCAATTGATTGAGATGCTGTATTGCTTTGCTATAATTGCCCAAGGCGTAATAATTTTCTGCAAGCGATTTGTGATTTTGGGCTTGCGCCGAAATCGAAATAAAAATTAAAAAACAAAAACAACAATACAAGGATTTCATTTCAAACAATTGTAAAGATGAAACCTGTCAGGTTTTAAAAAATTGACAGGTTTTGATCATAAATTAGATTTATTCATTTACTTCAAAGACAATGGGCAAAGCATATGAAACAGCTACTGCTTTACCTTCCTGCTTTCCGGGTTGCATTTGTGGGATTAAACCAACTACCCGTCTTGCTTCTTCTTCAAGTGCTGCTATGGGTGCTCTGCTTAATATATCCACAACATTGCCCTGCTCGTCAATTTTAAACTGCACTGAAAGTTTAACTCGCCCATTTAAACCCAATCCTTTTGCAACTTTCGAATTAAAATTTTCTATTATAAGCGTATTTAAGTTTTCAGACATACATTGCTTGCGTTCTTCATTGGTTGACAAGTTTTCACAACCGGGGTAAATGGGTACTTGATCGATGACGGCAAAGGGAAGGGCGTCTAGTTCTCCACTTTCAAATAAATTAAGTGCATTATTTTGGTCATAGCCTTTTAAGGCAGTTTGTCTGGCTAGTTTCACTAATTCCTCGTGTTCTTGTAGAGATATCCCACCTGAATTGTTTTCTAAAGCGGTTTTCAATTCCTCAATTTTTTGAGTGATTGAATTTTCTTGCGAGCTTTCTGAAGCTACATCTTGACTACAAGAGGTATAGAGCATAATTCCTGCAATGAGTGGCAATAGTATTAAAAATTTTGCCAATTTGGTTTTTTCTGATTTTGATTTGTGTAACATAACGATTCGTTTTTTGATTAATGAATGATTGAAAAAAGTATTGATGAATGATATTGTTTGGGTCTGAAAAACTTCAGACAACAGGTTTTGATAATAAGTTGTTTTTTCAGTGGATGCAACCACGTGGGCATCGGCGATGTATTCGTGGAGGGTGGTGATTCTTTTTTGGTAGAGATACACCAGTGGGTTGAACCAGAATACAATGCGAAGCACTTCAAAGTAAAGCAAATCTAAATAGTGTTTTTGCTCTAGGTGAACCTGTTCGTGAGCGAGGATGTACTTTTTGCTTTCTTCTTTGAGGCTTTCGCCTAAATAAATGGTGCCTGCAAAAGAAAATGCTTCCTTGCTGTTGGGCAATAGAATGAGTTTTGTTGTTTCTAAAACGTGGGTTTTGCCGTTTCGCTTTAGCTGAAAAATTTTAAAAAGTTTATAGATGAATAGCAGCGCGCTTACAGCCATTCCAGTAAAAAATATAATTTCTAACACTGAAAGTGAAATGCTCGAAGTTGCCATTGTATTTTCAACCACTGCGGTTGTTGTGCTTAGTTTGATTTCGGGTAAAGTAACGATGAGGTTTTGTGGAACCACAGCCCCCAATGCAGGAATTTGAACAAAGGGCAATGCTAAAGCTAGCAGCGGTGTGAGTAGCAGATACAATCTATTCCATTGAAAAAAAGTTTCTTTTTTGAGCAGCAATTCATAAACCGCCAGAAACAACAATTGAAAAACGATAGTTTGCAGTATATAAGTTGTCATTTTTTTTCGGATTTATTGATTTGGCTTAAAATATCTTCAAGTTCTCTAGTGGAAACATCATTATTTTTCACAAAAAAAGAAACCATACTTTTAAATGAGCCTTGAAAATAATTATCCATTAGTTTGTTAATGGTTTGGTTACTATATGTTGCCTTTTCTACAGCAGGGAAGTACACATGACCTCGACCTTCTTTTCGGTAATCAACAAAGCCTTTGCTTTCAAGAATGCGCACAATAGTTGAAACGGTGTTATAAGCCGGTTTGGGCTCATTGAATTCATCAACGATAGTGGCGACATTTCCTTCTTTCAAGTCCCAGAGGATCTGCATGACTTCTTCTTCTGCTTTGGTGAGTTGTTTCATAATTCCTATTCCAGCGAAGGCAGGAATCTCGTTTTTAAAAAGTTAATAATTACAAATATAACTAAATATTTAGTTCTAACTAATAATTTAGTTAAATATTTTATGTAACAAAAAAATGTATCTTAGACTTACTTAAAAAAAGCTATGGATATTTTATTAGTTAGCATTGGTTTTATTTTAATGCTCGTGGGTATTTTGGGAAGTGTGCTTCCTGTTTTGCCGGGAGTGCCCATTAGCTGGTTGGGGTTGTTGATGATTTATCTGGCGCCTTCAGTGCCTATGGATTGGGTTTTTTTGAGTATCACGCTAGTATTGGCAATTTTTTTATATGTCTTGGATTATATTATTCCGGCGATTGGAACCAAACGTTTTGGTGGTAGTCGTTATGGAATGATAGGGGCAACCCTTGGACTTCTAATTGGGATCATTGCCCCCATCCCTTTTGGAATAATTATAGGTCCGTTTGCTGGGGCCTATTTAGGAGAACTCTTAAATGTAAAAACCCGGCACAACGCTATGAGGGCTGCTTTTGGTTCGTTTGTGGGGTTTTTGGCCTCTACTTTTATGAAGCTTTTTGCTTCTTTTGTTTATTTGGGCTTGTTTTTATGGAAAACTTATCAAAACTGGGGTTTGATTTTTACTTAAACTCCGGTACTTCAAAAAGAATATTTTGTTTTGTAAAAAGTGAAATGGCAAGTTGTAAGTCTTTGTTGTTTGTCTCAATACTTGATGGATTTTCAAACAAAAGTTCCAATTGTTCTTTCATTTTTTCATCCTGATATTCAATTAGAAATTCATCGCCATTCAAATTTAAAATACAATCATTTTGTCCAAACTGAACATCGAGCATGGGGTTCACCCTTAGTGAAGAATTGTTGGATGCATAAGCCTTTTGAAGGACTTTAAAGAGGGCTTCCAAAACCCGATCTACTGTTACTGAGTTTAAACAAATTCTATGTTCACAATTTAAAATGACATCATAATTACACCGAATGTTACAGACGCCTTTTTTACCCCAGATGAGTTCGTTATGTTGAGAAAAGCTGCCCCAACTACCGGGACCTGTGGGGCCATAAATACCCACTGCTGGCACATTGAAAGCTCCCGCAACATGGGTAATTCCTGCGTCATTACCAATATGAAAAAGCGCCCCAGCCATGGCTTCTCCAACATCTTCCATGCCGCCTGTGACATATTCAACGTGATTCATTTCTTTAGTAAAACAACTTTTAATATCAGGATCATCAGGGCCTTGAATTATTTTGCATTTTAAGTTTGGATATATTTCATGTAAACGCTCAATTAAAGCTGCATACTTATCAGTTGGCCAAATTTTTAAAAGGAAACCCGCCCCGTGATGGACTACGTAATAGTTGACCTCAGGATTTAGGTTTCGTTTAAAATAGGGATAGCCATTCAGGTGATTATCGATGTTTATATGAAGTTTTGACACGGTATCAATATAATGTTGAATAGCGTGTTGCTTGACTTTTTTATGAGTGGGATATTTGAGTGCGTGAGGCAAATCATAACCCCTAAAGGCAGGGTAATTCCCAAGTTCGTAGACATTATCATAATTGTTTTCACTTTTTCTGGCAACCGTTTCATCAACCACATTTACTTGATTTAAGTGCTTTTTAAAAAAAGGGACGAGTCTTGGAGCAACTGCAAAATCAACTATTTCTGAAACTTCAGCTATTTTATTAATTGCCGGAATGGCAAAAAAGATATCACCCAATCCGCCATAACTTTTATAGACTAAGACATTTCCCAATTTTTTTTGCTTTTCAACAACGCTATTGACTGCTAAAATCTCCTGAATTGCATTCCAGAAGTTTTCAGGGGCTTGTTTAATTTCCTTAATGGCTTGTTCTTTATCGTGAGGATAAAATTCAAATGAAAAAGTTCCAATTCGGTCGTTGACAATCATCTCACAACCAGATAGAAAGGCTTCTGCAGCAAGCCTGCCGGAAGGTTCGGGCCAAACGGGCTGACAGATAAACTGTTTAGTTTTACCCAATATTTCTAAAACCTCTGTATTTGCAACCGGGCTGTGGAATGAAATATTTTCCGGTAGTTCTCTTCTTATACGGTTTGTTCCATATACTGTAAAATTTTGTTTGGGATGTTCCAAAGCATAATCAATATAGGCATTACCGCCCTTCAAGTAATTCAGGTCTCCAAAAAAGGGAATGGTGTGGTCTTGTTTTAATGTTGAGGGTTTTAAGTGCTCGATTTGAACTGTGGGTGGCATAATGAGTTGTTTTGCCACAGCTTTGCCATAAAAATCAAAATGAGCCTCATAGTGTTTTGGAGATTGAAAAATATTTAGTTTTGACTTTGCAAACAGTTTTCTGTAAAGATGAAATTTATCTGTATTGCAACAACTTTGTACGTTTCGGTCAACGGTACATAAAATGTTTCTACGTACACAAAAGTTATAATCATATTCCACTTTTATATATGGTGTGGAGGATGCAATTAAAAACTCTAACAGTTCAAATTCAAAATTGCATCTTGAAGTACTGTTCAAAACTACCAGGTCTGAATTTACTATCTCATTTTTAGCAGATTCAAAATGTGTGAGTAGGTTTGTTGAAGTAGAAAAGCCTTTATTTTCACCCAGTTCAATAAGTTCTTTGATAGTTAATTCAGCCCCTCTGGGAGTGTTGATATTGGTGTCATGTAAAAATAAAATTGAATTCAATGTTGCGTTTTTTAGACAATACTAAAACCAGCCCAAAACTAATTGAGTTTAAAATGAAAGTAGCTATGATGGTAAAAGACTTGCGGTCTATCCGCCATAATACCCGTCGCCATAGTAACCATCATCATAATACCCGTCATCATAATACCCGTCATCATAGTAACCATCATCATAATACCCGTCGTCGTAGTAACCATCACCATAGTAACCATCACCATAGTAACCATCACCATAATAACCATCGTTGAAAAAACCATCGTCATCAGAACTGCAGGAAGCTAAAAAAGAAGCAGTAACTGAAAGTGTTGATGCGGCAAGTAGGATCTGACCGGATTTCTTAATAAAATTTCTACGTTCCATAACTGGAGAATTTAGTTAGTGAATTTACAAAACATTAATCTAACAAATATGATATTTGTCATAACTTATTTATTGAACAGCAATGTTTTGAAATACCCTACCTTAATTTTTAATCAAACCAAGAAACTTTATCTTCAATACCGTTTTTACGAAAACCTTCGGGTAAGGGTTCATCATAGTTCCCCATATAGAAAAACCCCAAACATTTTTCGCCGGGAGCGAAGTCAAAAAACTCGTGCATGTGTTTGATTAATCCCGGCGAACTCCAATAGGCCCCAATGTTCATTTCAGTGCAGACCAACCACATATTTTGAACGGCCATAGCAGTAGCTGCCACTTCTTCCCACTCGGGTAGAGATTCTTTGGGATCACGTTGCATACATATGGCGATTATGCAAGATGCTTTTGTGGGGTTTTCTCTGAGTTTGTTGTATTGAAAGTCAGAATAATTATCAGTTGTTGTTTTGTATTTTTCAGCCAAAAAGTGTCCAAGTTTAACCAGACTTTCTTCTTGTAATACTTTAAACCGCCAGGGCTCGGTGCGTTTGTGTGTAGGAGCCCAGTTGGCTGCTTCCAGTACCTGAAGAATTTCATTTTTTGTAATGGAATTTTGATTGTATTGAGCAGGGAAAACAGCGCGGCGGCGTTTGATAATATCTATAATCATACTTTATTTATTGAGAATTAAAGATATGAAAAAGGAGCTAAATTTTTTTTACTTTACTTAAAATTAATCCTAAAATACTATTTTTAACTTCCAATTATTGACAAATAAATGGGAAACCCAAAAGTGATATTAAAAGGAAAAGTGACCGCCAGGGCCATTGGCAAATAAAGACTGGGATTTGCTTTAGGCACAGCTATTTTCATTGCAGCAGGAACAGCAATGTATGAGGCACTTGCTGCCAGGATGGAAAGCATAAATCTATCTCCAACATTTTCAGTAACCAGAAAGCTTAACCAAGCAACAACACATCCATTTATTAATGGAATGACAATTGAGAATGCCGTGGTAAACCATCCACTTTTAAAAAAATCACCTAATTTTCTACCACTTATGATTCCCATATCCAATAGAAAAATTGCGAGGAACCCTTTAAAAATATCTGTTGTGAAAGGTGATATGCCTTGGGCTTGACTTTCACTTGCCAAAAGTCCAATAATCAAACTTCCTAGAATCATCACCACACTGCCATTAGCAAAAGAGTGACTTACCAGGCTTTTCATTTTAGGAGAATTTTGCTCTTTTTTTCCATAAATTTTAATTAAAATTACGCCAATAACAATCGCAGGGGCTTCCATCAAAGCCATTAGAGCCACCATATGCCCACTAAAGTCGATTTGCTGAAATTCTAAAAATGAAACTGCTGTAACAAAGGTAACGGCGCTTATGGAACCATATGCAGCAGCTATTGCACCAGAATTTTCAATGCTTAATTTTCTCTTTAAAAGAAAAAAAGTATAGAAAGGAATCACGATAGCTGTAATGATTCCAAAAAGTACGGTCCAGATTATTTCAATTGTAAATTCACTGTGAGCCAATTCCCGTCCGCCATTAAACCCAATAGAGAAAAGAAGATAAAGGGAGATAAATTTTGATGAGCCTTCAGGAATTTCTAAATCACTTTTTATTTGAACTGCCAGTATTCCCATTACAAAAAAAAGTAAAGCAGGGCTGGTTAAGTTATCAATCAATAAGTCAAGAGTCATATTTTTTAGAATTTGATTAAATTGAAATCTGCTATGTGTTTTAGTTTATTTTGAGCAATAGTCTATATTAAGGGTTGAATGAATATCTAGAAGTAGGTTTTCTTTTTTTGATTTTTCTATAATTGATAAAATGAGCTTTTTTGTTTCCAGCAATTCTTTTATTCGTTCAGTAGATGCAGATTTTGATTCACCTGTGCGTTCTTGTAGACTAAATTCATTTATGGTGTGAAACTGAATTTTACTGTTTATAAGACTAAGAAGAATTTCTTTTGCCTCCTCAGAATTAAATTTTCCTTCAATTAGTTTTAACTTCTCCATTGCTTAGTACATTTTTGTTAATTACTCTATAGGTTTAAAATTGAAAAGATGTTTTGTAAAAATTGGTCTTACATTGTTTTTACTTTTACCTCTTTTATCAATTTTTGTTGGAGCAAATTTCGTTTAAAGTATTTATAAAAAATTATTTATATATTTGATGAAAGATATAATATATTTTAATGAACTATACATTGCATCAGTTACAGGTTTATCTAAAGGTTGCCCAAACTCAGAGTGTTACAAAGGCATCTAAAGAACTGCACTTATCTCAACCGGCAGTTTCAATTCAGCTAAAAAATTTTCAGGAACAGTTTGAAATTCCTCTTACTGAGGTCATAGGCAGAAAAATATACATTACAGAATTTGGGAAAGAAATTGCAGAAATTGCAGAAAATATAATCCGGGAAGTAGAAACGATTAACTCAAGGACTTTGGCTTTTCAGGGACAACTTTCAGGGCGGTTAAAGATTTCAATTGTATCTACCGGAAAATATGTCATGCCTTATTTTTTGTCATCATTTGTTCAGCAAAATCAGGGTGTAAATCTGTCTTTGGATGTGACAAATAAATCCAAAGTAATTGAAAACCTCGAAAAAAATGAAGTGGATATTGCACTCGTTTCTGTTCTTCCTGAAAAACTCAATACCGAAAGCATTGAACTCATGGAAAACAAGCTTTTTTTGATTGGTTCCAAAGGACAAGATTTAAAAAAGGAACATCACAGTAAAGATATTTTTAGTAAAATACCATTGATCTATAGAGAGCAAGGCTCAGGAACCAGGCAAGTAATGGAAGACTTTATGAAGAAAAACAACCTTCCGGTATTAAAAAAAATGGAACTCACCTCAAATGAAGCTGTAAAACAAGCTGTTATTGCAGGGCTTGGTTATTCAGTAATGCCTATAATCGGGATCAAAAATGAGTTAAAAAACGGGGATTTGGAAATTATTCCTGTGGGAGGCTTTCCCATCAAATCAAACTGGCAGATTATTTGGATGAAAGGCAAAAAGTTTTCTCCTGTAGCTTTAGCTTACTTAAACCATATAAAAAAGGAAAAAAAGAAAATAATTAATTTAAATTTTGGTTGGTATGACAGATATTAAAAATTAGTCCAACTATTCGTTGCCTTTTGTCTTAAGCCTTCAGCCAGACTATTAAGGTCATAGTCTGTTATTCTATAACTTTTAATTATACTAATCATTAACTTATATAATGGTATCATAAATGTGGGTGTTTTATTAGCTAAAGTTTTTAAAAAACCGAACGAGGTTTCCTAAAAAGTTTTATTTTTAAATTTATGAGTACTATTTTTTACTAAAATACTTTTAGTAATTCTAACTGAGCGAATAAAAAAATATTAATCTGATGAAAGACCACTACTTACTTCTGGCAAGTTTGGGTTTTGCTACGCTACTCATGGCATGGTTACCATCAATTTCTGAAAAAATTAAAGTGAGTTCACCGGTTATTTTATTGCCCTTAGGTATTTTACTTTATTTGGTGGGTGTTCCTCTGGGTTGGACAGAATTGTTATGGAGTGATAACGCTATGATGATTTTTTCTGAAGCCATCGTTATTATATCGTTAATGGGAGCGGGGTTAAAAATTGGGAGCAATTATAGTTTTAAAGCGTGGAAGCGGCCGTTGTTATTGATAGCCATCACGATGCCATTGACGATGCTTTCAGCTTATTTGCTTGGGGTTTATTTTTTAACGCTCAGCATACCGGCATCGCTTTTACTGGCTGCTGTTTTAGCTCCCACAGATCCGGTGTTGGCTTCTGATGTGCAATTAGACGACCCGAACAGAGAGGATAAACTGAAGGATAAAATTAGATTTTCACTCACTGCTGAAGCGGGTTTGAATGACGGTATGGCCTTCCCTTTTACTTATCTTGCTGTAATGGTCGTTCAGGCAGGGAGTTTTGCTGCTTTTAGTTTTAGTGATTGGTTTTGGGACAAATTGCTTCTTAAAATTGCAATAGGTGTTGCCGTGGGAATTTTGATTGGGAGATTAATTGGCTATGTCCTTACGCACCTAAAGAAATGGAAAGGAATCAAAACCTATGATGGTTTTTTGGCACTCTCTTTAACCTTTGCCGTTTACGGGTTAAGTGAGTTGGTTCATGGATATGGGTTTATAGCAGTGTTTTTTACCGGGTTGAGTATTCGTTATTCTGAAAATGTTAGTGGGAGTTACAAAAAGAAAATTCACGACTTTAGCCATGAGATTGAACGACTCCTAATCGTAGTTTGGATCATTCTTTTTGGAGGGACAATCATGAACGGGATTTTGGAAATGACAGACTGGAAAGGCATTCTTTTTAGTGCTGCTTTTGTTTTAATTGTAAGGCCTTTGGCAGGTATGATTGCTTTAATTGGGATAAAAGACACTATTAAAAACAAACTTGCCATCAGTTTTTTGGGAATCAGGGGAGTGGGTTCCATATTTTACCTTTCGTGGGCTTTTATGCAAACCGAACTTTTTGAAAATAAATATGAGCTCTATTCCATCGCGGCTTATATTATATTGTTCTCCATCGTTTTACACGGAGTTACCGCGCCTTCAATCATTCGGTACTTTAGAAAAAACCCGAAGCGGCATGGGTTGGATGATGTCTGAAAAGTGGCTGTACACCCAAAATAATTATGTACACCTAAATGTACACCCAAAAACAGCTTAATAGCAGAAACAACTAAAAACAAAAAAAGCTCTACGCACAAAGGCGAAAAGCTTCTCATCGGCTCTATCCCCAAGTTTACTTGGGGACCTTTCCGCCTTCCTTCGAACAATTGAACCTTTTCATTAACGTTCACAAGATTACTTGGTGTGACAGGCAGGAATTCTATTATTTTTTAAGAATGTTTTTAGGCGACTTAATAAGTTGTTGGATTTGAGAATGGCTATATTTTTTTAAAACTTTTTCTCTTATTAATGCTAGTTTTTTTGTTTCAAGGCATTCAATATATATTAATTCCCAAGGCCCTTTGTTCTTGGTATAGTTGCTCTCGTTTTTATTGTGGGAGATTATCCTTTTATATGGGTCTGTTGAATACCCCCTATAATATTTAGAAGAATTTTGACTAAAAATTATGTAAACGTAGTGTTCCATTCGGAACTAATTTAAACAAAAAAAGCTCTACGCACAAAGGCGAAAAGCTTCTCATCGGCTCTACTACAAGCCTTTCCCCAAGTTTACTTGGGGACAACACAACATCTTGACGGCTACTGAGCGTAGTCGAAGTATGCGGTCTGGACGGGACTCGAACCCGCGACCCCCTGCGTGACAGGCAGGTATTCTAACCAACTGAACTACCAGACCAAAATAAAATTTAATTTCTGACAACAGTCAGATACAACCAAGGTTGCTTTATTTTGCACTTTTTTGAACGTTTCCATCTGAATAAATCAGAGGGATTGCTTATTAGCGAGGGCAAATATACACCCTATTTTAGTTTACACAAACAAATTTTTAAAAAAAAGATACAATCTTTAAGTGAACTTTTGTCTTTCAATCAAATAGGTAGTTAAAATCTTTGAAAAGCCTGCATTGATATCGGCCTCTACATACTTGATGCGGTATTGTGCGCATTTGAGTTTAAGTTCTTTGAAATAAGATGAAACGGCTTTTTCATAATTATCTTTTACCGTGTCTGGATATATATTAATAAACTCGCCGGTTTCCACGTCAACAAACCTTCTGGGCTTGTTGTCATAATCAAAACTAAGCTCTTTACTTTTATCAATGGTGTGGAAAAGAATTACCTCGTGCTTGTTGTACTTCAAATGCTGTAATGCTTCAAAAAGCTTTTCTTCTTCTAGGCTGTCCTGAAACATATCTGAAAATAAAAACACCAGCGAACGACGTTTCATTTTTTCAGCAATAAGATGCAGAAATTGATAGGTTTCGGTTTTTTTGTCTTTTGATTTTGTGGTGACGGCTTCATTCAATTTATCAAGCAGCATTTGATGATGACGTTCACTGCCTTTTTCAGGGGCGTAAAATTCATACTCGTTTGAATAAATACTCAGACCCACGGCATCACGTTGCCTTTTGAGCAAATTCATTATCGCGGCACCGGCCAATGCCGAAAAAGCAATCTTGTTCAACGAATTAATGTTAAACTCTTTTTTTTCGGGATAGTGCATCGAGGTGGAATTGTCAATAATAAGGTGACAACGCAAATTGGTTTCCTCTTCATAGCGTTTTGTAAATAGCTTATCGGTTTTTGCAAACAGCTTCCAGTCAATGTGTTTTGTGCTTTCGCCGGAATTATACACTTTATGCTCTGCAAATTCTGAAGAAAAGCCATGAAACGGACTCTTGTGCAAACCCGAAATAAACCCTTCTACCACTTGAGTAGCGAGGAGTTCCAGATTTTTAAACCCAGTTATTTCGTTGATTTGAGCTTGAATGTCCATTTCTATAAATTGAACCCTCTCAGGGTTTCAATCCCTGAGAGGGTTGGGTTCATTTTAAATCACTTTATCTACAATTCCATAATCCACAGATTCTTTTGAATCCATCCAGTGGTCACGGTTAAAATCTTTGAGGATTTTTTCCACTTTTTGGCCACAATTTTCAGCGAGTATTTTTGCGCTTAATTCTTTGGTTTTTAAAATTTCCTGAGCCGTGATTTCAATATCACTTGCTGGTCCGCGAGCACCACCACTGGGTTGATGAATCATTACCCGGGCGTGCGGCTGTATAAATCGTTTTCCCTTTGTTCCTGCAGAAAGCAAAATGGAACCCATTGAAGCTGCAAAACCGGTGCAAATGGTAGAAACATCACTTTTCAGGGATTTCATACAATCATAAATTGCAAAGCCGGAAGTAACATAACCTCCCGGGCTGTTAATATACAAATGAATGTCTTTTTTTTCGAGTGCATCGAGATACATCAAGCGATCAATCACATGCTTGGCAGAATCATCATCTACCTGACCCCAAAGAAAAACTTTTCGTTCTTCCAGTAATTTACTGTCTATGGTGTCCTGAACTTTTATAGGTTTATTCATTGTTTAAATTTTTTCTAAAAATAAAAAAAGGTTTAACAACTTGCTAAACCTTTTCATTTAATTTATGATTCAATCCTTAAAGCAGCGCGTCCAATGCTTCTGCATAAGTGGTTTTTGGAGCAACACCCACTTGACGTCCCACCACTTCTCCATTTTGGAACACCAAAACTGTGGGGATGTTTCTAACGCCAAATTTTGCGGCAAACTCCTGGTTTGCATCCACATCAACTTTGCCTACAACTGCTTTGCCTTCATAGTCATTGCTGATTTCATCAATGATGGGTCCCACCATTCTGCAGGGGCCACACCAGGCTGCCCAAAAATCTACCATTACCGGTTTATCACTTTTAAGCACCGTTTCTTCAAACGTTGCATCTGTTATTTCTAATGCCATAATATTTGTTTTTATAGTTTACAAATTTAGTCAAAATAGTTTCCAAAACTTACAAAATACAAATCAGTTTTGGTTATAAACACATCAGAGATAGTTATTTTAATTCAGTTTGTACAAGAAACCCTCCTTTTCAAGGGCATTGAGTAGTTCTTGCGAAATCTGAATTTTTTGTTTCCTGCTGCTCAATTGCAATTGTATGTTTTCTTCCGGTTCATAAAAGTAGAAATCAAGCGAGTGGTTACCTTTGTGTGATTTCAATAAGCTTTTTAATGCTTCAACTTGTGCATCAATGATATCATCCATTTTTAATTGAATGGTAAGTCTTTTGGAATTTTGCTCTAATATATCCTGTAATAATTGGATGGATGTAAATTGAATGCGGGTATCTGTTTTTTCACCGGTATTTTTATTAATCCAACCCTCTTTGGCAAATACTCTGCAAAATAGGAATCCGTTAGGAATTAGAAAATGACGAAATTTAAGATATTCTTCCCCAAATATTCTAAACTCAAAGGAGTCGCTGTAATCTTCAATAATAAAGGAAGCCCAGCCTTTTCCGTTTTTGGAAACTCTGTGTTGTACTTCTGTAATGACGCCCCCAAAAATAAGCTCCTTGTTGATGAAATTGTCTAAATTGTAAAAATCAGCAATACGGTTTCTGCAGAAGGTGTTGATTTCAGTTTTAAAATCATCCAGCGGATGGCCGGAAATATAAATTCCTACTACTTCTTTTTCCTGTTTGAGTTTTTGCATCGTGCCCCATTCTTCACAGGGAGGCACTTCGGGCTCTGGAATCTGTACGTCACTGGCTTCACCAAACAGACTTATTTGCGACGAATTTTCATTCTCTTGAAATTTTGCAGCATAGCGCAACACTTTTTCCAGAAAAATAATCCCATCGCCTTCATCGTGTAAATACTGCGCCCGGTGAGTGTCAAAACTGTCAAAGCCACCGGCCAAGGCAAGGTTTTCAAACGCCTTTTTGTTTGCAGATCGTAAATCAATGCGTTTTGCCAAATCAAAAACCGATTTGTACCTGCCTTCTTTTCGATTTTCAACAATGGTTGCGACGGCGTTGCCGCCTACACCTTTTACAGCGCCCATTCCAAAACGCACTGCACCTTTATCATTGACCGTAAATTTGTAAAAGGATTCATTCACATCAGGTCCCAAAACTTCTAAGCCCATGCGCTTGCATTCTTCCATAAACTTAGTGACTTCCTTGATGTCATTCATATTGTTTGAAAGCACGGCTGCCATATATTCTGCGGGATAATTGGCCTTGAGATAAGCGGTTTGATATCCAATCCACGCATAGCAGGTAGAGTGTGATTTGTTGAAGGCATAACTGGCGAAGGCTTCCCAGTCTTTCCAGATTTTTTCCAGAGTATCCACAGGATGCCCATTGGCATTTCCACCTTCCAGGAATTTGGGTTTCATTTTTTCAAGTACCGAAAAGATTTTTTTCCCCATTGCTTTTCGCAAAACATCGGCATCACCTTTTGTAAAGCCTGCTAATTCTTGCGAAAGCAACATCACCTGCTCCTGATAAACGGTAATACCATAGGTTTCCTTCAGGTATTTTTCCATGATGGGAAGGTCATAGGTAATATCTTCCTCGCCGTTTTTCCTTTTGATGAAACTGGGAATATACTCAATGGGTCCCGGGCGATACAGCGCGTTCATTGCAATTAAATCTGCAAAAACAGTAGGTTTCAGGTCTTTCATATATTTCTGCATCCCGGCAGATTCATACTGAAAAGTGGCGACAGTCTCACCACGTTGAAAGAGTTCGTAGGTTTTTTCATCGTCAAGCGGAAAGGTGTCCGGGTCAAGGTCAATGTCTCTTTTTATCTTAACCAATTCAACCGCATCTTTAATAATGGTTAGGTTTTTGAGCCCTAAGAAGTCCATTTTTAAGAGACCCGCCTCTTCTACGACCGAGTTATCAAATTGTGTAACAAAGAGATCTGAATCTTTTGCGGTTGCCACCGGAACATAATTGGTAATATCACCGGGAGTGATAATTACTCCACATGCGTGAATTCCAGTGTTTCTTACCGAGCCTTCCAAAATACGCGCCTGATTAATCGTTTGTGCCTGCAGGTCTCCACCTTTTGAAATGGTAAGTAATTCATTGACTTTCTCAAGGTCTTCTGCCCTGAAAGCTTGGCGGAGTTCACTTTCACTGTAGCCAAATATTTTGTTGAGTTTGGTCATTGGCGGCATCAGTTTGGCAATGCGGTCTGCATCTCCTAGCGGAAGATCGAGCACCCGAGCGGTATCCCTGATAGCAGATTTTCCACCCATGGTACCATAAGTAATGATTTGGGCCACTTGATTGGCGCCATATTTATTGATGACATACTCCATCACCTTGCT
>TARA_R110002072_G_scaffold135791_4_pt1 | contig 15230 bp, 14 predicted proteins | sample TARA_R110002072 | Tara Oceans TARA_R110002072 (sample SAMEA4397118) | marine metagenome | biome: Polar Biome; feature: [SRF] surface water layer (ENVO:00010504); material: water (ENVO:00002006), including particulate matter (ENVO:01000060) such as... | depth 5 m | reverse complement strand
AAGCCACTCTGGCAGCATCATACAGTTTCAAGAATTTTAAAATTGCATCGGGAATCAACTGGTACACAGGAAGACCGGTATCGCTTCCGCTAAGTCGTGATGCTATAGTGTTTGAAAACGGACAGCCTGTTATTCAATTTGACAGACCCAATACAGCTCGGAATGACGATTACTTTAGAGCTGATCTATCTGTTGAATATGATTTTAAACTAGGTGCAAATACTGCTGCTAAAATTAACGCTGCCGTGCTGAATCTTACCAATCAAAAAAACGTATTAAATACCTACTTTACCCTAGATAGCAGCAGCGATACTGAAAACCTTCAAATCAATCAGGTTGAACAGGTTTCTTTAGGGATTACACCCAATGTGTCTCTGCAAATACTTTTTTAATTACATTCGGTCCGGCACTTCAATACCAAGTAACTTAAAAGCAGACTGTATAACCACTCCCACCTTTCGTGAAAGCTGCACTCTCAATTGCCTTTTGTCCTCCTCAATTTCAGCGAGAATAGGCACACTTTGGTAAAAAGAATTATAGGCTCTCACCAATTCATAAATATAATTGGCCAACAATGCAGGACTGTAACTTGAAGCAGCCTGTTGTATAACCTCAGGATAAAGCTGCAACTGTTTGATGAGTTCTTTTTCCTTTTCGTGCATTTCCACTACAGCGGGAAGCGTATAATTTGAATTTTGATCCTTTCTTAAAATGGATTGAATGCGTGCAAAGGTATATTGTATAAAGGGTCCGGTATTTCCTTGAAAATCAACAGATTCTTCAGGATTGAAAAGAATGCGCTTTTTTGGGTCTACTTTGAGAATGTAATATTTTAAAGCTCCCAAACCAATGGTGCTGTACAAAGATTCTTTTTCATCTTTAGTATAACCGTCTAGTTTTCCTAATTCTTCAGAGATTGTTTTGGCTGTTTGCGTCATATCAGCTATAAGGTCGTCTGCATCTACAACAGTTCCTTCTCGGCTTTTCATTTTACCGCCGGGAAGGTCAACCATTCCATAACTCAAATGAAATAAATTTTCTGCCCAGGTGTAGCCCAACTTTTTGAGGATGAGAAAAAGGACTTTAAAGTGGTAATCTTGTTCATTACCCACAGTATAAACCATTCCGCCCACATCGGGATAATCTTTTACACGCTGAATGGCAGTTCCAATATCTTGCGTCATATACACAGCGGTTCCGTCACTTCGCAAAACGATTTTTTCATCAAGACCTTCATCGGTAAGGTCTATCCAAACGCTGCCGTCTTCTTTTCTATAAAAAACTTCTTTTGCCAAACCTTGTTCTACCACATCTTTCCCAAGTAAATAAGTATCACTTTCATAGTAATATGAATCAAAATCAACACCAATGTTTTTATAGGTTACTTCAAATCCTTCATAGACCCAACCATTCATCATTTCCCAAAGAGAAACTACCTCAGGGTCACCATTTTCCCATTTTTGAAGCATCAATTGAGCTTCCAATAGTAGCGGAGCTTCTTTTTTGGCTACTTCTTCAGTTTTACCTGATGCAGTTAGTGCTTCAATCTCTTTTTTATATTCTTTGTCAAATTTTACATAATAATTTCCCACCAGTTTGTCCCCTTTAAGGCCAGTACTTTCAGGTGTTTCTCCATTTCCAAATTTCTTCCAGGCCAGCATACTTTTACAAATGTGAATGCCACGGTCATTAATAATTTGGGTTTTATAAACCTTTTTTCCTGAGGCTTTTAAAATTTCGGCTACGGCATAACCCAGTAGTACATTTCTAATATGCCCCAAATGAAGAGGTTTGTTGGTGTTGGGTGAAGCATACTCGACCATTACAGCCTTAGTTTCTGATAAAACGGGTTGAAATCCATAACTGGGATTGTCTTTAATATTTTTAAAAAAATCGAGATAATAAGTATCCGCAATCACGATATTTAAAAAGCCTTTTACCACATTAAAACGCACAACCTCCTCCAGATGAGCCGTTAAAAAAGCCCCTATATCATTTCCCAACCTTTCCGGATTGGTCTTTATCTGTCGTAACATTGGGAAAATAACCACCGTGATATCACCCTCAAATTCCTTGCGTGTTGCTTGAAACTCAACAGAAGGGAGTTCGGTTTGGTAAAGGGAGATAAAAGCTTCTTTAATTTTAGCTTCCAGTATGTGCTGTAAATTCATTCTATCTGTTTTATGCAATCATTTAAGGGTGCAAAGATAAGCAGAAAAAATGGTACTTTTTTTGGTTTGCTTTTTCTGATATTGGTGTATTTTAGGCCAAGTTTTAAGAAATTTTTATAGCTTAAACCAGTGGACAAATTAGGATAAATTGAAGGCAATTTGTATTTTTAAATGAAAAATATGCTGTTAAACGTCTCTTACAACAATTCAGAAATAAGAAGAAAAATTGATGGGGAGGTGGGTAAGCCTTTCCCGTTAATGGAGCGCATTAAAATGAAAGGTATAGGCTCTCCCAAACTGTTTATTACTTCAACGAGTATTGAAATCTACAACCTACTCATTCTCGACAACAACCGCAATGTGTGTAATATTGAAATGAGACCCAATGGAATTATTGTGGGTTTTCGTTCTTTACTGGAATCATTTGCATTGGTTATACCCTATTACAAACTCAACATTTACAAAGGCAAAGCCGAAGAGTACAGTATTTATCGTGACCACTATTTCATTAAAGTAAGCGCCACAGATAAAAGTACCCACCAATTTTTTCAAAAGGTCATAAATTATAAAATTGACAATGCACCTACTCAGGTTGAGGATTTGTGATTTTTATTTCACATTCACATAACTTTCTCATGATTATAGAAACACATTGAATCAGTTCCTTTGCAGCAAAAACCTATGGAATTATTCCTTTATGCATTTGTTGCATTATTCTCAATTATTAACCCTCTGGGAACAGTACCTATATTTGTGGGTTTAACGGAGGATGAAAGCCCCACCGAACGCAAAAAAACTGCCCTGCTCACTGCTATTAATGTGCTGGTGATTCTTTTGATTTCATTTTTTCTTGGAAAGTATTTATTGCAATTTTTTGGTATCAGCTTAAACTCCCTGCGCATCGCCGGCGGATTGATAATTGTTTCCTCAGGTTTTGCCCTATTGACAGGACGGTTTGCCAAGCATAAGGGCATGAAAAACAAACGCGTGCAAAAAGATTTGTCTATGCGTGAACGTTTTTCACTCACACCACTGGCTATCCCCATGCTGGCAGGTCCCGGTTCTATTTCTTTACTTATCACATTCCAACAAGAATATGGATGGAGTGTTGACAGCATTTATATCCTCACGGCTGTGATTTTGGTTTGTCTAACCACTTTCTTTATTTTACGTTCTTCTTATTTGATTTCAAAAACACTAGGCGCTTCGGGCATCAATGCTATTTCTCGAATTATTGGATTTATTGTCATTGCCATTGGTATTGAATACATTAGTGGGGCTGCACTGGATTTAATAAAAACTCTTGTTTAATCTAATAAATGTTATTTGAAATTATTAGTATATTTATTAGATAGTATATTCAAAATTTTTATCTAACAGTTTTAATGAGTAAAGTTTTTTTATTCCTAATGTTTTGTTTTCTTTTTCCTGGAGGAAATTGCTTTTCACAAAAAAAAGAAATTACTGGGATTGTATATGATCAAACGGGAATTCCTTTGCCGGGCACATTTGTATCGATAAAAGATAGCTCAATAAAAGTAACCACAGATTTTAATGGGAATTTTAAAATAATTATCCCGGACAGCACTACTACTTTAATTTTTTCATATGTGGGCTACTCATCCTTGGAATACAAACTCAGGACAAATGAAACTCATGTTGAAGTTAGATTAGGTGTTAGTTATTATGATAACAAGTGGTTTACAATCGGATTGAATAGTGATATAAGCAATACCTTATTTGGAATTAAATTAAGTAATGGTTTTGAAGAATTGCCTTTAATTCATTTTGAAGATATTAATTCAACACTTTTATATTTAGCATCTTTTCAAACTGATTTTAAAAATGATTATGGAATTGATTTAAAACTAAAGTTGAATAGAACAAGGCTTTTTTATAAAACATCTCTTCAATTTCAACAGAAAGAATTAAAATCTAATGATCTTTTTATAAGAAAAATTGATCTTTCAAAAGAATTTTATGTTAGATCCTTGCATTTTTTCTTGATTCCATCTGTTGGTTTTCAGGAACTTAATGATTTTCAAAATATGGGTTTTAGACTCGGCATCCAAAATGAGTTTGACTCCTTTTATTTTGGTGCTTCAACAGGATATTATTTTGACTATTTTACTTATTCAATTTATATTCAAAGTTTTATATTTAACTCAAACTGGGGTTGTCGTTTTGAATATGATAGAATAAATAACCGTGATTTTTTAACTTTTGCACTTCAATTTTCATTTATAAAGGAGAAATTAAAAAAGGAATATAAAAATTAAATAGCATTTTAATACTTTACGCTCCTTTAACTCAATAAACCAAAGAGAATCTGTATCTTTAAAATAAAATTTTGAAGATACTTCTCACCGGCGCAAATGGGTATATTGGCAAACGATTGTTGCCACAACTCATTGAACTGGGTCACCATGTGGTGTGCTCAGTGCGCGATAAAAACAGGATGGATGTTGATGAAGCTTTCGCTAAAAACATCAGTTTTGTAGAGGTTGATTTCCTTGACGAAGTCAATACCAAGAATTTCCCAAAAGACATAGACGTCGCTTATTACCTAATTCACTCTATGAGTTCGTCAACCGGTGATTTTGATGAGAAAGAAGCCCACTCTGCAGAAAATTTCATCAAGTATATGGCTGTTACAGAGGTACAGCAAGTCATTTATTTGAGTGGTATAGTGAATCAGGAAGAATTGTCAAAACACCTTTCGTCACGAAAAAAAGTGGAAGAAATCCTCTTTAAAGGCAATTTTAAACTCACCGTTTTACGCGCCGGAATCGTTGTGGGATCAGGGAGTTCCTCTTTTGAAATCATCAGGGACTTATGTGAAAAGCTCCCCATTATGGTCGCGCCAAAGTGGCTGGAAACAAGAACGCAGCCCATTGCAATAAGAGATGTAATCGCGATGCTCACCGGAGTCATTTTAAACGAAAAATGCTATAACCAATCCTTTGACATTGGTGGTCCGGATGTTCTTACTTATAAGGAAATGTTGCAACGATACTCCAAAGTGAGAAAACTAAAACTTTGGATATTATCTGTACCTGTAATGACGCCACGTTTGTCATCTTATTGGTTGTATTTTGTAACATCCACGACTTATTCGCTAGCGGTCAATTTGGTGGAAAGTATGAAGACCGAAGTGGTTGCAAAAGACAACAAACTTCAGGAAATTTTAGGAATACAACCCATCACTTATGAAGAAGCCATTGAGAAAGCATTTCAGAAAATCGAACAAAACCTGGTAGTTTCCAGTTGGAAGGATGCACTTATTTCAGGGCGGTTTAATGATTTAAAAAGTCAGATTCAAATTCCGCAACACGGTTGTTTGAGTGATGTAAAAACAATTGAGGTCAAAGATGAAAAACAGGCTTTGGAAAACATTTGGTCCATTGGTGGTAAGCGAGGTTGGTATTATGCCAATTGGCTATGGAAAATAAGAGGATATATGGATTTAATGGGGGGCGGCGTGGGTTTGCGTCGCGGGCGCACGCATCCCGATAAAATATTTCCGGGTGATGCATTGGATTTTTGGCGGGTGCTTTATGCCGATAAAGATGAAAAGCGTTTGTTGCTTTACGCCGAGATGAAACTTCCCGGTGAAGCCTGGCTTCAGTTTGAAATAAATGATGGTATTTTAAAGCAAACAGCTACTTTCAGGCCAAAGGGACTTTGGGGTCGCCTCTACTGGTATAGCGTTTTGCCATTTCACTATTTTATTTTTGGAGGCATGATTAAAAATATTGTGAATTATAAATCCAACCAGATATGAAGAGTTACTTAGTTGAAGTAATCAACTGCATTTAGGACTTAAAGAACCTTGATGAAGCCTATCCTTCTTTGGGTAAAAACACCTCAGCCATCATACAACGAGCACTGCCCCCTCCCAGGGTTTCAATTGTGGTTAAGGGACTACTTAGAATTTTACTGTATTTTTCTATGGATACTACTTGGGCTTGAGTCAAACTTTCATAGGCAGATTGTGACATTACTGTGATAGAATTTCCTTTTGAGTCTGAAACCTCGAGCATATTCCCTGCAAAAAGATTGACTTGTTCCTCAGAAATAGAAATAATTTCTTTTCTATCTTCTTTTAGATGCTTAACAACATTTTTACGTTCCTTCATATCGTCAATACAATCCAGACAAATGACAGCAAATTCTTTGGCTATACACATCATAACATTTGTGTGGTAAATAGGCAAACGTTTGGTTTCAACAGTTTGATAAGCTGTAAAAACAACCGGTGTGTATTCAAAATCCTCGCAAAATTCAATGAGTAATTCTTCATCAGCTCGCGGCGAAAGTGCACAATATGCTTTTCTGTTTACGCGGTCTAAAACGAGGCTTCCGGTGCCCTCTAAAAAAAGCTCTTCTTTTTCAGCAGCAGAGTAATCAACAATATTTTTGATTTTAAAACCTTCATTTTCAAGTTGTAAAATAACCTCTTCTCTTCGCTCTCTTCTTCTGTTTTCAGCAAACATGGGGTAAAGTGCCACATCACCATTATGGTGAAAAGAAACCCAATTATTTGGAAACACAGAATCTGGGGTGTCCTGGGAACCATCATCATTGAATATCACAACATTGACAGCTGTATCTCTTAATTTTTTTACCAAACCATCAAACTCTTCCTGTGCTAGTTTATTTACGTCCTTTGATTTTAAATTTTCTGAAGTGGTTTGATAGTAGTTATTTATGGCGGTTTCTTCATTCAATCTGAAAGTCGCAGGGCGTATCATTAAAATTGTATTGGTGGTCTGAAGCATCGTGATGTATTATTTTAGGATGCAAAAATAAGGAATTGTTATTCAACTTTTCTTAAACAAAATAAAAATCTATTTTAAAGAAAAATCATATACCAATCCAATACCATAACCGGCTCCCTGAAAAACATTCCTTCCTGAAATTGTATAGGAAAAGCTTGCATATATGCCAAAATCTTGACCCAAAGGCCGATATAAAGTGCCCCCTGCCTTATGATAATCAACACCTATTTCTTTAAAATTTTGTGGTGGCGGGGTTTCCCTATAATCAATACCTCCAAAAGATTTTTGATAATCATACCAGACATCATAATACCAATTTGATAGCGCCCGGCCAGCTTTGAAAGTGATGGGTAAACTATTAGGAACTTCTTCAAGCTTAAATGAAAAACCACTTTGAAACGTTAAAAACCATCCTGTGTTCCATTGATAATGAATCATCCATTTGGTTTCCAATATTGTAGCTTTCTGTCCAATATCATTCAACCCACCTGTTTCATAATCACTTATTGGGGTTGAAAAACCCAAGCCTGAACTAATTTCTAATTTACTGTTTTCAAATTCAATTTTATACAATCGATATTTTAAAAAAAAGCTAACATCCTGCGTCCTGAGTTTCTCATTACTCATAAAGAATGGTAAAGAAGCATTTACATCAAAATCTGGGGTAATCCCATAAGCTACATATGCAGAGCCAAAAAAAAGTGTTCTGCCTATGTCAGACCTTTCAGTTCCTATAAAGTAATTTGGTGTATCTTCAAATCCCAGACCAAAAGAAGTGCTTATATTTCCTGAACCTCTGTAAAATCCATCAATTTTTCCTTGAGAAATTCCTTCAGTTGAGAAAAGAAGTAGAAAAAGTAATCCAACATTTTTTTTCATTAAAACAGTAAGATTTATTAATACCGTTTATAGTCGAAAAAACTGATAGAAGTTTACATCAATCTCTAATTAAAGGTAATGTACTGCATCTCAAAAGGCCTTCTTGTTTGGCAATTTCTGCATAGGGAATTTCTTCAACTGTAAAATCATTGCTTCGTAACCAGTTGTTCAACCTGGTAAAGTTTCGTTCAGAAACCACCACATTAGGTGCAATTGAAAAAACGTTGCTAAACATATGATACATTTCATCTCGTGTGATCTGAAACAGGTTTTCTTTTCCAAAAAGATTTACTAAAAAAGTATAGTCTGATTCTTCCCTGAATCCTTGTTTGTATATAATGGCTTTATTGGGTCCCACCGGTTGAAAGCAACAGTCCAGGTGGAGGGCATTGTCGCGTGCTTCTATTTTGGATTTTACCAGATCAAATTCCTTTATTATTTTATTGGGAAACAGGTTTTTAATATACTCCACACCTTCCATATTGGTTCTAGCAGTCATAAATTCTTTGTAGTCACTACCTTTATAGGTTCCTATAAAGATATAGTCATTCCAAAGCATTACATCGCCTCCTTCAATATGTACTTCTTTTGGAGGTCTAACCACTTTTGCCGGGTCTATCTGGTCAATTACATATTGAATCGCATCGAGTTCCCGTTCACGATCAGGTAATATATTGGCTTTTACAAAAACATCATCAATAACGAATGCAATATCTCTTGAAAATATTTGATTGTAATCTTTGATTTCTTCGGGTCTAAATACTTTTACATCATATTTTTTTAAAACAGTTGAAAAGGCTTCCATTTCCGGAATCATATCTTCATTTTTAGGATAAGTCCCGGCAAGGATGTGTTCTAAAGATTTTGGGTCATAGGCTTCTTCTGCAAGTGGAGTTGGGCCGTTGCTATTTGCAGTTCCCAAAACGACGGCTCTCAGCCTGGAAGTTTCATCTTTGACATTTAATTTTAGCATCTTCTTTGTATTTGTTCAAATATATAAAAACTCCATCGAGATTCCTCTGGATGGAGTTTAATAACTAAAATTTGTATTAATTATCGTTCACTTCTTGTTTTGAAAGTTCTGTGAGTATGACCAATATAGACTTGTCTGGGTCTTCCAATGGGCTCCTTACCAAGACGCATTTCTTTCCATTGAGCAATCCACCCGGGTAGTCTTCCTAGGGCAAACATTACTGTAAACATATCTGTAGGAATTCCCAGAGCTCTGTATATTATTCCTGAATAGAAATCAACATTCGGATACAGATTTCTTGAAATGAAATATTCATCTTCAAGGGCAACTTTTTCTAATCCTTTGGCGATTTCAAGAACAGGATCTTCTATCCCAAGCTCTCCAAGTACTTCGTCTGCTGCTTTCTTGATAATTTTCGCCCGCGGGTCAAAGTTTTTATAAACTCTGTGTCCAAATCCCATCAATCGGAACGAATCATTTTTGTCTTTTGCCTTTAAAATAAATTTTGAAGTGTCACCCCCATCAGCTTTGATCGCTTCTAGCATCTCTATAACTGCCTGGTTTGCTCCTCCGTGAAGTGGTCCCCAAAGTGCTGCTATACCTGCTGAAAGTGATGCAAATAAACCGCTGTGTGATGAACCTACGATTCTTACTGTCGAGGTCGAACAGTTTTGCTCGTGGTCTGCGTGTAGAATTAATAGTTTATCCAATGCCTCTATGACAGCTCTATCTACTTTATAATCTTCATTGGGTTGCTGGAACATCATTTTGTGAATATTCTCAACATAGCCCAGGGAGGTATCACCATAATTGAGCGGCAAACTCATTTTCTTTCGCATTGTCCAGGCAACAAGAACCGGAAATTTACCTAAAATCTTTACAATGGCTTTATACATATCCTCTTCAGAGTCAACATTGACTGATGAAGGGTTAAATGCCACCAATGCATTAGTCAAAGATGCAAGAACACCCATTGGGTGTGCAGATTTTGGAAACCCATCAAGTATGCGTTTCATATCCTCATCTACAATAGATTGACCTTTTATATCTTTGTGAAATTTAGTAAGCTCTTCCTGAGTGGGTAATTCCCCAAAGATTAACAGAAAACACACTTCAAGAAAAGAAGCTTTATCAGCAAGTTCTTCTATGCTGTATCCCCTGTATCTTAAAATACCTTTTTCACCATCTAGAAATGTAATGGCACTTTCACAGGAACCTGTATTTTTATATCCCGGGTCTAATGTGATAACATTTGAGGAAGCTCTTAAAGATTTTATATCGATGGCTACTTCATTTTCAGTACCCTCAACTATGGGAAACTCATATTTTTTTCCATCAATTTCTAATGTGGCTATTTTTGACATATTTATGTATGTTATTTAATTTTCTTCTATTTGCGAAGATACGAAATATAAGGAGATTTTTATAGTGAAAACCATTCCTACGGGGTTAAAAAAACCTTAAATAGAAGTGATTTAATTATCATTTCACTTTAAAAGCATTTGCTTGTGGAAAATACCCCACACTTCCTAGTTCTTCTTCAATACGAAGCAATTGATTGTATTTTGACATGCGGTCGCTTCGTGAAGCTGAACCTGTTTTAATCTGACCACAGTTTAAAGCAACGGCCAAGTCTGCAATAGTGTTATCCTCTGTTTCACCTGAGCGGTGTGACATTACTGAAGTATAACCTGCATTGTGAGCCATATTTACAGCAGCAATAGTTTCTGTGAGGGTTCCTATTTGGTTTACTTTAATCAAGATGGAATTGGCAATACCTTCTTTGATTCCTCTGGAAAGACGCTCTACATTTGTGACAAACAAATCATCACCCACTAACTGTACTTTGTTGCCAATTTTTTCTGTGAGGTATTTCCAGCCTTCCCAATCATTTTCATCCATTCCGTCTTCTATGGAAATGATGGGGTATTTGGAAGCCAACTCAGCCAAATAATCGGCTTGTTGTTTTGACGTTCTCACTTTGCCAGATTTTCCTTCAAATTTAGTGTAATCATATTTTCCTTTCACAAAAAATTCGGCTGCAGCACAATCCAAGGCAATTTTGACTTCGGTTCCCATCTTGTACCCTGCATTTTTGACAGCAAGCGCAATAGTTTCTAATGCGTCTTCTGTACCATCTAATGTTGGAGCAAAACCACCTTCATCACCCACTGCTGTACTTAATTTTCTATCATGTAATACTTTTTTTAGGTTGTGAAATATTTCAGAACCCATTTGCATAGCATGGGCAAAATTTCTTGCTTTTACAGGCATCACCATAAACTCTTGAAAGGCAATGGGTGCATCACTGTGAGACCCACCGTTAATAATGTTCATCATTGGCACCGGAAGCGTATTGGCACTCACTCCGCCCACATATCGATACAATGGTAAACCAAGTTCTAATGCTGCCGCTTTGGCAACAGCTAGTGAAACACCCAAAATGGCATTAGCACCCAATTTTGATTTATTTTTTGTTCCATCAAGCTGAATCATTGTTTGGTCAATTAAGTTTTGATCAAAAACAACAGCTCCCAAAAGTGCCGGTGCTATAATCTCATTTACGTTTTTAACTGCTTTTAGCACACCCTTTCCCATATATTGTTTTCCGCCATCACGTAGCTCAACTGCTTCATGTTCTCCTGTTGAAGCGCCTGAAGGTACTGCTGCGCGTCCCAATATACCGCTTTCGGTAATTACATCAACCTCAATGGTGGGGTTTCCTCTGGAATCAAAAATTTGGCGGGCGTGGATATCAACAATTAAACTCATATTTTATATATTTTATAGTAATTGAAGCGTAATATATTACGCCTTTTTTATGAAATTGATTTATTATATTTATCTCTGATTTAGGCGTAATATACTATGCCTTTACAGATTGATTTTTTTGAATGTTATCTATGAATTGATCAAACAAATAACTCGCATCGTGAGGTCCCGGACTGGCTTCTGGGTGGTATTGCACTGAAAAGCAGTTTTTGCTTTTCATTTTGATACCGGCAACGGTATGGTCATTTAAGTGCAGGTGTGTGATTTCTATTTCAGGATGATTTTCTGCTTCTTCTCTGTTGATGGCAAAACCGTGATTTTGAGATGTAATTTCGCCTTTACCTGTTACCAAATTCATAATGGGGTGGTTGATTCCTCTATGGCCGTGGTGCATTTTATAGGTTGAAATACCGTTGGCCAGTGCAATCACTTGATGTCCAAGGCAAATCCCAAATAATGGTAAGTTTCTTTTAATAATTTCTTTTGTTACTTCAATTGCACTCGTTAAGGGTTGTGGGTCACCGGGACCGTTTGACAAAAAGTATCCTTCAGGTTCAAAAGCGGCCATTTCCTCAAAAGTGGTAGTGTATGGAAATACCTTGATGTAGCAATCTCTTTCAGCCAGATTCCGTAAAATATTTTTCTTAATACCAATATCCAAAGCTGCAATTTTATATGAGGCATTTTCTTTACCGAAAAAATAAGGTTCTTTGGTAGAGACCTTGGACGCCAACTCGAGTCCGTTCATATCTGGAACTTCTGCAAGTTGCTTTTTTAGTCCTTCTATATTCTCAACATCTGTTGAGATTACAGCATTCATCGCTCCATGCTCACGAATATAGATTACCAAGGCTCTTGTATCAACATCAGAAATAGTAAATAGATTGTTGTCGTTTAAAAATTCTTCCAAAGAAGCATCTGCGATATCACGGGAGTAGTTATAACTGAAATTCCGGCAGATTAAGCCAGCGATTTTAATGCTTTCAGATTCTACCTCGTCTTTATTGGTGCCATAATTCCCGATGTGGGCATTTGTGGTAACCATCAATTGGCCAAAGTAAGAAGGGTCTGTAAATATTTCCTGATAGCCTGTCATTCCTGTATTGAAACAAACTTCTCCAAAGGCTGTGCCGTCTTTACCTCCCACGGCTTTACCGTGAAAAATAGTTCCATCTGCCAGTAAAATGATTGCTTTTTTTCTGCTTTGATACTTCATAGTAGCTTTATAGTTGTGATGTTATACTGGTGTGCAAAAATAATATAAAAAAAGGGATAAACCTTGAAAGTTTATCCCTTGTGTATTTAGAATGAAAATAAAAATTTATTCTTTCTCATTTTTTGGTTCTTGCTCGTTGTTTTCGGTTGCTTCGTTTGTTGCTTCCGGTGCCGCTGTTTCGGGAGCTTCTGCTTCTGGAGTAGCTACCGGAGTAACTTCTTCAGTTTTTTCAGCCGGTGTAGCTTTTGCTGTGGTATCATCGGCTTTCTTTGATTTTCCGGCACGACGGGTTGATTTCTTTTTAGCAGGTTTGTTTGCGTTGTATATTTCGTTGAAGTCAACCAACTCAATCATCGCCATATCTGCATTGTCTCCTAAACGGTTACCCAATTTGATAATTCTGGTATAACCTCCGGGACGGTCTGCAACTTTTACTGCGACTTCTCTAAATAGTTCAGCGACAGCATCTTTTTGACGTAACCTGCTATATACAATTCGTCTGTTGTGTGTAGTATCTTCTTTTGATTTAGTCACTAATGGCTCAACAAACTGCTTTAAAGCTTTTGCTTTTGCTACTGTTGTGTTAATTCTTTTATGCTCAATTAGGGAACAGGCCATATTTGCCAACATAGATTTTCTATGTGCTGTTTTTCTGCCTAAGTGATTTATTTTTTTTCCGTGTCTCATTTTCTTAGTTATTAGAGATGAGTGGTGAGAAAAATCTCTTTATCTCACTTCTCAAATCTCATGTCTTATTTAATCTCTGTCTAATTTATATTTTGAAAGATCCATTCCAAAGTTCAGTCCCTTAACATTTACTAACTCTTCAAGTTCAGTCAATGATTTTTTACCAAAGTTTCTGAATTTCATTAAGTCGTTTTTATTGTAAGAAACCAAATCTCCAAGTGTATCAACTTCTGCAGCTTTCAAGCAGTTTAATGCTCTTACTGAAAGATCCATATCAACCAGTTTGGTTTTAAGTAGCTGACGCATGTGTAAGGACTCTTCATCATAAGTTTCAGTTTGAGCGATTTCATCTGCCTCAAGGGTAATGCGCTCGTCACTAAATAACATGAAGTGGTGAATCAATGTTTTAGCTGCTTCAGTCAATGCGTCTTTAGGATGGATAGACCCATCTGAAACGATTTCAAAAACCAGTTTTTCATAATCTGTTTTTTGTTCTACACGAAAGTTCTCAATACTGTATTTCACATTTTTGATGGGTGTGTAGATAGAGTCTGTAAAGATGGTTCCAAGAGGGGCGTTAGCCTTTTTATTTTCTTCAGCAGGCACATACCCTCTTCCTTTTTCAATGGTCATTTCCATATTCAGGTTCACTTTAGACTCCATATTACAGATTACTAAATCTGGATTAAGAATTTGAAAACCTGAGATGAATTTCTGGAAGTCTCCTGCTATTAGCTGGTCTTTTCCAGACAGCGACATGGTCACTGTTTCATTATCGATTTCATCAATTTGACGTTTGAAACGCACTTGCTTTAAACCAAGGATAATTTCGGTTACATCTTCTACTACTCCCGGTATGGTTGAAAACTCGTGATCAACTCCTTCAATTCTGATGGATGTGATAGCGAAACCTTCTAAGGAGGAAAGTAGTACTCTTCTAAGCGCGTTACCAACGGTCAACCCATAACCAGGCTCTAAGGGGCGAAATTCAAATTTCCCCTCAAAATCTGTGGAGTTGATCATTATAACTTTATCGGGCTTCTGAAAATTTAGTATTGCCATGTTTGTAATTCCTAAGGTTTATTATTTAGAGTATAATTCGACGATGAATTGTGTATTGATATTTTCCGGAATTTGAATTCTTTGTGGGGTCGAAATAAAAGTTCCCTCCATTTTATCATTATTCCAGTTAATCCACTCATAAGGGTGGGATGCATTTGAAAGTGATTGAGAAATAGCATCAAGTGATTTTGATTTTTCTCTTACTGCAACAACATCACCCGGCTTAACGTGGTATGAAGGTATATTTACCTTTTCACCATTTACAAGGATGTGTCTGTGAGAAACCAATTGACGTGCAGCACTTCTTGAAGGGGCAATACCCATTCTGAAGACTACATTGTCTAATCTAGATTCACAAAGCTGAAGCAAAACATCACCTGTAATGCCATCAGCAGCTGTTGCTTTTTTAAACATATTTCTGAATTGACGCTCAAGGATACCATAGGTATATTTTGCTTTTTGCTTTTCCATTAACTGGGTAGCATATTCAGATTTCTTTCCTCTTCTTCGGGCGTTTCCGTGTTGTCCCGGAGGGTAATTTCTTTTTTCAAATGCTTTGTCGTCACCAAAGATAGCTTCACCGAATTTACGGGCTATTTTAGTTTTTGGACCGGTATATCTTGCCATATTAAAATTTGTTTTAGAAGGGATGATGAATTAAGGTCTGTCCTCCATCTATCGTGTTCCTT